>Ga0164296_1002074_pt1 | contig 20317 bp, 25 predicted proteins | sample GEODES057metaG_FD_113533 | JGI IMG/M metagenome (GOLD analysis project Ga0164296, IMG submission 113533) | Dystrophic lake water microbial communities from Trout Bog Lake, Wisconsin, USA - GEODES057 metaG | ecosystem: Environmental > Aquatic > Freshwater > Lake | place: USA: Trout Bog Lake...
AAAAATTGTGTGTGGTGGAGTATTTTTTCATTCGCAGACCCTATCAATCCAAAACTCTTCAAAACTTTTTGTCCTGACTACCTTTCATTTTCAAAAATTACTCCATCTCCCACATTTTTTTGCGATGAAAATAATATTGTCGTCGTCAAGGTTCGTAAATATCTGCTTAAAAAGTTTCCCTCTGTAAAAATAAAATGAAGTTGATGCTTTTATCAATGATACGCAATGAGGGAAAGAATGTTGAGCGGTGCTATAAGGCAGTAGAGGGTCTCGTTGATGCCTACTGCGTCTGCGATACTGGAAGCACTGATAATACGATTGAAGAGGTCAATAAGATATTGGAAGGAAAGACGCATCAGGTATTCAATAACACTTGGGTCAATTTTGGTAAGAATAGGGCATTATCATTTCTGTATGCTCGTAAGTATGCGAAGTCGCTTGGGTGGAACTTGGCGAATAGTTATGTTCTGCTACTGGACGCGGATATGATATTCAAGGACACTTCTTTGAAGGATTGGTTGAATGCTTCAAACAAGGACGAGGGGTATTTGATTATTCAAGAGAAACAGCACGAGGGGTGCGAGTATCCCAATATGCGTCTGCTTCGTCTTGATTGCGAATGGACTTGTTTGGGTGTTACGCACGAAGTTTGGGGTATTAAAGATGATAAGAATAAGCGGTATCGTTTCGTTGACCCAAAGGAGTTCAAAATCCCAAAGGATATCTGCTATATTGACGACAAAGATGACGGAGGATACAAGGCAGATAAGTTTGAACGCGATGTTAAACTCCTGCTTCAAGGTCTCAAAGATGAACCGCATAATACTCGCTATCTATTCTTTCTGGGTCAAAGCAATATCAATCTACAAAAGTTTGATGAAGCAATCAGTTGGTATCAAAAGCGTATTCAGGTAAGTCCTAATATCAAGGAAGATGAGGAAGGTTGGTATTGTATGTATTACATTGCGAAGTGCTATTACTTCAAGAAGGATTATACGAATATGGAGATTTGGACTTTGAAGGCATTTGAAACAAGACCTACTCGTCTTGAACCTCTTTTTCAGTTGATTAAGTGTCTCTGCGAACAAGGTAAGTTATTCAAGGCATTTGAATACGCAGTTCAAGGCGTTCAAATCAAATATCCCGAGAATGATTGTATCTTCGTAGAGAGACCTATTTATACAGATATATTTAGAGTAGCAGGACAACTCAAAGGAACTCTTACCAATATACTCACTGCGAAACCGAATACTGAATAGTTTGCTTTAATGTGCTACACGAGTAACCCACTGGTATTCAGCATTTATAATTCCAGATGAAATATCACCTGCGGTAAGCAGTGGGTCTACATTCGCAAATCTTAGTCCAATGTAAATTAAGTTAATACCAAGTTGATTGTATCCATTAGTTCCGTAGTTAAATGTATCTTCAATTGTAAATGTCGCAGAAGTCGTCCTTGTTACACTTCCCGATGTAACTTGCGAGGGAGTAAGACCCGTTGTTTGATATTGGAGCAGATTGAACGGAGTAGTTATATTGTAAGTATTTGATTGTAAGAAATTAACACCATCAATAGATAATGTTGGATATACAAAGTATTGCTGTGCTAATGAACCAGTAACGCTTGTATCAAAGGTAAGATAGCATTGTAACTTAACTTGTAATACCTGTTGCGATAAGTCGCTCTGTCCCAGTTGAACGCGAAAGTTTCCTCCTGTTATATCTGTATAAGTCGTAAGTGGAGACCCCCACTGCGACGCAAGAGAAGTTGATGAACCCTGTGTAAAAGGATTGTTGCTTTCGTCGTATTGTAAGCAAGATGCGAGAGTATCAGGAATGTAATTATTCGCACCAAACATCAAAGTGCTGTCGGTTGTAATACCTGAACCACCAACAACATAATTCGCTGGTGTAACGACTTGAAGCGAAGTTCCAGCACCTCCATTAGAACCTATATTCGCAATACTCAAAGTATAATCGCCTAACATACTCATATTGCCGTAAAAGTTGGATATACCATTTACGATTAATGTTCCAGCAGATAACTGACCTATTCCTGTAAAGTCATATCCATTTCCGTTCGCACTCGTTCCAAGCAGAAGATTGTTTAGTGTATTCGTTCCTCCCAAATCAACTGAAACAGAACTTCCAGAGATACTATTGAATAGCATACCACTTACAACCCGAATTGGAGTTCCAGTAGAGAGTGCCTGATTGCCGAGATTTGAAAACTCACCAGTGTAGAAGTTTGTAGTATTACCATTTGTCGTAGTCATACCAGTCAAACTGCTTGGGAGCGATAGAGTAGTCGTTCCACCCGCAGTAGAAACGCCAATCGTATTTGGAGTAGATGAAAGCGTAGATGTTCCCGTAATGTTTGCTACACTTGAACTTGAAATCGTAACTGCTCCCGTAGTTCCTGATAGTGTAATATTACTTCCAGCAGTCAGCGAAGTAACGCCCGTATTGGAAAGCGTCGTTGTTCCAGAAGTAGTTGAAGCACTAATACCTGCTCCGCTTGTAACAATTCCCCGAATACCATTATTCGTAATCGTTACTGCTCCTGTTCCTGAACTTACTGCTATTCCAGTTCCAGCAACCGCAGATGTTACACCCGTATTCGTAAATGTAACTGCTCCCGTTCCAGAACTTACTGAAATACCCGTTCCACCTGACGCAGATTGAACGCCACTATTGGTAATTGTTACTGCTCCTGTATTCGCTGATACGGAAACTCCCGTTCCTGCTGATACTGAACTTACACCTGATACTGAACCACCGCCCTGACCTCCACCACCACTAAATAGAGCAACCTGACTAATAGACCAGTAAATCGTTCCTGATGCTCCTGCCCCAGCAGTTCCAACTTGAATATCAACTTGAATACCGCCAGTTGTTCCAGTAATACTTCCAGTAGGAGATTGTAGATATTGAGTAGCGTGTGTAAAGAGTGGTGTAGAAGATGAACCACTACTCGCTCCGTAATATAATGTATTTGTTGTATTCGTCTGGTCTATATAGACATAATAAGCAGTAGCATTTGGTCCAATCGTAGAAGCAGTAGCAGATAAACCTTTTGCGTTTGCTTCAATTAAATAAACTCCCTCACTCGTGCCGACTGGAAAGTTATATAAAAATTGAGTTCCTGTTGTTGTAGGATACGCAATCGTTCCCTTTGTTATCAAAGTATTATACGAACCGCCCGAACCACTACCGCCTCCTGATGTAATGCCGTATACAGCGTTATATAAGGAGTTCGTATTGAGTGTTCCGCTCATTTGTAATAGGGTAAGAATTAAATTATACGAACTTCGTGTTTAGAGATGTAATATGCTGGAACTTCGGTATGAATACAATACCAATTATGATGTGTCTTATCGCTCTCCACAATCATCTTTTTAATAAGGTTCTGCTTCAATCCTAACTTATCTACCAGCAGATATTCAAGTGCCTGTGGTGTCGCGTATTTGGGAAAGATTACAAAATGCGTTGCCTCATTAATAATCAACGATGTCTTACGACCATCACTATTCTTATGCGTAGCAAAAATCAGTGAGATATTCGGTTGCCGTCCCAGTGCGACAATATCATCAAGCAGATTAAATACTGCCTTCTCTTCCTCCTTCTTGAATGTATCTACATCATCAGCAATAATCAGTGAGTTCGCAATTTCATTTAGATTTGTAATTGGGTCATCAATTAGTTCATCAACATCTAATCGCTTACAAGGTAGTTTGTCTAATACGGGGTCGTGTCCTTTCTTTGAAATCAAACCAATCTTACCTCCACACTCTTCAAGGTAATTCTCTGCGATTTGAGAACTAATTGAACTCTTACCTGCTCCTGATTTTGCGTAGATGTAATAACACGCTCTCTTGTCTCTGCGAGGGTAAATCTCAAACTCACTATCCGCAGGAAGACGGACAATCTGGGTCTTATCGTTTTCAAACTCTTCTTTGGGAAGCGGTCTGTCTTCTACGAGATATTCAATATCATCAGGAAGTTCTCCTGCTCCGCTGTGGTCTTCGTGATAGTATAAAAGTTTCCCGTCTGCCTTACCTCCTCGCACTACCGCAATAGGAAACGCATTTTTGTTTCTTCCCTTATGAAATGATAGAAAGGACATTTCTTTACCTTACTTCACTATTTTTTTTATAGTCGCATACCGCAGTAATTTCCTCCTATTGCTGTTGGGTCAATTTCCTGCGAAATCAACTCTGTTAGTATAAATTGTATTTGTTCGTATATATTGAATATGCCGACTTCATCTTCAATATAGATGATATATTCTTCAAATCGTTCGTATTGTCTATTATTCAATACTCTATCCAAATATCCTTCTGGATTGTTTGTATGTAATGAATTAACCAGTGCGTCCCGAAATCTCATTTGTATTTAAGGCAGATAAAACTTGGTAGGAGGATAGTATTTCATCTTTTCCAGTTCCTTATACGCGTGTTTATTCAGGACACTTTGTAGTTCCTTGCTTAAATTATCCACCGCTTCCGTATCTCGCGGGTTTGCTTCAATTCGTTTCAGTGCCTTGAATACATCATCTTCTTCTTTGAGTAGGTCTTTGAGATGACTAATACCGCCCAATCTCGCAGGAATATGTTTGAGTTCAAACTCTACTCGCTTCTTTGGTAGATGCTTTGAATGTTCTACAAGCAGAACCAGTGTATCAAGGTCGCTAATAATTCCGTAAAGCAGTCCCAAATCGCTATTGAAATATGAAATGAGAGGTGTTGCCTTCTTCATCTTCTTCAAGAACCGAAGCAGAGAGAACTGACGCTTTGATGCCTTGAAAGGTTTGCTGTTTGTATAGTAACTGAAAATCGCCTCTCGTAGCATATACGGAATATTTGGAGTTCCAAAGGCATTCAACTGGTCGTGCGAGTTCTTGTGGATAAGTTCATAAATAACAGATGCTTCAATAAATCGGTTGTTGTCTACCAAAATAATAGCATCTAACTTCGCAATTACAGGTTGTCCCAATGCTTCGGCAAGTGTTACCTTGCGTCCTCTGTGTGTCTTTTGTCCCTTCTTAATTTCATCTATATTCCACCGAACAATGTTAAATCGCAACTTTTCCTTTGCGAGTAAGAACTGCTCGGGTGTTGGTTTTTCAACAAGTAAGGCGAGGGCATCTTTATACTCATTTTCATCTATTACTCCCTGCTCGTAAAGTTCATTTACTTTTGCTCTACTTTCATTTGCGGAATATCCCAATATCTTCTTGCCGTGAATGTGTGCGTCTCTATTGATAACGACCCAATCTTCAATGCTTCCTGCTTTGATATCCGTAATGTAAGTGAGAGGTAGTGATAAAATATTCTTTACTATTTGCTTGAAGCGTTTACTCGCATTTCGCAGAGCAGATGCCCTTGTCTTACCTTGTATTTTTGTTCGTTCGTAGCAATCTACATCAGCAGAGTATCGCATTTCTCGTAGAGACCCTGAACCCACTATCATTACATCAAATCCCTTTGAGAATGTAGCATTTTCAATGAACTTTACGACTTCGGGAGGATAATTCTGCGGAAACTCCTTTGTAGTCATTTATATTGTGATTAGAATTAAATTGGTGCGGGAAATCGCACTCGTCGTCTCTTTACTACACCCGACTTCTTCTTACCAATACTCACTGGATTAATTGGTTTGAACTCGCCGATTTCGGGTAAAGTGTTCTCACTTTCAATATCTACGGGTCTATTTTCAGGAGACACTCTTGCTAACTTCTTGTAATATTTCGTTGCCTCAATTCTTACAGAACGCTGGAACGCAGACCGCTGTTTAGAAGACAGGTTAGAACGAGAAAGCAATGCTCTCATCACTCGCGTAATGGTATCCATTAGCGATAGTATGATGCGATAGTGTTTCTTATTTTCATCTGTAATATCTCCTCGCAGTTGACTTGTCTGTGGGTCTACCAGATTATCAAGCACCGCATCTACATCGCGAAACAGATATTCTAACTGACGCGTAGAAAGTTTGTTTCCATCTTTGAGAAGTAGTTGTAGAACCTCGTTTCCTGCTTCAATCGTATCCGTCGTAAATAGACCAGCACTAATCGTATCCAGCAGAATAGTGAGTAGTCGTTCAATTTCAAGCGAAAGTGTTTTGGAAGGCGACATCTCACCAATATGTTCTGCTTTGCTCGGTGTTTCCATTCGTTCAAGACGGCGGTAATCCTCTGCTCGTTTTTCCAGTAGTTTAGGAAGCAGTTTTCGTGCTTCTGGCGACTGAATATCTCCGCCTCGTGCGGTCACCTGCGTATACAGACGAGAACGGGGGTGAGCGATAGAACGATTGTGTGCTACCATTCGCTCTTCTTCCTGAACGCTTCGTCGGTGTTTATCTTCATCAAGAGGAACATACAAACCAACGGACGCACCACCACTATATTTTGGGGTTGCTCCTTTGTGGATACGATTGTATGCTTCCTCAAACTGCGTAGGAAACAATACATTTGTTCGCAACAACTCCATCTTTGTGATAAGGTGAGATTTTAAGTTCAATACAAACCCTCTCGCTTTACAATAGCAGATGCCTCTGGGAGAGAGCAACCGCGTTCCATCATTACTCGCTTTACGATAAGATTACGAGCAGAGGGTTTGCGGTGCTTACGAGCATCACCCGACGCAGAGTGCGAACCGCGACCCGTATGCGAACCTTCGCCCATCGCATAATGATACATCGCATCACCCGAAGCAGAGTGCGAACCGCGACCTGAATGACGAAGGCGACCATCACCGCGACCAAACTTGCTTCTATCTGCTGTATAAATAGGAGCAGGAGCAAGACGAGGCATCATACTGACGGGAGGCATACGCCACGCATCACCCGAAGCGGAGTGCGAACCGCGACCAGTGTGCGAACCGCGACCCGTATGCGAACCGCGACCAGTGTGCGAACCGCGACCAGTGTGCGAACCGCGACCAGTGTGCGAACCCTCACCAAAATACTCAATATTAGCAGTATCACCGCCATCACCTCCGTATCCCTGAAACCCGAGTTCGTGATGAGCGAGGCGTGAGTGGAGACGACGACGAGGACGACCAAGACCAACTGCTTCCATACCCGACTTAATTAGATTACCACCAGGTAGTAGACCCAGAAGCGGTTTGCCGATAGGGTCAAAGACCGACTTAAAACCACTCTTGAAATCGTCCCAGAACCCATCACCCGCTCTCTTATGGCGACGACCCGAAGCAGTGTGGGATACTTGATGGTATCGGCGATGCTTTGCTCCTTCTCCAAAATACGCTTCCGCCATTTTATATTAACAACAGATAAAATTATTGGACGACAAGTTAAAATCTTGTGATATACCAAATGGAACGAGCAACTGCTCCTGCGATTATGAAGGAGGGTAGTTTCACTTTTAAGCACCCCAGAGATACGCGGACACCAGAACAAATGCGAAAGGATAGGATACTTCATTGGGAAGAAACAGGCGACATCTCACTGAAAGGACTAACACGACAACAACAAAAAGGTTTGCGTGAATACATTGAGTTTGGTAAGATTTCGCCGTCGCTTCCGCAGGTAATAAAAGATGTATTGAAGCAGAGCGGTGCGTTTGGATTTGGTGGTGAAATGCCCCCCGAAAAACTCTTCTTCAAGACGGCAGAGGCAAGTTATAAGGAAGCACCACCGAACGAACTTGACGGATTTACTCTGGTCGTTTCTACTCCTACTCTCAAAGCATATCTCAAAGACAAGACACTTCTAATTGGTCTGCGAGGCACAAAGATTACTGATAAGAAAGACATTATAGCAGATATCAAGTTGCCTCTTAACCTACTCAAAGGAACTGACCGATACAAGAAGGATAAGGAGACATTACAGGCAATTACCAAACGATATCCTCCGCAGGACTACGAGTATTACATTTCGGGTCATTCTCTCGGTGGTGCGATTGATAATCAGTTGAAATATGATTTCCCCTTTATCAAGAACGCAGTTGAATATAACCCAGCGTTTCAGTCAAAGGATTTGATTTGGTCGCAGGGACGAGATATTAAGCGTCTCTATACAGATAAGGACGGACTATACAATCTGGGAGGCAAGTTATTCGTTAATAAACAGGTCATTCCTGCGAAGAGTTCTACTGGTCTTTCTCCTATTGACGCAATAAGCGGACATATTCTTTCTAACTTCGCAGACATCTATAATGTAAGTGGTGGAGGTCAAACAGCATCAAAAATCGCAGGAGAGATTAATAGATATGATGTATTTTTAGCACTTATTTGGGCGTTAGAGAAAGTTAAGTCATCAATGTCTTCTAATGATATGAAAACGCAAGACGCAATACATAAATATGTCTACAATTTCAAAGGTCTTGACGATATCGCACAAGCAGAACTCCTCGCAAAAGCGAAGTATCTATACAACAAATACTTTCCAAAGGAGGAAAAGGAAACTACACGCGGAAAAGGTGGAACGATGTATGATGCGGTTAGAAAGGATTATCCAATTGTTTTTAAGAAGTTCAGGGAAGCGGGAAATGATATTGAAAAACAAGCAATAGTGGTAAGAAAATGGTTTCATAAGTTAATAGAGAAAACGGGAGGTAGACCAGGTTTTTTCTTTGACCTTCTACGAAAGACCAAGTTATTTAACTACAAGAATAAGACCGATGATGAAATATACAGCGATATAGATGATAGATTAATTCTTACTCCGTTTGATGTATTTGATAAGTTCGTAAAGGTCATAAATGACTACATCATCGTTAAAAGCAGAATGGGATTTCCTCTTTATGAACGAGCAGACGGCGACGGAAAGAATGCGGGATTTATCAAGATGCTTTACGCAAAGCGAGTTCTAAAACGCAGACCCGAAGATTACCCTACGAGAGATAAGAAAGCACCTAAATCATTTAAGGTAGCAAAGATTAAGAACCCTTCCGCACATTTACGCAAGAAGTTTGGAGTAGAAGAAACGATACAGAAAGCAAGTATTCCTCTCAACCGACCTTTTAGAAAGGGCGAACGAAAGAACTTATCACCAGAAGACCTCGCAGAATTGCGTAGATTGGAACGAGAACGCCAGTGGAAGAGTAAGGCAAAGAAGGAAGGCATTACGCTGGAAGAGTATAAGAAGAGACACAAGTTAAAAAGCAATTAACTTATCCACAGGAATGTAGATATATCGGTTCATTTCGGGTCTAAACAATCCCAACTATATTATAATAATGGAGGAAAGATTTGATGCTATGGTAAATAAAACAAATACTTGTTGGTTATGGACTAAATCAACAAGTAAAGATGGTTATGGTAGATTTAGATTACCAAATAAACATATATACGCACATAGATTTGCGTATGAAAGATATAAAGGTAAAATACCTGATGGATTACTTGTAAGACATTCTTGTAATAATCCTTCTTGCGTTAATCCAAATCATCTTAAATTGGGAACTCATCAAGATAATATGAATGATATGAAACAATCAAATAGACAAGCACATAATTCTAATACAAAGAACGGAAATCATAAATTAACGAATGATGATATTATTGAAATAAGAATTAGAAGAGATTTTGGAGAAACTTTAAAAGATATTGCTAATAAGTTTAATGTATCATTTCAACATATTAGTGATATATGTAAAAATAGATATAGAATTATGTAAATTGAGTTAAGTGTTGAATTGGTATTAAACAATAATCATTTAACTCTGCTCTACCTCTATCAAATCTTCCCATATACTTTACCTCAAATGTATCAAAGAGGTTCTTATTGTATTGAATGTAGTAGATGCCGTCCGTAAACTTGAATGCGAAATAGTAAGTTTTATTAATATTCGCCTCCGCAATCTTGACCTTTGAATAGGGCAACATTGTAGTGGGATACTTATTCTTCGCATTGTTTCTCGTTTTGAGTTCAACAAAGATAGTATTGCCTTCATTGTTGTAATCAAACGGAGAATATCTATCCTGATTTCGCTGGATAGTGGGGTCAATCGTGCGGATTGTGGATAGGGTCTGCTCCTCGCTGGTCGTTCCAAACTGGTAGTCCTCCTCAAATGTTCGCATTTATTTTTACATCGGTAAAAAAAATCAGTAAAAAAAACGACGGCGACGATAACTGAAAAAGGACGACAGCGAAGTGAGAAAGATTGAATAGTTCATTTATTCTTCTACTACATTTTTATATTCGTCGTCCAAATAGTCATTCCACAATTCATTGAATACTTGCTTCTTAAATCTGCGTTTGAGATACTCTACAAATCCTTCAATTCGGGCAATGCTTTGCTGATGCTTCTTTGTATTGATATGACTATTCAATCGCACTGCGAGATGACTATACAAGGTCTTTTTCGTTAAATTTTCTTGGTTCGCATATTTAAGAACGGGTCTTGATTTCGCACCGCAAGAACAAACAAACTCTTCTTCTCTCAAAGCACAAATCTTATATGAGAACCAGTGCTTTAAGAACTCTGTATTGTTAATAAAACTGCGGGGAACATAAGTAATATCCATTTCTGGTAATTAACTTTTTATATAATTTTAATCCGTTTTTAACGGAGAATATTATTTAACTCTTAACAGCGTCCTGAACTGCCTGTTTAATATCTGCTACGACCTTCTCAACTGCGGTATCCTGTTTCAGTTTAGAAAGGTCAGCAGAAAGTTCCTGTAAATCCTTCGTAAGCACCTCAACCTTCTTCTCCACAGCAACAATACGAGAACAGAATGCTCCCATTTTATAATATAGCAGAGATAAAATGATTTGGATATTCTTTGTATTTGGTGCGGTTGTATATCTTATCTACTGGAAAACGCAGATACACCCGAACTGGTTGAACTCGCGTCATCTTCCTCTTCCTCTTCTTCCTCTTCTTCGGGCAGAGGGTTTTGTCGTTCAATCAGTTCAAGAACCCCAGCAACCACAGAACTCCAACGAACCGACCCAATAAGTTCATTCCAAAAATGTTCCTTTAATTCTTCCTCACTATCATCGTCAAGGCGGTTCAATACGGAAGCAGAGTTCGTAATTTGTTCCCACTCACCCTGCGGAACTCTATTCTTTACGAACTCTACCAGTGCGTCCTCTAAATCCGCAAGTATTCCACTCATTTTGTATTACTACGGAGAATATTATTTAAACGGGTATTAAATTGTTTTCATCGCAAAAAAATGTGGGAGATGGAGTAATTTTTGAAAATGAAAGGGGACTGAACCAAAAACTTTTAAAACTTTTGCCTCTATCCACCTTTGCGAACGAAAAAATACTCCATCCCACACATTTTTTTCCTGAGAAAATAATTTATGAATGTTTGGTTACTAAATGTTCGTTTAACTTACATCTATACGCAAACTTCTTATTACAATCCTTACACTCAAAGGTCTCCTTTTCAATACCACAGGTTTCTTTGTGCTTTTTAGAGTTCAAATGTCGGTCATACTCATTCTTGCTATTTGTAGCATACTCACAAGGTTCGCACTTGTATTTCTTGATACAAACAAGAGCATCTATATGTGCTTGTAATCGGTCTTTGGTTCGGCAATCGCGTCCGCAGTTCTTACACTTGTTTGTAATCTTACACTTGTGGTCTTTGAGTTTGCTTTCCGTAGTATAGAACCCGAAACAAGTTTCGCAGGAAAGGAACGGCATATAATCCTCGTCCTTACGCTTGAAGAACTCCTGCTTCAATCGGTCAAGTTGATAATTGGTAACTTGTTCGCGATAGAGTTGCTCGGTTTCCGCAAGATAATTACATAATTCGGGATTAGGTCTCGTATCAAATGTCTTGCGTATCTCACTCGCAAGGTCGCTTAATGTAGTATCAAATTGGAGAATTGAATACTCATCATCTTCTTGTGCTTCCTTGAACTCTGCTTCCCAATCCAAACTATCAAGACGGCGTTGAACTTCTGCCCTCTTCGTCTTGATTGATAATCGTATTTCTGCTAATTTTTCAAAGTAATCCATCTTATTGTTTTACTACGGAGAAAATATTTAAATGACTTTCAATCCGTTTTCGCCTCCACCTCGCACACTTTTTTAACTATACCCCCTTTGACGACCTCGCCGACCTCAACCTTGCGAGGACGACCCACTGGATTTCGCACCTGTCCTTCTAATTTCTTCTCTCGGTGTTCCTTGCGTTTGAGAAGGATAGTTTCCCTATTCTTTTGATAATTCCGCTTCGCTCTCTCACGCTGGTTCAGTAGAGATTGATACACTCGGTTCAATTCGTCCTGCGATAATTCCATTTTGTATTACTACGGAGAATATATTTAAATAGCAATTCGTTTTCTTCCAAAATATTGTCTTATACTAATACAAATGAATGCTATGCCGACTGATGTTATTGCGATGTCGCAGTCCGTTTCATCTATGATTACGGAGTATAGCAAAACTACGGACGCAAACTTGAAAGCGTCGTATAAGGCAATTATTACTGCGAAACTGACTGACTTACAGAACGCATTTAATAGTTATTTTGCGTCTCTACAAGCGAAGTCGCAGTAATTTTCTAACCCAGTAATAATGGATAATCCCAACACTTACATTAGTTCAGGTGTAACTGGTGGTATTATCTCAATCGTATATGTAGTATATAAAGTATTCAAACACTCTGCTTGTAGAAGTAAATGTTGCGGTCAAACGACCGAATTACAAATTGATTTAGAAAAAGGATTGCTTCAACGAAAGAAACCTACAATAACACCTTCAAGTTCAAACGATAGTTCCCCGACTAACGATACCCGCTCGTCTGCGGGTGTTTTCGTCTAACATTGCCTTTTCAATTACTCGGTTCTTCTTCAAAGACAGAACAGCAGGGGAAACCCAACCAGTCGGTTTACGAATAGTAATTGGACTGGTCTTATACTGCTCTGGATAATAACTACCACCCGAATATTCAATATCCTTTACATCGCTTTTAGAAATATAAGGTTCAACTTCGGGAACTGAAACAGGAAACGGAGGAGCAGGAAGCGAAATAGGAAGAATTGGTTTCTCTTCGTTTACCTCTTCTTCTTCCTCTCCACCGCGTCCTCTACGAGCAGGATATCCTGCTTCGCGAGAATACAACGCCCTCATCTGTGCCTTCGCTCGTTCAAGAGGTAGTGGTTCAATACTCTTATGCGACCCGTCCTGTGCTACAACCCAGTAGAGTTCTCTACGGGGTGCTTTGCGAAGGATATACGGCATCTTTATACTATCACAAGATAAAATCCTAATACTATATAATGAGGGCAATAGGAAGTGGCGAGTATAAGAATAAATTACGAGACCTAATTTATTCTTACCCAAATGTAATACCTGAAATCAAAAAAGACCTTTTGATAGCAGGAGAAGAAACAATGGACCTTATTGGAAGTGGTAAATTACAAAGTGTATTGAAAGCATCATCAATATTCCTTTTAACAGGGGCAACTGCTCTTTCGTTAGCAACACTTCCTCCCCTTGTATTAGTTACAATTCCATTTGGATTAATTGGTATGAGAATGGGAAGAAGCGTTAAAAAAGATAAAGAAGCAGTCATAGAGGAAACCAAAGAACTTCTTGAACGATTGAATAGAGTATCACCCGAAGAACAAACACAAATAATTTATGTTGAATTAGAAGAGAAGAAACAATTTATTAAAAATCATAGTGCTGTAAGAGATATACTGCCTCCTCTTGCTCCTGCTCCTGCTCCTGCTCCTGCTCCTGCTCCTGAACGAGAACGAGTTGCGTTTCCACCACTTCGCCCAAGAGCAAATGGAGGAAGCGATTTGAACTACGATAAACTCAAATCCTATTCTATTAGTGATAAGGATTTTGAAGACGCAGTTGGGGTAAAACCTTTTCTATACTATCCAGACCTTCAACATCTAACAGACGCAGACCAGTTGTTTGATAGTCAAGGGCGTTGTGCTATTTTATTCCTTACGACCAGTTTAGAACACGGGCATTGGACTTGTCTAATGAAGCGAGGAAATACAATTGAGTATTGGGATAGTTATGGAGGATATGCTCCTGATGGAGAACGAAAGTGGTTATCGCACAAGGAATTGGTTAATCTACACGAAGACCAACCGCTTCTTTCTCAACTTCTACGAGAAAGTCCGTATAGAATTAGTTATAATCCTTATCCGTATCAATCGCATTCTCCAAATACAAATACTTGTGGTAAGCATTGTATTACTCGTTTGTATTACAAAGGACTGAATGAACCGCAATATCGTAATCTTATCAAGAAGAGTGGTAAGACACCCGACCAGTTCGTAATTGATGTTGTGTATAAATTGATAGGTAAATAATATCTCACCTTAATTCAAAGATGGCGACCCGAACCCGTATCGTATCAACGGAGGAAGTCAGTAATGAACTGATTTACTATAACCTTGATGTAATCAACTCCTCTCTGGTTGATAATGGTAGTTTTGGAGACCCCGTTGTAAAGTTTGAGGAAACGCGTAGCACTCCCATTCTTACAGACGCTTCCAAATACAACTTTTCAATCATTCGGTTTGATATTAACGGAGCAAACAAGGATTTGCCCCTCTTCATTCCCGTTATCAATAAGAACCAAATTGCGAGTTCAGGACAGGCAGTTTCCGTTGTTGCGGGAGTAAATGATGTATTTTACTATACATATCCCGTATCGGCAAATGTTAATACGCTACCTTCTTCGCAGTATGTAGGGAAACTTACAATTCCGTCGGGAACATACACGCAGAGCGGAACATCGGGTCAGGCGGGTAGTTTCTTGAACGCACTACAAACTACACTGACGAACTTTGTATCAAGTATCGGCACTGGAACTATTCCTTCGTCTGCGTTTGCTCCAACGGGGTTTGCGGTCTCGTATCAACCAAACACCTACAATGTTAATGTTATCGCAAGTGGAACTCCAAATGCGTTCTCAAATTACTATTCCACATACTACAATGCTCTGCTGTTTTACGACCCTACCTTTGCGGGTGGATACCCAACACTCGGTAGTGCGAGTTTGTGGGGAAGTTGGATAACTACGGGTGGATTTAATAATCCTTCTCTTCCAAGTCAAAACTTCGTTACCTTTTACGGAACAGGAACAAGCGTCCAGAGAACTGCTCCTCAACCTGTTGAAGCAACACCTTTCAATATTTACAATACGACTTACGATACAATCTACTCTGTAACAATCGCAGGGCAGTTTGCGACTGGAAGTGGAACGCTTACAGCATTTACTCCCGTTACAAAGTTCGTTAAGTGGTATCCTGAAAGCACTGATGTTCTACAACCTCCGCTGGATAGCAACGGATTTATTAATCAGGATATCAAGAATAAGTATTGGTGGTGCTATACTTATAAGCATTGGGTTGATTGCGTTAATAGATGCTTTACTGACCTGTTTAGCACTCTCGCAACGCAGTTGAATAGCGGAACGCTCTATACACTTCCGCCCGTAATGACCTTTGACCCAAATAGCAAACGCTTTACGATTTCGTTTGATAGCAACGGATTTGGTAATAATTTAAGCACTTACCTAAACAATCTTGTGCCGTCGTCTCTGCCGTATGCTTCCACCAAAGACATATTAACTCCTATCAATCAAGACCAGCGACTAAATGTAAGCGTAAATCTTGCGTCGGGTTCTACGAATGAGGCGTTCTCGCTCTTTTTCAACTCCAATATGTTTGGTCTCTTCTCTAACTTCAACAATCTCTACTACGGACTGGACGACCCCAGCACGAATGGTATGGATAACCTAATTATCGTAACGAACGAGGCGACGGCATCGTTCAATCCTTACATAGTTGCTACGGGAGGAACAACGCCAATTTCAAAGTCCGTCCAAGATGCTTCTTACCCTCGTATTCTGTATCCAATGTCGCAGAACTACCCGTCTGTATCAACGCTTTGGTCTCCTATTTCCTCTATTGTATTCTGCTCTACTCTGCTTCCAACTCTACCCGAGAATACGGGTGTTCCGCTGGTGCTGAACGCGGGGGATAACACGACGCAGAATACCTCGCTCAACGCTTTCCAACCTATTATTACAGATATCTCGCTACCGCTTGACTACCCCGACGATTACCGCCAGTTCATCTCATACGCCCCGAGTGCCGAGTATCGCCTCACCTCGCTGGGAACAAGTCAGTTGGATATTCGCGAAATTAATATTCAGGTCTATTGGAAGTCCCGCTTAACAAACGAACTAATCCCACTCACTCTATTCAATCAGTCCAATGTATCAATTAAAATCCTGTTCCGTCGTCGCAACGCAGGACGCTGAGGTTCGTTCGTCCCAAAAACTTTCTCTCTTACTTAATATAAAATGGCGAGTGCTGATATTGAGAAGGTCGCTGTCTTTGATAGTCGTATCGTTCAGTCCCGCCCCAAGTTCGCAGTGGATAAGGGTGCTTTATCGGTTACGAATGCTCCGTTTCAGGCACTCTCGCAGACATCGTCCCAGCACACTTATTCAGTTCAAGTGCCGAGCGAGACGACCTTTGTTGACCGAGCGGTGAATTGGTCTTCGCAGGTCGGTATTGCGATTACGATTACGGGAACTTTCGTCGCGGGTTCTACCTATACTATCGGTCAGCAGAGTTCAACGGCGACCCCCGATAGTTTCTGGGGTTGGTGTGCGTTTCCTCTTCAATCGCTTACCTCAACTATTCAGGCGACGATTAACGACACGAATGTTGTGCTGAATAGCAGTGATGTTCTCAAAGAGGTTCTGCGTCTGGTGGATATTCGTGCGAATACGCTTCAACGCACGACCCCGACGAAACTGGATACCTACGCGTCTGCCCTTGATGATGCCCGTTTCGTCAATTCTACCTACGGAAGTTACCTGAACTCTGGCGTTATTCAGGAGGAAGCACCGAACTCGTGGGCGTGGACGAGCGGTGATGCCCGTTATGGCGGTAGTTCGTTTATCCCGTATGTTACGCAGAGCAGTGGAAGTGCGGTTGCGACGGGTTCGGCGTATGTTGTTTCTACGGGTTCAACAGCACCTTGGATTGCTACGGGTGGTGGAACGACCAGCACACTTACTTTCAATGTTGATGGTTCGCTGACGCTTGTTGTTGCTACCGCGAATATTACGCAGTTTACGATTTATGTTGCTCCTTACTTTACGGAGAAACTGGTTCTTTCGCCGTTCGTGTTTAGCGATATTCACGAGCGTGATACGGGACTTTTCGGTATCCAGAATATTCAGTTCGTTATGAATATGCGAAATCCAGCAGATTGCCGACTGGTTCGTCAGCGACAGAACACTGCCTATTCGTCGGGTGGTAATGTTTCATACTCGGTAAGTTCTGCTTACAATACTGCGGGTTCTACCTTCCAGAACTCGCGTCTTGATGTGGTGTTCCTTACGCCGTCTCTGTCTCTGCCTCTTCCACCGAAGTCGGTTGTGCCGTATATGGAGTATCCCCGCTACATTACTTCAAATGCGGGAACAATCGGTTCAGGTGCTACGAACCAGTCGTTCTCTACGCAGACGATTACGCTACCGCAAATCCCTGACCTGCTCGTTATTTATGCGAAACCCCAGTCGTATAGCGATGCTACGCAGGGCGATTGGTATTTCCCTATTCAGTCGGTCTCGCTCCAATGGGATAACTACGCTGGTCTAATGTCTACGATGTCGCAACAGCAGTTATACGAGATGTCGGTGGAGAATGGACTTTCGCAGGATTACCAGCAGTGGAGCGGTCGTCTTCCTGCGGGTCGCGGTGTTGCGGGTGCTACGACGAGCGGTTCGGCGGTGGTTCAGTCGGTTGGTGGTGCGTTGGTTATCCGTCCTGGTAAGGATTTTGCCTTACAGGAGGGGCAGGCACCTTCGCTGGTCGGCAACTACACGCTCCAACTCAATCTGGGTCTGGCGAACTTCTCGGGTGCTACGGGAACGCCTACGATTTATGTAATGACGATTAACTCAGGTTTCTTTGAGAGCGTGAAGGGAACTTCGCGTGTGGTCCGAGGAATTCTCAGTGAGGCGGACATCATCTCTGCTCCTATCTCGTCCCTTGCTACTCGTTCGCAGGTTGAACGGGCGGTTGGCGGTAGTTTCCTTTCCAAACTGGGTCACGCCGTCAGCAAGGCACTCCCGCATCTCCCCGCAGTTGCGAAGGTCGTTGCCCCGCTCGTCAAACCGCATCTGCCGTCGGTCGCACAGCAGGGTCTCTCTATGCTTGGATACGGCGAGGGCGAAGGCGAGGGTTCGCACTCTGCCTCTGGTGGTCGTCGTCGTCACCACAAGGCATCGCACCGCCTTATGTAAAAAACTTCCAAAAATGTTTCCCAGTAGAAATATAAATGGAAGAAGTATTGCCTCCTCTATTCAGTGGTAGTGGTATTGATTGTTTCGCAACTCTACTTCGCACAAAGATAAATCAAATGCGATACCTTGTTGAAGAGATGAAGCGAACCGAAGGAGAATATAAAAACGCATACAAATATGTTCTACAAAAGAAGCGTCAGGATTTACTAACACTTCTTCGTAGTTTTGAAACCGCATATCTAAAAGAGGTAGATGATATTATACCCTTTAATGAACTATTTTAGGTCATTCCAAAGGATACGCATTGCTAATCTATTTGGACTATACGGGTTCATCTTCCAATCTCCCTTAATTCGTCTTGCTCGTTGAAGATACGCAAATCGTTTCGCACCTGCTAATCCCTTCTCTCGTCCCTGCCGTTCAAGAAACGAATAGATTATAAAGTCCCCGTATCCTGACTTTCCAAAACGCACAATTTCATTCGGCAAATGATACTCTAATTTGTGGGTATCATCACTACTGAAATAAAGTTGAGCGGGATTGTATTGTCCCTTTGAATGATATGCTGTTGCTCTCGCAATACGCAGATATTCGCTGGGACGAATACCTTGTTGCTCCAATTGTGTCTTGAATAGTCCCGTCGGCGAGGTCATTTATACTATTCAAATAAAATAAAACGGATAATTACCTCCGTAAAAATATTCTATTCAGTAATACAAATGTCGTTGCTGGATAGTGTCTTTGAAGGTATTAAAAAGAACTTTGATTTGGCGGATAGTTCTGTAAAGATATTGAAGCGTAATATAGAGAAACTTGCCGACAATAAGGAAGTAAAGGATTTGAACTTCTTGAAGGATACAAAGAAGATTGAGAATACCTTATCATATTATAAACCAAATACGCAACAAAGTTTCATTAATGCTATCGTCAAAGTATTATATGCTACCGAAGGAGAAACTGATGCCTATAATTATTGGAGAAAGCGATATAACAAATTAGTAATTGATTTGAATAAAAAATCAACAGACGAAAAAACTGAAACACAAGAGGAGAATTGGGTAGATTGGAATGATGTATTGAAGAAGCAGAATGAATTAATTGATAAGGCAATTGAAACGAAGAAGTGGAATGATATACTGAATGCCTTTGTTCTAATGCTCTATACCTCAAATGAACCGCGACGCAATCAGGATTATTTGGATATGGTAATCATTCGTAGTAAGAAGTATCCGTATGATGAAAAGTTAAGCAAGGATAAGAACTATCTGCTTCTAAAACCTAATCTAAAAGAACCAGAGGGAAAGTATTATTTCGTATTCAACAAGTTCAAGACCGCAAAGTCATTCGGTCAGCAGGTATTCGTAGTTCCAAATGATATTGAACTCTTCTTTGATAAGTATTACTATACATTCTATCCTGCGAAGAAAGGGAAGGAAGACCCGTTGCTTGTGGATAAGGAAGGAAGACCTCTAACATCTGTTAATGCGATTACGCGAATACTCAATAAGGTATTTGATAAGAAGGTGGGTGCTTCAATGCTCCGTCATATTTACCTAACGCATAAATACGGCGAGACATACAAGGAGCGAGAGATTGTAAGTAAGAAAATGTCGCACTCTATTTCTACTCAACACAAGTATGTAAAGAAGAACCAGTAGTGCCTACGCAATCCTGAACTTTATTAATTGGTTCAGTAGTTCCAGTAGGAGATTTGGGAGCAGGAAACTTAATACAATAAGCACAATTGAACTTATCGTATTTAGTCCCATAGGGAACATTGTGTCGGCATTTTTCCATTTATAATGTCGCTGTAAAATAAAATGATTGGATTTGCCGTAGGATATCTGTATAGTATGCTATTGAATGTATATACAAATAATCGCAGATTGAAAGCATTACCTCTATTTGATAAGCATAATAAGAACATTGAATTATTTAGACAACAACTAATTCGTCGCTACTGAATTAGCAAAAAAATGTGGGAGATGGAGTAATTTTTGAAAATGAAAGGTAGTCAGGACAAAAAGTTTTGAAGAGTTTTGGATTGATAGGGTCTGCGAATGAAAAAATACTCCACCACACACAATTTTT
>Ga0164296_1002075_pt1 | contig 20312 bp, 37 predicted proteins | sample GEODES057metaG_FD_113533 | JGI IMG/M metagenome (GOLD analysis project Ga0164296, IMG submission 113533) | Dystrophic lake water microbial communities from Trout Bog Lake, Wisconsin, USA - GEODES057 metaG | ecosystem: Environmental > Aquatic > Freshwater > Lake | place: USA: Trout Bog Lake...
TAATACTAGTTCCTGAATTAATACCAATACAAGTGTTATATGTTCCGCTTGAAATATTAAAGCCAGCTACAGAACCAAGCAAAGTATTGTAACTACCAGTAGCATAATATCCAGCTTGATAGCCCATAAGGGTATTTTGTTGCGCTGTTGAGCCTGTGTATCCTGCTTGAAAACCAAATATAGCAAGTGAAGCACCAGTAGTATTACTATACCCAGCTTGGTAGCCCACTGCTGTGTTATTTGATGCTGTGGTGTTGTTATATAAAGATAGCGAACCTATAGCAGTATTATATGAACCTGTATTGTTAAATAAAGAATAAGTACCAATACCTGTTGAATCCGTACCAGTTGTAATTGTTCGTAATGAACCATAACCAAACCCAGAATTATTACCGCCTGACGTTTGTGCAAATAATGATAAATTACCAAATGCTGAACTTTGACTACCTGTTGTATTTGCCGACAACGCATTAGAACCTAAAGCTGTATTACTAGCAACACTACCACCACCTAAACCTACAGTAAGACCGTGAATAGATGCGTCATTAGTTGATGTTACCTTGTTAGCAGTTAATGTTGTTCCATCAAAAGTTAAATTAGCACTATCTACTAAAAGACCGCCTGTACCGTTGTAATTTACACGACCAGCAGTTAATCCTGAATCGGTCAAAGATGTCACTACTGCCGTGCTTGGTGTAGTTGCTCCAATTGTGCCGTTAAATGCACCTGATGTTAAAGTTAATCCAGATATTGTGGTTGCTGTACCTCCAAGACTAACACTTGTACTACCGATAGTTACCGAGCTATTGCTCAAATAACTATTAGGAAAAGTAACCGCTACACTAGATATAGTTGTGTTGGTTAATGTTAAGTTACCAATACTTGTAGTTGTATTTCCTAAATAAACTGCTGTATTACCAAGTGTAATTGCAGTAGCAAAATTTGAGTCTAGCTGACTCAACGGTATAGATGATGTTGCCGTAGCAAATATATATGGGACTGTCATGTTAGAACCTCGCTCTTAATTCATGTTCAAATTCAAAGGTATTCACAACAAATGCAGCAGAGTTAGATGTCAGTGTTAACCCTAAGTATTTACCCCATTGCTGTGCATCTGATTTGTATAAATAATAACCAGTATTATATAACCATGATATTACCGTAGAACTGTTGTTAATCCAAGAAATTGTTGCACCAGAATTATTGGTCCATATCACGGTATTTTGTAATGTATATGGTGGACTAGAACCCTGCTGACTATCTACCGTTATTGTAAAAACAACACCAGTTGGAATTTGTGGATTAGTAGTTACTTCAACCCCAAACTTAAGTGCTTGTTTATCCCGTATTGGGTCATTCATTGGAAGCAATGCTGTTTGAATAATACTCGACACATTAGCGGAACTATTAGAATATAGTTGATAAAGTGCGCTGTTTTCTGTACCGTATAAATTCACTTTACCACCTACCGGTGCAGAAGTAATATACTGTAAATTGTTACCTTGGCTTGTAAAAAACCATTTTTTCTCAAAAAATACTGCTTGAATGTAACGGTATGAATTAGTAAATACTGCATCAAAATATCTGAAATTAAATGCAGCACACAGAATATTATTTACTAATACCTGACCGGCATATACAGGGTATGTAAAGTCGATGTTTGGGAAAATTCCATCTAAAGGGTCCGAAATCTTACTTGTTGTAGAACCTACCAAAGCGTAGACCCCGTAATCATTCATAAATAACACAGACCTAAAATACGGAAATATGGCATCTGCACGTTTAGAACCGACAGAAGCGGATACGTTAGTATTTGTAAATAATGTCGTGCCGTTTGTCTGAACCCTTACGTCAGAAAATACGTTAATTGAATCATCACCAAATAAATACAAAAAGTTGTTTGCCGCTAATAATTTATACAAATTACCGTGTAACGTAGAATCAGTTAGCAAGATGTTACCGGCAGATACGCTAGTAAAGTCGTTGTATGTTCCAGCAGCGGAATAATACACTTGCCTTCCTGCCGCAATCCAAACTCGACCACTAAATGATGCAACATCCACGTTAGGAATGTTGTTAATGGTAGCTGCAATAGTGGCATTTGCTCCACTACCCCCACTAAGAGATACTACTAAGTTTGCAGAATTGGTGTATCCACTACCGGGATTGGTCATTACTATAGTGGATATAGCATTGCCATGTACAACTGCTGTGGCACTTGCACCTGTTCCACCACCACCAGAAATATTGACTGTTGGTGTGCCAGTATAACTATCACCGGGATTAGTTACTGCAATAGATACCGTGCCTGTAGCAAAAGTTACAATACTTGCAACCGCATTAGCTCCTGTGCCACCACCCCCATAAAACTGCACGGTAGGTGCCTGTGTATATCCTGACCCAGCTTCTGTAAGCGTTACTGATGTAACTGCGTTATTTGCTATGGTAGCTACCGCTGTAGCTTGAATGCCGTTTGAATCATTCGGTGCAGAAATTACCACAGCCGGAGCTGCAGTATATGCTGAACCACCGCTGATTAAAGCTATTTGTCCAACACTGCCTACAAAAATAGTGTTGTTCCCATCCCATACATAGTATCCCTTATTAGGGTCTATGATGAGCATATCTTGGTTTTTCCACTGACTAACTGCAATTCCAGCATTAGAAAATTTACCTGCATTACCAATTGTGACTAATTGTTTACTTTGTAAATTAAATCCTTGAGCTGAACCATCATCTTTAAATGCAACAACGTAATCATTTAGACCAATATTAACGGATGATAAATAAGTGACGTTAGCAGAAAAGACGACTGCATTACTTGCATTATCTGTAACTGCCGAGCGTTGACCGGTAATTTTAAGATTGGAGTAACCAACAGGCATGGCATTTTCTAGCCATGAAAATTCTGTTTCTTGTATTGCTGTTCGGTTCGCTTTGGTATTAACAGTTGTAAACTGTTTAATGACCTGATACGATTTTTTCTGTTCAGGACTTTGTGCCATATTACAACACCGGCTGGTAAGGGTTTGGCATCCGTCTAGTAAATGTAGAGCTTAATGCAGCTTGTATTTGCTGGTTATATTGTTGTTTAAATATTTCCGACTCACCGTAACTTTGTTCTTTAAACTTTGCTTTATAACAAGCGTAATACGCAACCGGACTTGTATATGGGTCATTTAATTGATTGTCTACATCTGATAAATTAACTAATGCAGTTGGCAAGATTACCGTATCTATTTCAAGTGTATAAATCTGGTCAGGGACTGGTGCCAAATAAATTTGTTGTTGACCGTACATACTAAAACATACGGGTTGACCAACATAATTTTGCCAGTATCTTAATTCTGCGTTAAATTGCGTCCAAGGTTTATACAGTAAAGGATACCGTGTATTACCCCAATAAATAGTAACATTAACAACATCTAACGTATTTATACCTTGCGGCAACGATAAAAAAGGTATGATTTCTACTGGACCAGCGTATTGCAAGGTTACTGTACCGTTAGTAAACGGTGTTGATGGTGGATACGTATTCTGTGCATATCCTGTATTACCCGGATACGGTGGAGGAGTTGATGCAAACGTACCACCGGTGACGACTGTGTACGTATAAATGTTATAAAACACTAAACTACCTGTTGTTGCTGTAGCACCACCTACCCATGCAATTGGTGCGTTAGCAGACGTTAACCCAGTAGGGTTAGATGGTGTTTGTGTAATCTGTAATGTTCGTGTACAACCCGTGTCTCTTGCAACCCGTTCTCTTGCAGAATTGATGTAATCCGTTAATTCTTGGACGCTATAAAATACAGCATTGGCATCATGCAAAAGCCTTTGACATTCTGTAACGTAACTCTGCAAAGTGGGTTGTGCCATATATTATCCATGTTAAGCAGGGCTAAGGACTTTTCCCCCCACCCTCTTGTTAGAAGGTAAGGGTACTCTTTCCACCACCGGGGGTATCGAATGGTTCTTTACTACTGGAGGAGTATTGCTAATCACAAACTTCTCCAATTTTTTTAATCCGTCCGGTATATCATTTAACGTCTTAGCCCAACCAAACCTCGCAAGGTATTGTGACTTGTCTGTTGCATGATAACCAAATACATGAACTACTATTTCTTCCGGCACCTCTAGGGTTTTACCCGGCTCAAACACAAACGGTTTACCGTCCCAACTATCTGTTAGAACGGTATCCGAATTGTTTGTTACAAAGTATGTAGTCATTAGAAACTGACAACATCGCCATATACGGCAATCGTTACTGTGTTGTTGTTACCAGACGCAGTATTGACGTTGACATATAAAGCATTTGTATTAAATCCACTTACAACCGTATTGGCACTATAAGGTGATGCAATTGTTAAATCTTGATACAACCCGTTTGCAGTAATACTAACCGTTGTATTTGCTACAACCGCATTAGAAATATTACCGTCATTACTTGTTGTAATAGATACGTTTGCTGTCGACAAAGAGCCAGATGGATTATTGAGCGTAATTCTACGAACAATAACACTACCTGAACTATTTGCCGCTGCACCTTTAGTTAAACCACCGCTTAACAACGGAATGGTAACTACTGCGTTACCAGCCGTGTTGAGCTGAGTAGCTTGAACAACACCAATACGACCATTCCCAAAACTATCTAGGTAAAACTGTGAGACTGAATCGTAACTAGCCATGTTCTACTCCTTATTGGTTGTAAGTGCCAGAAGCAGCTTGACCACCGTTAACAGTTAACAATGTGACGTTTGCAGCAGTAGAACTGTTGTTAAACCGAATGTTTACACCGTCAGAAAACAATGTACCACCTACACCAGCAGCAATGAATGTAGTCCATGTAGAACCATTATCAGGTGTTGCTTGTACGTTGATATTTGTTGACGGAATTAAAACATACAATCCAGCAGGTACTAATGCTGTTGTTGTGCCACCAACCGCTACTGTTGTTGTTTGAAGATAGGCACCGGGGGTATTACTACCGGCACCAGCTAATATGATTTTCTGTAAACTTAATGACATGGTTAATCTCCTTAAATGTTGAGTGAGTTATAGCCAGTCACCTTGGTCATAGACTTAGGTTTAGTGCTTACCAATTCGGCAATCATTAAAACCGCACCTACATAACCAATCTGCCAGTTAGGAAGAGTAGACTCAAATCCTGTGAACACAAAAGAACCTTGGTCATGGATATACAGACTGAGGTAATTTGAATTCAAGAAATACATTGTACCTTCTGGGCAATATGGGTCTGGATAAATTGGAACACCAGCAACCATTAATGCACGGAAAGCAGCTTGAGGACCATTGGAGTCGCTATCAAATCCGTTACCCGGAGTAATGACGTACTGTTCTTGACCCACGTAATCTTGTGCTAAGAGTGTCCATGTACCAAATCCGCATACACCAAATGTCGGTACTTCTGCACCGTTTTTGACTGTACCAGAAATATACTGGAGTACGTTTTGCCGTGTTGGGTTGACGTTACCAGCAGCGTATTGCTTAGACTTCCACCATGTATAGGTATTACGGTTGATGTTACCGTAAGTCGCTGTACCAGTTCCGTCATCCACCGCAGCAGGTAAACCAATAAATTGTTGTGTATTGGTTGTGTTGTTGTACAAGGCAGTTGCCATTGCATCCATCATCACGTTAGTCGCATCATTCATACGAGCTTCAATGAGAGGGATAATTGCATGGTCTTGCTGTACTGCACCTTCCATACCGAGGAACGGTACAGGTGCAATCATTAACTTCAAATTAAATTCAGCATTGTAAGCACCTTGTTGTACTGACGGCTGGTTAAAAGAACCAGAATAGTCAGACCACTGTGCATTTACAAACTGTGAACCCTGAACGGGTACGGTTACTTGGGACACACCACCGGTGGCTTGTTGACTATTTGCAATCAAAGCTGCCATCAGGGGAGTGCTGTTATAAAGCTGGACAACCAATTTAGGAATAAAAGCACGTCTTGTAACGTAAGTTAATTCCGTATATTGCGAGGTACCAGCTGCAGGTAAAATACTGCCACCTATAGCCATAATGCTCTCCTATAAAAATTCAACAAAATGCCTTGATGTCATCGCAGCTACCACCCCCTAATACTACATCAGAACCCAATCGGTCTATTCTTCCTGAGTTCTGCTAATGCTTCGTGTGCAACATCTCTTGCCGTACCAACTGGGTTTTTAGAAAAACGACTTAAATCCCACCCTTGGTTTTTAGCAACATTCGAATGAAACTGAGATGGAGTCGGTGCTGCTGCTTGTTGCATCCATGCCCAGTGACGTGCTGCTGCTTCGTGATTAGTAATACCTTCTTCAAGCATTACTTTTTCAATTGCTGCAACATCATCGTCTGATTTTGCTAATCCTTTTCGCATCAAATTAGTTCTACGTTTTTCTAAATCATCCAGAGCATCTCTTTCTCTGAGTTTATTGCGAATCTCATCATTTTCTTTTTGCATCTTATAGATGGCAGAATTTGTAGACTCTTCAATTTCAATCTCAGGAATATTAATATCTGGATTGACTTCTTTAGTTAAACGTAAAAACGCTTTACGGGTTTTTGGATTGTCAGCCAATTTCTTGGACAACTCAGCCAATGAATCCCGTTCTTCAAAACTTAAATTTTCTAATGACATACATACCCCCTACTTTAATTAAATTACTTTTTTGCCGTCACCGGGAGGAACAATCTTCATCTGATTGTTTTCTGCTGTTTTCTTAGCAGAATCTAATCCACCAAAATGTGAGTAACGTGGTGTATTGATGATTTGACCATTCTTCTGATTGTCGTCAAGCGGTCTACGTGGCTGACCGGCTCCTTTTGGTTTAAATAAATCCATGATTCTATCCTTTACATTGGTTGTGGACCTGCACCACCCGGAGGAGGAGCAGTTGGAACTGGTGGTGGAGGCATACCGCCTCCGGCTGGACCTGCCATTGGCGGAGTACCCATCGCATCAGGTCCTACACCTTTTGGTAGGGATTGTAACATCTGTAATATTTCAGATTGTTGCAATTCGTTTGTTTTGCCTTTACGTTGACCAATTACACCGGTAAGCGCACGTATAGCAGCTAATGCTTTTTGACCTTCCTCGGATTCGGACCCAAGGCTAGGTAAAGATTGTTCAATTAAGTCCATCGCCATTGACAAATTAATCATTGCACCTTCTTTAGAACCCATCTTTGGTTCAGGTGTAGACATAGGTGCAGCCATTGGTGGTGTGCCTGTATCCGACATATTGTCAGTCGGCATCGGACTTGGAATAGGTGCAGGAGTTGCAGGTTTTTTACCTCTGCTCATTAACTCCATCAATTTGTCTTGGGATGCAGCCATAATTAATTCCTATCAAGTTACAAGAAAGATTAAACCTTTCTATCAGTTTGTCAAGTGGGGGATATATTTCTATTCCCTCCCCCATGGGAGGTTTACTGATAAGCACCAGCAATTCCAGAGGAATTACTTACGTGACTTACGACCTTTACGAGCTTTACGCATCTTCATCTCCTTTTAGAGGCAGCGACCTATTTAGGGCAAGGAAGCCACAGCCCTTTCCTTCTCACGGGAAACTTGTACTACCCCCGACCATATTCTCTTGCAGGGCGCCCACCCATCGGACGTCCAGATGTTCTAATACTTGTATTTTTGTATTGTAAATTCGGACCCATATTTTTATCAAGACTCCCTGCCGATACTCTCGGTTGGTCTGCTCTTGGTTGTACGTTTCCTTTAGTTGCCATTTACATTACCTTCAATTCTGGTTTACTTTTTTCTTTAGGAGCAGGTTGCTTACTTTCTTTAGCACTCTGTTGTTTTTCTTCCAAAGTTTTTAAGCGTTCTTTGAGTAATTGTTTCATTGGTGGCTCTAGTAAGTCAAGCAAAGATTCTTTATCAATTGCTTGTGCCTTGTATAAACTAAATGCCAAATTCCGCATATCTTCCATAAAGATGGGGGAATTACTATGTGCATCTACTTTTACCGCATAATCTCTTGTAAATTGTTCAGCAATAAACGGCATATTCTGCTTGTCGTTCTCTGTTTTAAAGTGCGTATTGTCATACACCGCCATGAGTTTTAAATATAAAGTAGCTACTTTTTCCAAACTATCTTCGACAATTAAAGCACGTTTTTTTGCTCTTGAGCTACCAAGTCTTGCAAGTTGTGAGGCATGACCTGTACTACGTACACCGGACTCGCCCTTACCTGCTAAGACGTTTGTGATTCCAGATACTTCTTCAAACATTGCATCAATTCTATCTAACTCACTAAACAAGTCTGCCGGCATTTGTGGTGCTAATTTATCGACTTTAGCGTTAGGCATATCACTTGATAAGAAAGAACCGGCACGGTTAAGCGCAAAGTTCTTTTCATCCATGATGCCGGAGAAGCCACTAATCATCATTGGAGGATTAACTTGTTTGGCAAGGAGTTGTGTTATCTCACTGAAGCGTTTATTCCGTGCTTCTTGCAACAATATCATGCGCTGTACTTCACTTTGTCCCCAATAATAATCATACTGAGGATTAGGACATATTTGTACAAAAGGTAACTCACCTTTAAGGAATACTTTTTCACCGGGTCTATCGTAAATAATGACATCTGGATTGGCACAAGTGACGACTTGATAATCACAGGTTTCATCATTCCAGAGCCACAACTCTTTCATCTCAATAGTATCTTCAGCAACTTTTGCCTTGTACTTGTTGTACTGACCTAGGTTCATGTTGACGTTACCAACCATGTTGACTTGAGATTGAGAAAGAATAACGCTCAGTCCATCCGGTACTTCGTTATGAATTTGTTGAGCATAGGATGCGTTGACTCTGTTGACTATCTGTTCTCTTTTTGGATGGTCGTACAGTCTGGCATACAGCTCTGACTTCGTGATGTAGTAGGTATGGACCAATGCTTCTTGTCTGGAAGTGTACGGTACATCTTCTCGCAAAACCCCGATACTGCTTGGCTCAATCATAAAGGGTTGAATCCCTTTGTTGTAGATGAGCTTAATAAAGGTAGTGTTGTAGACCAATGCCCATGTGAGGGCGGTAGAAAACACTTGGTCAGCGTTGGAATTTAACCACTCGTCATTTAATGCTTGTGTGAGCTTTGGTACTTTAAATTGTTCTCGGTCATCAACAGAAGCACCAAGATTAATACTAAACCGTGTCGTTTCGGATGAGTAGAGGAAAGAGGTAAGTTGGTCAATGTGTGGATGAATCTTATTAAAGACGGCAGGAGACTCTTCCTCTGAGTTACCAAACAGATAATAGGAGCGCAAGTTTGAGTAGTCGGTTCTACGTTCATCACTTGAGACTTGACACTTGCGTATCAGGTCTTTGTAGAAAAACTCCCGGTCATCTGGGTTTGGTGGAATTATCATGTTTTAATCTTCAAATTTTCATGGTCTCGCATGGTTGCTTTAGGGTCTATCACAGGTCCTTTATTAATACCGGCTTGTGATGGAGTTAAACCAACCGCCTCTCCTTTTACAGATTGTACTGCTCTTCCTGATAATATACTCGCCATATTGAGGTTTTGGAATCCCCCACCCCATACTGCACTGTCACCCGGTCTTGCTTCACGTGGAACATCGGGCATCCGCTCGACTTTATCTTCTTTTGGACCATACTTCGCCAAATAGCCGGCTTGATGTTCACCTTCACGGGTAGACTTAATATCTGACATCTTAAAGTCAATTGCCAATTGTTTCAAGGTTTTATCGTTCTTTTTTGTCTTATCACTCACCAAACCCGGTGCTTGTAAGAAAACGACCAATACTTCACCGGCACATTGCTTCATTGGACAAATCGGTTTATACCCCTCGAAGTAACCATGTTGACTACATTTGTAATCGTGTAATACCTTAGCCATTGTTTCCCCCTAGCTGTTCATCTAAATTCTCTTGCGAATAATCTGCTGCGTTACGAATACCTATTTTAATTTTAATCTGACCATCTACGACCTGTAAACCGGTGCTACGGACATAGTGCGGTTTGGCTTCTTTGCGGTATTGAGCAAACCGTGTATTGTCTCGGTTTTGCATGACAACAATTTCACCCCGTTGATAAGAACGGTACGCTCTTGAAACTCGTACTTGGACGTTGTATGTCATTGGATGGAGTTCTTCAATAAACACATCTCTAAAATGTTTAGCACTCATACCGGCTATGTCAGCAAAGTTTTCCACTGAAATACCTCTTGCTTTGTCTTTCACAAACCGTTTTATTTCAATCAGTAATTGTCTTTGTGGAATGATGGCATCCATTACGAATACACTCCGATACGCTTGAGATAGTCTGAGACATTACGACCTACTGCAATTTGTTCTGGTGTGTACTCTTCTTGTTTCTGAGAGATAGACCGTGTAATACCTTGTTGAATGAGTCGTGGTTGTACTTGTTCAGCAAATGCTGCTGCTGCCAACGCTGCCGCTATGACTCTGTCATCTTTGTTACGTCCACTTGCCTCAATACTACCCCCATCCCGAACAATGGTTTTCATCTCTTCAATTAAATCCAGACTAAGAGTTTGCATCATGTTTCTCTCAAAGAAGTCTTTAAAGTAGGTGAGCATCCTCTCTTTTGTTGCACTGGTAGTTAACCAACCAATACTGTTACTTGGTCCACCAAGGGTGTCATTACGTCTCCAGATATAGTTGGACATAGACGCATACACATCCATCAAATCTTTACCCATCGCTGTTTTCATGGCTGCTGCTTGACGTTTCAGATTACGCATCTCATTGATAACTGCTTGACCCGGACCATTGATTTCAAGGTTAAGTGTACTGTTCTTGTAGGCTCCTGCTAGGTGGGCAATCACCCAAGCGAATTGATAGGTGTTCAGTTCAGATGTTGCAAACTCCGCTACTTGGTCCATACCGTCTGCATAACACCGAAAGACTTGGATACAGAATCTATCTGCCCAGTCTGAGCTACCGTAGGCTGGGTCTGCACCAATCACATAAAAAGCTGTGTCAATCGGTTCTTCCCACACTTTGAGAGTAGACAATCTATCTGTTGATTTAATGACTTGTGTGTCTTGAAAGTTAGCACCGAAAGAATATCGAAAGTGTTGAGGATGAATCTTCTTTGCCATCTTGATTGCGTCTGTACACCGTGCATTACTAAAGAAACTACTACCGGTCATAATAAAAGCATAGTCCTCAGTTGGAGGAAACTCTTGATACATGAGGGCATCATCTTTAATTCCTTCGTAGAGTTTCCATCGCCACCAAGCCATCTGACGGGAATTGATTTCTACGTTGTAAAGTTTCTTAATGTCTCTGGTCCACTCTTTTTCTTCAACGGTTAACTTTCCATCCCAATACGTCTTATATACATTACTTGTTGGGTCTGCAGAGTAAAACTCATTCCTCCACCAGCCACAAAAGATAGCTCTCTGTGTCCTTGCACGTTTGGCAGTGACGTACATATCATGGAACATATTAAAGCCTCTAGCAGTCGATTCAAAAACAAATAGACGCTTTGGATTGTTCTCCGCTAAAGAAGCCAGCAAAGACGCTAATCCTTCTTCATCTCCCCATGACGATGTCTCTGTACCATGCAGATAAGTGATACCCTTCCCTCTGCCGAGGGAACCCTTTGCTCTAAGTCCTGCCACCTGATAAAAAAGACGACTCCTGTTCTTGAGAGATAATCCATTTCTGTTATGGGCTACCATTGGAATACGATACGCTTGTGGTAATCCTTCCATATAGTTTGTCAAAGTACCACGGAACATATCTTTATTCTCTTCCGTATCGGTCACCAAAGTACCTTGTAAGCCCGGATGAATGAAGTGCCAATACAAGTCTAGGGCTAAACTTATAGTCGTTATACCCTGTTGTCTACCTTTAAGGATGACAAAGAAGTGAACATCGTCTGCAAGACCTTTAGCAATCTCATCCATGACGTAGGTTTGTGTTCCCAACCTCTTGGTTAACTTCTTAAGACCATCTTCTTTTGTCTCTACCGACAACTGGTCACAGAACCGATAGAAGTTATTTAAATTGAAATTCATTTTCTTGTACGTTTAAAGTGTTCAACATCCCAATGTGCAATGGCATAACATACCTTCTTGTTCTTGGCAAAGCGGATTAACTCCTCTACCTTACGCTTACTATACTTTCGTTTCCATTCATCAACAAGCTGATGCTTCTCTTTTGCACTAAAACATCCCAGCACCTTCTGCATATCCATCTTCAATTCCAAACGGTTATCATGCAATGCCAAATAATCCTCCTCAGTGGCTTGTCTCGCTATCAAACCCCTCTCCATCACTATCCCTATTCAAAAGCTCATTCACTCTATCCAACTCATCATACGCAGCCTGTAATAACCTCGCACTCTCCTGATGCACCCGTATCAGTTCAGCAAACAACTGATTCCAATTCATCTTCGTACACCGGTCCATATACTGTGCCTTCGCATCATTATCCGCTACCTCCTGTACAAAGTTAATCCTACCCCTTATTCCGTTCTCCATACCCTCACCCCCTCATTCTCACTTCTCGCTATAAATCTCATCCCTAACTTCTTTCCATATCTATAGTTGTTATTACATACTACAGATAATCCTAAACCATCTATATAAAAACTATCACCTATCTCCATATCTTTATATGGGTAACTTCTTCTTACCTTGTTATCAGGTATCGGTATATTCTTATTAATCTTCATCTCTATATCCTCCATAAAACCAAATATACCATATTTTTTTTGGGGAGGAGACAGTTGGGGGTCTCGCACCTACTAGTCCAATGCCCATCTCTTAGTCTCCGTCTATCAGTCATACTGTAACGATAGTTTTAACCTACCCAATCCCTAACCTAAGTGTAAATAGAGCTATACAACGGATAATGTATAAGTAATCTTCAACTAACCCCATATATATTTATATTTCACAATGCGGAATGAGTAGATATTATGTCAAACAATCTATAATCTTAATTTCATACCTAATATATTCTTAACCTAATAACTACTATAAGATTGTATAGACTATCTTATATTACTTATACTATAAGGCTAGATGAAACTATAAGAATAAAATATATAACATAGAGAATATAAAGTATTGACAATAGGTTTTATATTATATATAATTATATACAGATACAGTAATTCAGTATCTATTCAATCAATCAGGTGTTTTACTATAAGGAACTTTAAGCATGAAAACATTTAGCGATATTAAAAGAAAATTAGTAGAAGGTAATTCTGTAACCATGATTCGTCATGATTGGTTTCCTACTGGCAAACTAATTGGCTTAGAGCGTAAAGTCATTAAGAGACAATCTAACGCTGTTCAATTTGACGGGGGTTCATGGTTACGCTTAGATAAGCCAGCAAGTGATTACATTCCTACAAGTGAAAATACATTCTTAGCACGCTTAGACGGTGATAAGTTTATGGAATATAAAATTAACTAAGGGGATAACATGAAAAACTTTAACTATAAAGATTATTACATCATGCTAGAGAGACAACATAACGGTTCTATTCGTGCCGTTGCTAGTAGTGATGATGATAGATTTAGAGAGGTATTCTATGATTATCCGTTGTCTTATGTTGTAAGCAAGATGAAAAAAGATTGTAAATACCGTATTGATAACAACATTAAACAATATTAGTGTTATCTTTAAGAGACTGTTTAACGGTCTCTTAAGGGCTAACATTAGCCATTTATTAAACATTACATTAGGAGGTTTTACCATGTTACAAATGACAAAAAGAGAGTATTCAAAAAAGCCCAATGATTACCGTTCATACATTGACGGTAAACCATATCTAATGACTTTAGATAAAAATACGGGAGGAACGGTTTTAATGCCCGTTGTCTTTAAAAAGAATCCCACTATGGCAACAATAAAGAGTTTTATTAAAAAGAACAATGGAAAACTTTTCATTAAAAATCTATCTGATTTTGATGGAATGGTTGATTGTGTGATGCCTTGTGATGACAAAGGTTTTAGAGCCGTAACAAAGCCAGACGAAGGTTATAACCATGAAAACAAGTTAGGGATACAGGGTGCATGGTTTGTCTTACATGGTGGTGATAGAGTTTACGAGTATTCAGACGGTTATTACGAGGGTTACGAGGTTTATAACTGTTGTGGTAATTTCATTATTGCAGTAGAGGTGATAGCATGAAAACAAATTATTACGCTTATGCTTTAGGTTATTTTCAAGGTAGAAAAGATGGATTCTTTGAAAACCTTACTTATGACTCAATGATTGATAAAGATAAACAGTTATTCAAATTGGGTTATGACGCTGGAGTATCCGATTACTGTAACTTAGATGAGGTAATGAAATGAAAACAAAACTAGATACATTCTTTGAATACCTTTGGGGGACTATCTTTATGGTTCTAATGGGTTCTTTACTTGCACTTGTTTATATATACGCTAAGGGGGTTTAATCATGCAAATACTTACATCACAATTTATAGAATTCGGCTTTTATATGGTTGGTAATGATACTTATAAGATGGCACTTGTAAAACAACCTCATGTTATTCAAGAGATGACAGAATACGAGTTAGATAACTTTAACGGAGACTATATAGACTTAGACACTTATACAGGTGAGATTGTCTTTAAAGCAGATTTTATTTACTAGAATTATCTTATAGAGCCTTGTTTACAGGGCTTTATAGGGCTAATTTTAGCCGTAACTTAACTTATTAGGAGTTTTAATATGACATTACATGAACTGAAACAAAAATATCATAAAGACATTGTCAATTATATGCTTGATGTCTTATACGATACCCCTACAAGTGATTTAATAGAGGACTTGTTACATTGGATACCCGTTACTGAAATAGATAACTGGGCTTTAAAAATACAAGAAGATTTTACTTATTCAGATGAGGTCAATCATGGAAATTGAAAATATTGCAGAGTTGGCAGAACAAGTATTTTTTACTGTTCTCAAAGAATTAGCCCTTGATGATTTAGATAGTGGTTACATCAAGTTAGATGATGACGGCTTAGGTTTTACAGAAAATACAGAAAAAGGTTCAGAACTCTATTATGCTATTGAAGCCGAGATACAAGCCTATTTTGATGATGGGACTACACCAAAGTTTGAACCAGCATCAGAAGAAGCCTAGAATCAATTATTATCATTTCATAGGGGTATGTATTACCCCTTTTCTTTTAACTCAATGTAGGGGGTTTATATGCGATTTGAAGATAGGAAGGGAATTAACTTAATCAGTAGTGGTTATTCTGGACAATGGAAATATTTAAGAACGACCGATACAAGTAACCTTGAGCCTGTACCGATGCCATTTAATCGTTTTCAAATATGGTTAGGTAGATTGTTAACCCAATTAGGTTTGTAATTACCTTACGCACATACGATTATTTATAGGGAGACTTGACAGTCTCTCTTTTTTTTTGTAGCATTTCACTTGATAAGCAAACTTTGACTGCATCAAGACCTTTAATTAGGTTCTATGTCCTGACGATAAACAATCGTTAATGGGGTCAAAGCATAGGATTTAATTAAAGGTTTTTTATTGGGGGAAAATATGACAAGACCAATCATTACATTAAAAAAGAATCAAAAACCCAAAAAGTTTTTGCCACTATCAGAAGCATTAAAAGCTGGTCATCAATATTGCGTGATGCGTGTTTCTAACTCAGGTAGAAATATGTCATTAACGGCAGTGCATGAATTAGAGGAAGATGCCGTATCAGAGGCAAAAAGATTGAGTGAATTACAAAATAGTATTTATGTAACATTAAGTGTTTTAAAAAGATTTAATTAAGTATTAGAATTAAAAACTATGGGACTATGACCCAGTCCTCTTAAACACATGACACAGTGGATAAGGATAAATAGGTAATCTTTAACCTAATAAACAATGGTGTTAGTCTTTAAAAAAAAGACTCATTTCCCGTATATAACATATAAGGGGTTTGGTTTTTATATGCTTAATTTTCTGTACCTGAAGTATGCTTGTATCGTGGTTCTAAGGTCGATGACAACAAAGACGTTCTCTATTTTGAAAGAGAATAGTTAGACTAGTCCGTACTTGTATACCTGTGACTTAAATACAACACACATACATTAAAAAATGTATTGTGTAACTTGATTATGTAGTGTATTGTAGTAACTGTTGTATGTTGTAGATTTATTAGATAAACCATTAAACTTATGAGGTGAAATATGAGTAACGAATATTACGCACAGTTCAGTTTAGAACGTCAGCGTATGCTTGAAGATGCTATAGAGCGAGCAGAAAACAATCAAGCAACCCAAGAGGACTTTGACATTATACGCACAGAGTCCGGTCTCAAAAGACAAGAACCCAGTTATACAAAAGAGATGATGGACGACATCTTTAATGACTTTGCTAACATCTTTGGAGGTCGATAATGGCTACGAGAGGCAGACCAAAGGGTTCAAAGAATAAACCATCTAATCATATTGTTATTAAAAAAATGGATTTAGATGATTTACAAATGGATATTCAAGACTTACATAAGATTAAAGAAGCACTATCTATTTCTAACGCTAAACTCTTAGAAACTTTATGTCTTAAAGTTAAACGTATAGAAGAGATTGAGACAGAATTAGGAACTCTTGAAGATGAGAATGAACATCTCAAAGAGATTATTAAATCATTAGCGGAGGTTCTGTAATGTCTAACGATAGAAATGATTTCGCACCAGAGATTAGGAATAGTGCTTGGTGGGCGAGTGATACCCGTCAGGCAGTCAATGGTAAAGGTGTTGAGGTCGTATTAACTAAACAAGGAACAATTCCTCCTGTTGACTTATCTGAGGTAGAGGCGGTACAGATGGGTCATGTCATGCAACCTGTTATCGGACGATTGACGAGTGAACGATTAAAACTGGAGATTAAAGATGCTGACTATAGTCTTACTCATCCTCGTGAGTCTTGGTTTAGGTCTCACTTTGATTTTATCTCTGCTGATGGTTCTACTCTCATTGAGGCTAAGAATTATAATAGTGCTGTTCGTAATAAGTTCGATGTGGATACTAATCGAATTCCACAAGCTGACTATGCACAATTAGTCCATGAAGCAGCAGTCCATAATGTTTCTCATGTTTACCTAGCAGTCCTCTTCGGTGGTCAAGAATTACAAACCTTTGAGTTCCATATTACAGACCAAGAGAAGGATGAGTTAATACAGAAGATGGCTGTCTATTGGGGTCATGTGCAGAACGGTTCACAACCTCCAGCAGAGACCATTGAACAGACTAAACTCTTATATCCTGTATCAAATGAGAACGCTATTATGGCAAGTCTCAACATGGAAAAAGGGATTACACATCTCAAGCAAATGAAGGAACAAATCAAACAGATGGAAGCTCAGGCTGAAGAGATAGAAACCTATCTCAGAGACCAGATGGGTAATGCTTCAGAGATTAGGTCAGTCAGTGGTGATGTCTTGGTGACTTGGAGAAGTTCTAAGTCCTCTAAACGATTTAGTCCTACTCTCTTTCAATCCGCTATGCCGGACATCTATAACCAATTCGTTGTCGAACAAGCAGGTTCGAGGAGGTTCTTAATCAAATGAAACCACATAAACACGCAGATTTAATTAAAGCATGGGCTGATGGTGCAAGAATTGAAGCACGTTATTTAAAAGGTCATGGCTGGACTGAATGGACAGAGGAAACAGGTGGATTTATTTGGTATGAAGGTGGTGCTGAATATCGCATTAAACCTGAGCCTAGACGCATTAAAGATACGTATATTGCTAACATTCTGTTGAAACTTACCATAGAACAAGATGGTCCAATGCTTACGTTTACTAACGTGGAGTTGATGAAATGAATAACATAGACATAGCCATCTGGGTGATGACTGCTAGTTCAGTCATTGATACTGCCCTAACACTATTAGAAAGGTTTATATGAGTAATATTGTCAGTTTCAACGATATGCAGAGTATGGCAGAAGCTATTGCTAAAAGTGGTTTGTTTGGCATGAAAGACACCAATTCTGTATTAGCCCTCATGGCAGTTGCTCAGGCGGAAGGATTACATCCAGCTACGGCTGCTAGAGATTTTCATATTATAAGTGGTCGTCCAGCTTTAAAAGCAGACGCCATGTTAGCGAGGTTTCAAAATGCAGGAGGAAAAGTTGACTGGACAGAATATACAGATGCAAGAGTTACTGGAGTCTTTACTCATCCGAACGGTGGAAGTCTCGCAGTTAGTTGGACTATTGAACAAGCTACAAAGATTGGTCTTGTTAAGCCCGGTAGCGGATGGCAAAAGTTTCCACGTGCCATGCTCAGAAGTCGCTGTATTTCTGAAGGAATACGAAGCGTTTTTCCGGGAAGCGTCACAGGTTTCTACAGTCCAGAAGAGGTCTCAGACTTCAACGACCCTCCAATAAAAGATATAACCCCTACTAAAACGGCAATAGAAGCCACTAAGAAGGATTTATTGATTGAGATGGAGAATGACTATCCGGATGAAATAGAAGCTCCTGTAGAGGGTTCTATGGCTTTGATGCTACCAGATGGTACGGTGTATTCAAAACATCATACTCTGAACGACTGGATGGATGCCTACATTACTCTATTTGTAAAGGTTCGGGACTCTAAAAAGTATGAAGGAAAAGAGAAACAAGACAAGATTATTGCTCTCAAGCAATGTAATCAAATGTTGTTGTCTCGTCTTGATATTACTCAAAACATTGACTTGGCAAGGAGGACACAACCCCAAGAGTCAAAGTCGCAGAGCTAACCGGAAAGACTCAGAAGATGAGAATTCTACGGTGGTTACAAAGTAAACCAATTACACCGATGGATGCTCTTCAACATATTGGGTCGATGCGGTTAGCTGCACACATAGAAGTATTAAGAAAAGAAGGTTACAACATCTATACCGAAGATGTAAAAAGTAACGGTAAACATTTTGCAAGGTATCACTTAAACAAGGAGAATTTATGAGCAGTCACATTCCAAAAGAAGGTCGTGGAGTTTTATTTCAAAACCTCGAAAAGAAAACAGAAACCCATCCAGACTATAAAGGTCAGGTCATGGTCGAAGGTAAAATTATCAGATTGTCAGCATGGAAAAAAGTTCATGCCAACGGTCATCTGTTTTCACTTTCAGTAATGAAAACTCCTCAAGAAATGGAAAGAGAAACAATAGAGTATCCAAGAGAAGTTAATAAACGTGACTCGGACGAAGTTCCTTTTTAATTAAAATGGGTTTATAATGATGACATGGAAAAGATATGTTTTAAATGTCAAATTTGTAAACCCTTATCTGAGTATTACAAACATTCTCAGATGGGTGACGGTCATCTTAATAAATGCAAACAATGCACTAAAGACGATGCTAATAAACACCGTTCTGATAACTTAGAAAGGATAAGAGAATATGACAGAGAACGGGGAAAACTTGCTCATCGTATTGCACAACGAACAGAAGTTAATCGAGCATGGAGAGCCGCAGATACAAGGCGACAAAAAGCCCACAACGCTGTTTTACAAGCAATGCGAAAAGGCTTTCTTTCTCGACTTCCTTGCGAAAAATGTGGTTCTGTGAAAAGTCTTGCTCACCATGAAGATTATGACAAACCATTAGATGTTATGTGGCTTTGTCAACCTTGTCATAAACAAAGACATAAAGAACTTAGGGAAGAGTATTGTTAATCTTGTATCTTCCCTATCCGCCTAGTGTAAACAATTATTGGATTACTTCCGGTAACCGTAAGTTTCTCTCGAAGCGTGGTAGGGAATTTAAAGAACAAGTCGCAGCTTATGTCATTGACAACAAGATTCCCAAGTTAGGTGAGATGGCAGTACAAATAGATATTATTCTGAGACCTAGAAATAAGCGACTCATGGATATAGATAATAGTTGTAAGGCAATACTCGATTCAATCCAAGACGCAGGAATTATTGACGATGATAGTCAGGTATGGAAGTTAACTGTAGAGCGAGGGATTACACACACTGGGGGTAGTTGTGTCGTAATGATAGAAGAATATAAGGAACATAAAAATGACAGCAAATGAATTAGCACAATTAATTGAAGATGCATACCCAAGAGGTTTTGTAAAAGATGCTGCTAATATGCTACGTCAGCAAGAAGCAGCTTTACTAGCAGAGCAAAAACATAATGAAATGTTAATGGCTGAAATAGAACAGTTAAAAAATCGTGAACTAACAGAAGATGAAATAAGAGAAGTGGCTGATAGCGTATGCCATACATGGAAAAAGAATGGTGTTGGCGAACTTTACATGACGGATTTTGCAAAAGCAATACTAAAGAAAGCGAGTGAGAAATGA
>Ga0164296_1002076_pt1 | contig 20311 bp, 15 predicted proteins | sample GEODES057metaG_FD_113533 | JGI IMG/M metagenome (GOLD analysis project Ga0164296, IMG submission 113533) | Dystrophic lake water microbial communities from Trout Bog Lake, Wisconsin, USA - GEODES057 metaG | ecosystem: Environmental > Aquatic > Freshwater > Lake | place: USA: Trout Bog Lake...
CAGCGGGACTTTTCGCAACCTTACGTGCCGAGCAAGCAGGTCACCGCCGCGTGGCTTGCGGTCTATCACAGCGTCGCCGCCCACTGGGATCTTTACGAGCTTGCGGAAAGACTCGTCGACCTCGACCAGCGTTTCCAGACGTGGCGCTTTGGTCACATGAAGACCGTCGAGCGCATCATCGGTCACAAGCGCGGCACCGGCGGTACCGGTGGCGTGTCGTATCTCGTCAAGGCACTCGAGTTGCGTTTCTTTCCGGAGCTTTGGTCGGCGCGCACCGCACTCTAGCCGGCGTCGTTGTGCGTCCGGCGGCGGGTACGATGATGGAGGCGGAGCGCCATCAGTAGCGCAAAGACGGCCGCGTACAGCAGCGGTGTGCTGACATCCCGCTTCACTTGCCAGTAGAAGTGCCAGCACGCGACCGCCGTCGCCGGATAGAGGGCGTAGTGCAGTGTCTGCCAGGATCGGCCGAGGCGTCGCATCATCCGCCGCGTCGACGTCACCGCGAGCGGTGTCAGGAGCACAAGGCCTATGACCCCCAGCGTGATCCATGGCCGCTTCACGATGTCCTCCCACAGCACCGGGAAGTTCAGTCGTTGATCGACACCCACATACATCGTGACATGCAGCACAAGATAAAAATACGCGTACAAGCCGAGCATTCTGCGGAACAGGAGGATGCGCGTCGCCCCGGTGAGCCGGCGCAGCGGCGTGAGCGTCAGCGTGATCAGCAGGAAGCGTAGCGCCCAAAGACCGAGCTGATCGGTGAGTGTCTGGATCGGGTTCGCCCCCAACGACAGTCCGTGGAGGCCGAGCGCACGGGCCACGAGGAACGCGAGCGGTCCAAGCGCCAGCACGAACACCAGCGGTTTGAGGACGAACCTGATGAGGCGATCACGGCTCAGAAGAACTTCCTCAGATCCATTCCGCTGTAGAGGCTCGCCACGTCCGCGGCGTAGCCGTTGAACGGCAGGGTGGGTTGTCGCGCCGCGAACAGCCCGGCACCAATCCGTCGCTCCGAGGCCTGACTCCAGCGCGGATGGCTGACGGCCGGATTCACATTGGCGTAGAAGCCATACTCGTCGGGCGCGGCGAGGTGCCAACTGGTCTCCGGCGCGCGCTCCAGAAAGTCGATACGCACGATCGCCTTGATGCTCTTGAAGCCGTACTTCCACGGCACCACCAATCGCAACGGAGCACCGTTTTGGTTCGGTAGCACCCGTCCGTAGAGACCGACGGCCAGCAGGCTGAGTGGATGCATCGCCTCATCGATACGCAGCCCTTCCTCGTACGGCCAGTCGAGGACCCGAAGACGCTGGCCGGGAAATTGGCTCGGGTCCTTGAGTGTGGTGAAGCCGACGTACTTCGCCTTCGAGGTGGGCTTGAAGCGGCTGAGCAGCGCTCCGAGCGGAATCCCGATCCAGGGAATGACCATCGACCAGGCCTCGACACACCGCAGCCGGTAGACGCGTTCCTCGAGCGCGTGGGGCTTCAGGAGGTCCTCCAGGGTGAAGGTACCGCGTACCTCGGCTTCGCCGCCGATCGTGACACTCCACGGATGCGTTTTGAAGGCACCGGCGTGCGCTGCGGGGTCGCTCTTGTCGGTACCGAATTCGTAGTAGTTGTTGTAGCCCGTGATGTCCTCCCAGGAGTTCACCGGGTCGTGGGTGCTGTAACGCTCGTTGCGGGTCGCGGCGAGTACCGCGCCGGTGGGTGCGGCGGTGGCGATTGCTGGCGATAACAGCGTGCTCGCGGTGGCGGCGGCCAGTCCCTTCAGGACCTTGCGGCGGTCGAGATAGACCGATTCTGGGGTGATCTCCGAAGGGCGGGGCGAGTGGCCTGGCTTGTGTCGCATGGGGTTCCTGGGCGGGTGGCGGGTGGGTCGAGGATGTTGTCCAAGGCGAGCTTGCGACCACACTGATTCGAAATCATTCCCCGGTTGGCCAAAACTTCAGTGGCTGCTCCAGCCGAACGGGGTTGGACGAAATCTTAATTTTTATTTAATAAGTTACTACAAACATATGATTTATATGTCATTTCCATTGATCGATGGGAATGCCAAGCGCCACCGCACGCCGCTGGGTACGGGCGTTGGCGTTCACCAGTTGCGGCGCCTCGACGATCTTGAGGTGCGACAGGTCGGAGTCCGCGTTGCCATAGGCCGCGAAGGGCACGCCCGCGTGGCGTGACTTCAGGGCGGCGACGCAGCGGGTCTTTTCTTCCCCATGCCGGTTCGCGGTACGCAAGCGTCCATCCAGCCGATCGCCGAGCCAGCACACTTCGGTGCAGATCACTTCATCGAATCCCAGCCGCGTGCCGATCTCCGGGACGTAGAAATCGGTGCTTGCCGACAGGAGCACCAGGCGATCGCCCGCCTGACGATGACGCTCGATCGCGACCCGCGCGCCCGGGCGCGTGAGTGTTTCGAGATGCCTATCGAGAAAGCCGGCGGTGAGCGATTCGATCTCCCCTCGCGCGAGGCCGCCGAGTACGGCCCTGATCAGACGGCTCTTGAGCACGCCTCGATCGCGTCTCACGGCATAGCTTGCGAGCATTGCGGGGACTGACCAAAGTCTGAGCAGCCTGCCGGGGTGCCGCTTGAGGGCGTGCCACAGGTAGGGGACGAGGGTGTCGTGACGGGTGATCGTGCCGTCGAGATCAAAGATCGCCACGCCCAGCACGGGCGTGGCGACTCCGGTGGCGTCGTGTTCCGCGCTCAGGCGGCGCGTTCCTTGCCGACGAGGCTCCTGAGCACGTACTGCAGGATACCGCCGTGACGGTAGTACTCGAGCTCCTTCGGTGTGTCGATGCGCACGCGTGCCGTGAACTCGCGCGTCTTGCCATCCTCCGCGCGCGCGACCACCCGGATGGTCTTGGCCGCACCGCCTTCGAGGCCGACGAGGTCGAAGAACTCGCGTCCCGTGAGGCCGAGACTCGAGGCGGTCTCGCCGTCGACGAACTGCAGCGGCAAGATGCCCATCCCGATCAGGTTGGAGCGGTGAATGCGCTCGAAGCTTTCCGTGATCACAGCTTTGACGCCGAGCAGCATCGTTCCCTTGGCGGCCCAGTCACGCGAGGAGCCCGTGCCATATTCCTTGCCGGCGATCACGATCAGTGGCGTCCGCTCCGCCTGATACTTCATCGCGACGTCGTAGATGGACCCCTGTTCACCGCTCGGCCAGTGGATCGAGACGCCGCCTTCCGTGCCCGGCAACAGCAGGTTCTTGAGGCGGATGTTGGCGAAGGTACCGCGCATCATCACCTCGTGGTTGCCGCGCCGCGCGCCGTAGGAGTTGAAGTCCTTGGGCTGCACGCCTTCGGCCATCAGGTACCGCGCCGCCGGACTGGTTTTCGAGATGTTGCCGGCCGGCGAGATGTGGTCGGTGGTCACCGAGTCGCCAAGCAGCGCCAGCGCCCGAGCGCCCTGAATGTCGGCCACCGGTGTCGTGGCCATCGTCATGCCATCGAAGTAGGGGGGATTGCGCACGTAGGTGGAGGTCGGCTCCCAGGCATAGACTTCGCCTAACGGCACCTTGATCGCATTCCAATGCTCGTCACCCGCGAAGACACTCGCGTAGCCTTTTTTGTACATCGCCGAATCCACGGCGCGACTCACCGTGGTGTCGACGTCGTGAGCGCTCGGCCAGATGTCCTTGAGGAACACCGGCGTGCCGTCGCTGCCGATACCCAGAGGTTCCGAGGTGAGATCAATGTCCATGCTGCCGGCCAGTGCGTAGGCGACCACCAGTGGCGGCGAGGCCAGAAAGTTCATCTTCACTTCCGGATGCACGCGCCCTTCGAAGTTGCGATTGCCGGAGAGCACCGAGGCGGTGGTTAGATCGCCCGCGCGGATCGCCTCGGAAATCTCGGTCTTCAAAGGACCCGAGTTGCCGATGCAGGTCGTGCAGCCGTAACCGACCGTATAGAACCCGACGGCTTCGAGCGCCGTGGTGAGTCCTGCAGCATCGAGATAGTTCGTGACCACCCGTGATCCGGGCGCGAGCGAGGTCTTGACCCAAGGCTTGGCCTTCAGTCCCCGAGCCACCGCGTTGCGAGCGAGGAGCCCTGCGGCCACCAGCACGGCAGGATTTGAGGTGTTGGTGCAGCTCGTGATGGCGGCGATCACCACCGCATTGTCACGAAGGCTGTAGTTGCCTTCGGCGACCGTTGCCTCACCCTTGCCGGAAGCGCCTTTGGCGGCGCGCTCGGCGGCGACTTTCTGGACGGCCGCTTGCGAGACCGACTTCGCCTTGGTGAGCGGCACGCGATCTTGAGGACGCTTCGGACCGGCGAGCGAGGGCTCCACCGTGCCGAGATCGAGCGTCAGTACGTCGGTGTATTCGGCTTCCGGCATGCCGTTGCTGCGCCAGAGTCCTTGTGCCTTGGCGTAGCTCTCGACCAGCGCCACCTGGTCCGCGCTTCGGCCGGTGAGCGTCAGATAACGAATGGTCTCCTCATCGATCGGAAACACGGCGATGGTGCTGCCGAACTCGGGCGACATGTTGCTGATGGTCGCGCGATCGGCGAGCGGCAGGGCCGCAAGCCCATCGCCGTAGAATTCGACGAACTTGTCGACCACGCCCTTCTTGCGAAGCATTTCGGTGATGGTCAGCACGAGATCCGTGGCGGTGGTGCCGGGCGGTAAGGCGCCTGACAGCTTGAAGCCGATCACCTGCGGGATCAGCATCGTCACCGGTTGGCCGAGCATCGCCGCTTCAGCCTCGATGCCACCAACGCCCCAGCCGACGACGCCGAGACCGTTGATCATCGTGGTGTGCGAGTCGGTGCCGACCAGCGTGTCGGGATAGGCCTCGAGAACACCGTCGACGGTCTGGCTGAACACCACGCGACCGAGGTGCTCGACGTTGACCTGGTGGACGATGCCGGTGTTCGGTGGCACCACCTTGAAGTCCTTGAAGGCGGTCTGGCCCCAACGAAGGAACGAGTAGCGTTCGCCGTTGCGCTCGAACTCGATCGTGTTGTTGCGGGACAGTGAGTCCGCGTGACCGTAGTCATCGACTTGCACCGAATGGTCGATCACGAGTTCCGCGGGTGCGAGTGGGTTGACGCGCTTTGGGTTGCCGCCGAGTCGCACGATCGCCTCGCGCATCGCGGCGAGGTCGACGACACAGGGGACGCCAGTGAAGTCTTGCATGATCACGCGCGCCGGCGTGAAGGCGATTTCGTACGACGGTGTGGCCTTCGGATCCCAGCGCAGCACCGCTTCGATGTCCTGGCGCGTGACGTTGACGCCGTCTTCGAAGCGCAGCAGATTTTCCAGCAGAATCTTCAGCGAGTAGGGCAGGCGCTCCAGCGCGTGTCCCTGAATGGACGGCAGACGGCGATAGCGATACTGGCGTCCGCCCACGTCGAGGGTCGCGAGCGTATTGAAACTGTCGGTCATGGTGCCTCCGTCGATGAGGCGACGATTATAGCGGGCGTGTGACCTCTTGCGGGGCGTCAATCACGGCGCCACCCAGACACTGTTCACCCGCGTAGAACGCGGCGTATTGGCCGGGCGCGATCGCCCAGACAGGCTCGGTCAGTAGGACGCTGGCGCCGATCTGATCCCAGCGCACCGTGGCCCGCTGGGCGGTCTGACGGTGACGGATCTGCACCTCGCACTCCAGGCTTGAGGTGTCGGGTGCAGCAAACCAGATCACCGGTCCGGTCGAGAATTCCCGCCGCAACAGGGCGGGATGGTCGTGTCCTTGCACCACCACCAGTGCGTTGCGCGCAGCATTCTTGGCCACCACATACCAGGCGTCGCCGCTGCCGGCCCGCTGGCCACCGATACCAAGACCCTGTCGCTGGCCAATCGTGTGGAAGATGAGGCCCTCGTGACGGCCGATCACCTCGCCCTCCAACGTTTCGATGTCACCGGGTGGGGCGGCGAGGTGCTGGGCGAGAAATTCCCTGAAGGGCCGCTCACCGATGAAGCAGATGCCGGTGCTGTCGGGACGGTCGTGGACGGGGAGTCCCGCCTCGCGCGCGAGCCGCCGCACCGCGGCCTTCTCGAGATCACCCAATGGAAAGCAGGCCTCACTGAGCGCGGTGGTGGGCACCTGCTGCAGGAAGTAGCTTTGGTCCTTGCTGCGGTCGCGGGCGCGCAGCAGCCGCGCTCCGGTGGCGTCCATGGACAGGCGTGCGTAGTGGCCGGTGGCGAGACGTTGGCCGCCGAGGCGCTTTGCGTACTCGAGACAGACGCCGAATTTAACTTCACGGTTGCACAAGACGTCCGGATTCGGCGTGCGCCCCGCCGCGTACTCGTCCAGAAAGTTCCGAAAGACGCGCGCCCGGTACTCGGCCGCAAAACTGACCCGGTGTACCGGAATGCCAAGGGCCTGACCGACGGCACGGGCAGCGGTCCAGTCTTCGGCGGCCGTGCAGTAGCCGTCCTCGTCCTCGTCCCAGTTGGTCATGTGCAGACCCTCGACCTCGCAGCCTGCACGTAGCAACAGAAGTGCGGCGACCGCCGAATCGACGCCCCCCGAGAGTCCGACGATGATGCGCTCTGCCATGGCCGCCATTATAGCGAGCGAGCGGCGCTAGTTCGCGTGTACAGCGCCCCTCGCGGCGCTCGCGACCCAGACCAGGTCGAAACGTCTCAGCAACGGGTAGGTTCGCTGCGTGTCCGCAAAATGGAACTCGATCGATTCGTTGTCGGTCCGCGGGTGCCGCAGTGTCGAGTGATCGTCGGCAATCAGCAGGCAACGAGCCTCCTCGTGAATCGACGCTACGGATGCGCGAAGCTCGATGGCAGAGGTCAGGCGGCGGGCCAGTGCTAGGAAGGGGCTCGTCGTTGCCAGTGGCTGCGCGCTCGCCTCGTCACCCAGCAGGACGCGGATGCGGGTGTAGTGCCTGCTGACCAGGAAGCGCTTCAGCATCTGCAGCGTTTCCGGCTGGTCGAGCAGTGCGAGATCGTTGCGACGGGTGATGACCGACAGGATTCGTTGTGCGCTGCCGATCAGTCGCGCGCTCGCCGGACGCCACGCGAGCGCAATGCTCGGCACGCCAAGCGCGGTGTGGCACAGCGGCAGGTCGACTTGTGATCCGAGTTGCGGCACGGGAGCACTCGCGGCAGGTGGGACGGGACGCAGGGCCGGTGAGGGAACCGGCTCTCATAAGTCCGAACCCTACGGGCTTGAGTCCGCGGAGTCCGCGCAGTGCATCACGGTTCACACGGCGTGCGGAGCGGGCGTCGCCCGAATCACAAATCTCCGGCCAGCTCCGCGGCAAGACCGAGGTATTCGGAGGGTGTGAGGCTAGCGAGCCGCTCGCGTGCCTCCGTCGGGATGTCGAGGGTGGCGACGAAGGCGCGCAGGCCTTCCGCGGTGATGCGCTGCCCGCGGGTGAGGGACTTCAGTTGTTCGTAGGCATTGGTGATGCCATAGCGGCGCATCACGGTTTGCACGGCTTCCCCGAGTACTTCCCAGTTGGCATCGAGATCCGCGGCCAGTCGTGTGGCGTCCGGTTCCAGGCGGCCAAGGCCGCGCTCGATCGACTTGAAGGCGAGCAAGGCGTGCGCCAGCGCCACGCCGACGTTTCGGAGGACCGTCGAGTCCGTCAGGTCGCGTTGCCAGCGGGAGATCGGCAGCTTTTCGGAAAAATGCTTCAGCAGCGCGTTGGCGATGCCCAAATTGCCTTCGCCGTTCTCGAAATCGATCGGATTCACCTTGTGCGGCATCGTGGAACTGCCCACCTCGCCGGCCACCACCCGTTGCCGGAAATAGCCCAGCGAGACGTAGCCCCAGAGATCCCTCGCGAAGTCGATCAGTACCGTGTTGAGGCGCGCCGCCGCATCGCAGTAGGCGCCGATCCAGTCATGGGGCTCGATCTGCACCGTGTAGGCATTGTGGGCCAAGCCGAGTGCGCCCACAAAGCGCGCGGCGGCCGCGCGCCAATCGACCGTCGGATAGGCGATGTGGTGGGCGTTGAAGTTGCCCACCGCGCCATTGATCTTGCCGAGCGCCTCGACGGCCTCGAAGGCGGCGATCGCGCGCTCGAGGCGTGACGCCACGTTGGCCAGTTCCTTGCCCAGTGTCGTGGGCGTCGCCGCTTGCCCGTGAGTTCTGGACAACATGGCGAGCTTCGCATGGTCATGTGCTTTGCCGACCAGCCAAGTGTGAATGCGGCGAATCGCCGGCAGCAGCACGCGGTCGCGCGCACCTTTGATCATCAGGGCGTAGGAGAGGTTGTTGATGTCCTCGGAGGTGCAGGCAAAGTGCACGAACTCAAGGTGCGAGCTGCTGGCACCGGCTGCGGCCAGTTGCTTTCGGAGGTAGTACTCAACGGCTTTGACGTCGTGATTGATCGACGACTCTTCGAGCTTGACGGCAGCCGCTTCGTCGGGCCCTGCGGTCGTCGCCAGCGCTCGGGCGACCTCGATCGCTGTGACGGGCACGTTCGACAGTTCCGGGAGCTTGAGGTCGGTCGCGAGGAACAAGAACCATTCCGCCTCAACCTGCACGCGGTGACGGATCAGGGCGGCCTCGCTGAACAGCGGGACCAGTTCGCGGCATTTCTCGGCGTATCGCCCGTCAATGGGTGATAGTGCCGTCAGTGCGCTCAGCGTCTCGACGGGGGCTCGGCTGCGATCGGTCACGGCAAGCTCTTCCTGCGATGGTAGGATCGCAAATCATAACGTATCGGTCCGACGCGGATGCCTGAGAACGATCCAAGACCCACCCGGGAGTGGCGCCACCCGCCCGCGTCGACGAGCCGAGTGGCGGTGAAGGCGATCCTTCGCGAGCGGCTTGCCGGCTCACGGCCCGGCGTGGCGGCAGAGGCGACCTTTGCGGGGCTTCCGCGCAACCACTCGCCCGAGATCGAGGCCCTCATTCCGGCCCATCCCATCCCGTCAGCGGTGCTGATTCCGGTGGTCGATCGGCCCGAAGGACTCACCCTGCTCCTGACCGAGCGGGCGTCCGAGCTGCGTCATCACGCGGGTCAGATCGCCTTTCCGGGCGGGCGCGTTGAGCCCTGCGACGCCAGTCCCGCTGACGCGGCCCTTCGCGAGGCCGAGGAGGAGATCGGGCTTAACCGGCGCTATGTGGAGGTGCTCGGGTACCTGCCGGACTCGCTGATCGGCACGGGCTATGTCATCACGCCGGTGATCTCTCTGGTCAGTCCCGAGGCCGATTTTGCGATCGATCGAAGCGAAGTCGCCTCGATCTTCGAAATCCCCCTCGCCCGGGTGCTGGATCCTTCGCAGCACCAACTGAGGCCACGGAAGATCGGTTCGATGACCGTCGACTTTTACGAATTCACCCATGAGCGCCACACCATCTGGGGTGCCACGGCGGGAATGCTGATGACCCTTTACCGACTGTTGCGCGATCCACCCCCCCGAGAGTTCCCGTCATGAATGAGCTGCTTGAGGTCATGAAACGCCTGCGGGATCCGACGAACGGATGTCCGTGGGATCTGGAGCAAAGCTACGCCACGCTCGCGCCGTACACGCTCGAGGAAGCGTACGAGGTGGTCGATGCGATCGAGCGCGGTGACCTCGGTGATCTCAAGGAGGAACTCGGTGATCTCTTGCTGCAGGTGGTGTTTCATGCGCAGCTCGCGGCCGAGCAGGGCGCCTTCGATTTCGATGCGGTCGCGAGCGGTATCGTCGACAAACTGATTCGTCGTCATCCGCACGTCTTTGGTGCTGAGGCCGGTGGCGACACCGCCACGGTGTCGCGTCGCTGGGAAGACATCAAGACGGCAGAAAAGGCCGCCCAGGGTAAATCGACGCGACGACTGGACGGCATCGCGCGCGCGCTGCCGGCGCTCACGCGTGCAACCAAAGCCGGCAAGCGTGCGGCCGACATCGGCTTCGACTGGCCCGATCATCACGGCGCGCGGGCCAAGGTCGGGGAGGAGCTTGTCGAACTCGATGAGGCGATACGCCTTGGCGATCGCCACGAGATCACCCATGAGTTGGGGGATCTCCTGCTCGCCGTCGTGAGTCTGTCGCGCCATTTGGAGGTGGATCCGGAGTCGGCCTTGCGGGCGGCCAACCGGCGCTTCGAGTCGCGCTTTCGCCACGTGGAGGATGAGGTTGCGGCGGGACGGCCGCGTGAGCTTGCCGATCTCGAACGCTACTGGCAGGACGCGAAGCGCCTCGAAAAGGCGGCGCGGTGACGCGCCCCGAGCGGCCTCGCTAGGGTGGACTTGTGAGTGAGCCCTCGGCCCGGGTATGGCCGCGCCTTGACTACCCGACGGCCCTGCCCGTGTCGGCACGTCGCGAGGAGATCGTCGCGGCGTTGCAAGCCCATCCCGTGGTGATCGTCTGCGGCGAGACCGGATCCGGCAAAACGACGCAATTGCCCAAGATGCTCCTCGAGGCCGGCGCGCTACGCCGTGGGATGCTCGGACACACGCAGCCGAGGCGTATTGCGGCGCGTGCGGTCGCGACGCGACTGGCGGCCGAAATTCCCGAGGCGCCGCCGCGATTCGTTGCGCACAAGGTTCGCTTCAACGACGGCACCTCACCCGCCACGGCGATCAAGGTGATGACCGATGGCATCTTGCTGGCGGAGGCGCGTGGCGATCCGCGCCTCTCGCGGTACGACGCATTGATCATCGACGAGGCGCATGAGCGAAGCCTCAACATCGACCTCTTGCTCGGCTTCCTGAAGGGGCTCATAACCCGCCGGCGCGACCTCAAGCTGGTGATTACCTCGGCGACGATCGAGCCGCAGCGCTTTGCCGCCTATTTCGGCGGTGCGCCGGTGATCGAGGTGTCTGGACGCAGTTTCCCCGTGGAGACGCGCTACCGGCCGCTCGAGGCCGACGCCGACGAGCCTTTCGATCCGGGTCTCACGGCCGGCATCCTCACGGCACTTGAGGAGATCAGTGCGGAACCGGGTGACCTTGGGCGAGGGGACGTGCTCGTCTTTTTGCCCGGCGAGCGGGAGATCCGCGAGGCCGCCGAGGCGCTCGAGCAGACGTATGGCGATCGGCTCGAGGTGTTGCCGCTCTATTCACGTCTTGCTTTCGCAGATCAGCAGCGGGTGTTCGAGCGCCGCGGGCGCCGCCGCGTGGTGCTTGCGACCAATGTCGCCGAGACCTCGCTCACGGTCCCGGGTATTCGCGCCGTGATCGATTCGGGTCTGGCGCGCATCGCGCGCTACAGCGCTCGTTCCAAATTGCTGCGACTGCCGATCGAGCCCATCTCGCAAGCCAGCGCCGCGCAGCGTCAGGGGCGCTGTGGTCGAGTCAGCGAGGGCCTCTGTATTCGTCTGTACAGCGAGGATGACTTCAACGGTCGGCCGCTCTACACACCACCCGAAGTACTGCGCACCAATCTCGCCAGTGTGATCCTGCAAATGGAGTCGCTGCGTCTGGGTTCGCCGGTGGATTTCCCGTTTCTCGACCCGCCCGACACACGGCTGATCAACGACGGTTATCGTCTGCTGCAGGAACTCGAGGCGGTGGGTCCGACCCAGGCGATTACCGAGGTCGGTCGCGTGCTCGCGCGGCTGCCGGTGGATCCAAGACTCGGTCGAATGCTGGTCGCGGCGCGACCGCAAGGCTGTCTGACCGAGGTGATTGCCCTTGCCGCCGTGCTGTCGCTGCAGGACCCGCGCGAACGACCGAGCGACCGTCAGGCGGCAGCGGATGCCGCCCATGCGGAGGGTGCGGATCCGCGTTCGGATTTCATGACGCTGCTTGCCCTTCGCGCGCGCTATCAGGAGGCTCGTGCAGCCCGTTCGCGCAACGCCTTGCGCCGCTGGTGTGCGAACGCCTTTCTGTCCGCCGCACGAATGCGCGAGTGGGAGGAGCTCGAGACGCAACTGAGGCAGATCATCGAGGAACTCGGCTGGCAGACTAACGAGCGTCCGGCGACACCAGAAGCGATTCATAGGGCCCTGTTGTCCGGCTTGCTGTCGCATCTCGGCGAGAAGACCGAGCGCGGCGACTTCATCGGTGCACGCGGGCGACGCTTCCAGATCGCCCCCGGTACACCCCTCAGGAATCGATCACCGAAGTGGTTGATGGCGGCGCAATTGGTCGAGACCGAGCGTGTCTACGCACGCGTGGTGGCGGCGATCGATCCCCAGTGGGTCGAGGCGGCAGCACGACATCTTGTGAAGCGCGAATACACGGATCCCGAGTGGGACGAGGTGCGCGGGGTCGTGCACTGTCGGGAGTCGGTGTCGCTCTATGGGCTGCTGCTGGTGTCGGGCCGACGCGTCAACTACGGCCAGGTGGCGCCCACCGAGGCGCGCGAAATCTTTGTTCGTGAAGCCTTGGTCGGGCGGCGCAGTCGTCTGCGTGCCCGTTTCTTGGATCACCATCAGTCGGTCAAGCGTGCGCTGCTCGCGGAAGAGGCGGCGCTGCGGCGGCACGTGATTCTCGTCGACGAGTCGGTGGAGGTGGACTGGTACCTCGAGCGGATTCCCTCCACGGTGCACTCGCTCGCGGCCTTCGAGCGCTGGCGTCGCGAGGCCGAACGCGAGGCGCCCGATGTGCTTTGCATCGAGCCTGCGGCGCTGCGCCGGCCGGACGCGCCTGACGTCGATCGAACCCAGCTTCCGGAGGTGCTCCGACTGGCGGGCAACACCTTGCCGGTGAGTTACCATTTTGATCCGCAGAGTCCACGCGATGGAGCGACCGTGCAGGTGCCGGAGCCGCTCCTCGCGAAGCTCGCCCACGCGGAGCTTCACGGTCTGGTGCCGGGGTGGCGCTTGGACAAGATCACCGCCTTGATCAGGGGTTTGCCGAAGGCCTTGCGTCGACCGCTGGTGCCGGCACCGGATGTCGCTCGAGTGGCCCACCTCGAGTGGTCTCGCGAGGGTGCGTCGCCCACGCTGGCAGAGCTCGCTGTGATCCTGACGCGCATCGGCGGCCAGCCGGTGACCCGCGATGATCTTGCCCGCGTCGAGCTCGAGCCTTGGCTCAAACTCAATTTGCGCGTCTTGGATCGTGAGGGGCAACGGATCCTCGAGGGCCGCGACCTCGATGAGTTGCAAAGGTTGCATCGGCGCCGGGTACGCGACGGCGGCCCGCGTGCGCCCACCGCGACCGCCATCAGCGATCCTTGGGAACGCGTGGATCTGCGTGCTTTCGATTGGGCGGTCCTGCCGGAGACGGTGCGTGTCTCCCGTCAGGGTGTGGTCCTTGATTTGCATCCGACGCTAATCGATGACGGTCAGAGCGTCACGCTCACCCTGCTTGCCGATGCGGCCGACGCGCAGCGTCGAACACGGGCTGGGGTGCTCAGGCTCCTCGCGATCGGTCTTGAGCCGATTTTGCGGCAAGCGCAAAAGTTACTGGCGTCACGTCGGCGGCTGATGTTGCTGCATCAGCCGGTCGGCAGCGCGCAGGGCTTCGTGCGCGCGTTGGCCGAGCGTGCCCTAGAGCGCGTGTGTCTGCCGGAAGGCAGCCCACTACCGCGTACCGCGGAGGCATTCGAGGCGGCACGGGAGCGGGGCCGGCCGGAACTGGTGGCGGCTGCGGAACGTCTCGGGATCGCGCTCGAGACGACCTTGGAGCGTCATCACGAGATCAAGCTTGCGCTCGCGCGCATTCCCGAGGCCGTCGATGGGGCGCTGCGCGAGGATGTGTCGGAGGCGCTCCACGGGCTGATCCACGAGGGCTTCGTGGCGACGACGCCGGATCCTTGGCTGGATGCCTTGCCGCGGTATCTCAAGGCACTCGGGCGGCGTATCGAAAAGCTCACCGATCCGCGTCCGACGGCGGTGGAGGCTCAGTACCGCCTTCGGGAGGCGCGCGCGCGGCGACGGGCGATCGAGGCGCGTTGGCCGCGCGAGGAATGGTCGAGTGAGTTGCTCGCCCTTCGCTGGTGGGTGGAGGAATACGGGATCCAGCTCTACGCGCAGGAAATGAAGACCCAGTTACCGGTCTCGCCGAAGCGCTTGGAGGCGGCCTTTCTGTCGCTCGAAGGCTCGGGCGGCCGACGCTGATCCCAGCGGGGTCGCCGGTGACCCCAGGGTGGCTGCGATGTTAGACTGGCTGGATGGCCACCGTGACCCCACTTGAAGACTGGAGCCCGACCTCCTGGCAGCGCAAGAAGACGCTCCAGCAGCCGGTGTATCGTGATCCCGCCGAGCTCGAGCGAGCAGTCGCGGAGCTGTCCCGACTGCCGCCGATCGTCGTGTCCTGGGAAGTGGACGCGTTGCGGCGCGAGATGGCCGCCGCGCAGCGGGGCGATGCCTTCATCCTGCAGGGCGGCAACTGCGCAGAATCCTTCGACGACTGCACCTCGGAGCACGTGGTGTCGCAGCTCAAGATCCTGCTGCAGATGAGCCTTGTGCTGGTGCATGGTCTCAAGAAACCCATCGTTCGCGTGGGTCGTCTCGCCGGCCAGTACGCCAAGCCGCGCTCGGCCGATACGGAGACGGTGGCGGGTGTGACCTTGCCGAGCTATCGCGGTGACATCGTCAATCATTCGCCTTTCGAGGCTGCGGCACGCGAGCCGGATCCTGCCTTGCTGTTGCGCGGCTATGAGCGCGCCGCCCTGACGCTCAATTTCGTGCGGTCGCTGATCGACGGTGGCTTTGCCGATCTGCACCATCCCGAGTACTGGGATCTCGAGTTCATGCGTCACTCGCCAAAGTACGACGAGTACAAGCGCATCGTGTCCTCGGTATCGGACGCCATGAGCTTTTTCGAGTCGATCACCGGCCGCGCCGTGCACGATGCCCAGCGCACCCATTTCTACTCGAGTCACGAAGGCTTGCATCTGCACTACGAGCAGGCCCAGACGCGTTTCATTCAGCGCCAGGGTGCCTGGTACAACCTGTCGACGCACTTGCCGTGGATCGGTGTGCGCACGGCCGGTCTCGACGACGGGCATGTCGAGTATTTTCGAGGTATCGCCAATCCCATTGCCGTGAAAGTCGGTCCGAGTGCGGACGCGAACTATCTCAGGCAGTTGGTGGAAACGCTCAACCCGCAGCAAATCCCGGGGCGACTCACGCTACTACACCGCCTCGGTGCGAAGCAGATCGAGGACAAGCTGCCTCCGATGATCGAGGCGGTGCGCTCCGCCGGCTTTGAAGTCGTCTGGATGTGTGACCCGATGCATGGCAATACCGAATCGACCAGCACGGGCGTCAAGACGCGCCGTTTCGAGAACATCCTCGCCGAACTCGAGTCTGCGTTTCGGGTCCATGCGGCGATGGGATCTCGGCTCGGCGGCGTGCACCTCGAGATGACCGGTGACAACGTCACCGAGTGCACCGGAGGCGCGCGTGGACTGTCCGATCACGATCTTGCGCGCGCCTATCGCTCTACCGTCGATCCGCGGCTCAATTACGAGCAGGCCCTCGAGGTGGCGATGCGTATCGGGAAACTCGCCGGGGTGGTGGCGATCTAGGGAGCGCGAGGCTCTCCTTGAACGCCTGCGTCTCGGCGGGTGAGATCACTCGTGTGCTGCCGGGCGCGAGACCCTCGATCGAGAAGGGGCCGATCGCTGAGCGCACCAGTCGGAGGGTCGGAAAGCCCACCGCGGCGGTCATGCGTCGCACCTGACGGTTGCGGCCTTCCCGGATCGTCAAGGCGATCCAGCGGGTTGGGATGTGCGCGCGTACCCGAATCGGTGGGTCGCGTGGCCAGATCTCAAAGTCGGTGGGGAGTCGTGTGGCTTCGGCGGGCCTCGTGAGCCCATCCGGCAACAGTACGCCGCGCCTCAGGTGGGCGAGTGCCTCGTCGCTGGGTTCGCCTTCTACCTGAACCCAATAAGTCTTCGCGAGGTGATGACGTGGGTCGGTGATGCGTGCCTGGAGCACGCCGTCATCGGTGAGCAGCAACAGGCCCTCGCTGTCGAAATCCAGCCGTCCCGCCGGATGGAGTCCCGGGGCTTTGACGACATCCGCCAGGGTCTTGCGGCCGTCACTGGGCGAAAAACGGGTGAGTACCTGATAGGGCTTGTGCAGGAGCAGCAGGGGCATGCCGCATTGTCGACCAACAGCGGCCATTTGGTAAGTGATCCGTCGGTCGTGGCGGGCAGGTGCCTATTGCACAGCGCGCTGGCTTTACCGAACATGCTCCGATGACGGCACCCTCCGCACCTTCCGTAACGGCCAACCTCACGCTGTCCGAGTCCGCGCCGGTCACCGCGGCCGCGTTCGACGGCAAAGCCTATGCCAACACCCTGCCCACACGGCCGGGTGTCTACCGGATGTTCGATGCTGAGGGCACGATTCTCTATGTCGGTAAGGCGCGCGATCTCAAGTCGCGCGTGATGAGTTACTTCCGTCCAGATCTCCTCGATCCCAAGACGCAGGCGCTGGTGCCGCAGATCGCGCGTATGGAGATCACGGTCACCAACTCCGACACCGAGGCCTTGCTCCTCGAGTTCAATCTGATCAAGAAGCACCGGCCGCGCTACAACATTCTGCTGAAGGATGACCGGACCTTTCCGTACCTGTATCTCACCACCCGGGACGAGTTCCCCCGGTTGAGTTTCTACCGCGGCACCCGAAAACTTCCGGGGCGATTTTTTGGTCCCTACCCGAACTCCATCGCGGTACGTGAGACGCAGTTGCAACTTCAGAAGTTGTTTCGACTGCGCTCCTGTGAGGACAGTGTGTTCGCGCATCGGACGCGACCTTGCCTGCAGTATCAGATCAACCGGTGCTCGGGACCTTGTGTGGGTCTGGTGAGCGCTGCCGATTACGCCAATGACGTGAAGGCAGTGGTGCGCGTGCTCGAGGGCCGCAACGACGAAGTGGCGCGCGATCTCGCGGTGCGGATGGAGGCGGCGGCCAGCGAGCTGGCGTTCGAGAAGGCGGCGGCGCTGCGCGATCAGATCGCCGCGCTCAAGGCCATTCAGGCAGATCAGATCATGAGCGGCGCGCGCGAGGTCGAATGCGACATCGTCGCGGCAGCCAGCGGACCCGGCCTCTGCGGTATCGCGGTGATGTTCATTCGCGGTGGCCGCAATCTGGGTACCACGACCTACTTCGGACGAGCGCCCGCCGCCAGTCTCGAGGATGTCGAAGCGGCGTTTCTCGCGCAGCATTACCTGACCCATCCGGCGCCGGTCGAAGTGGTCGTCGGGCGGCCAGTGGTCGATGCCGACATCCTTGCCGAGGCGATGTCGCAACGGGCCGGGCATGCGGTCACCTTGCATGTTGCGAGACGAGGTCTCAAGGCGCGCTGGGTGGCCATGACGCGCGACAATGCGGAGCAGGCGCTGCGCATGCGTATCGCGACGGAGGCGGGGGTAGCGAAGCAGCTCGCCGAGCTGGGTGAGGTGCTGGGGCTTGCGACGATCCCGGCGCGGCTCGAGTGCTTCGACATCAGCCATACGCGCGGGGAGTCGACCGTGGCGTCGTGCGTCGTGCTGGGTGCCGAAGGTCCGATCAAGAGCGACTACCGTCGCTTCAACCTCGACGGCATCACCCCGGGCGATGACTATGCCGCCATGCACGAGGCGCTCACCCGACGCTATCGACGGGTCAAGGCGGGCGAAGCCAAATGCCCGGACGTGCTGCTGATCGACGGTGGACCGGGACAATTGCAGCAGGCTGCGACGGTGTTGGCGGCATTGGGGGTCGAGGTGCCCGCGGTGGTGGGTGTGGCCAAGGGACCCGACCGTAGGCCAGGTCAGGAGCGGCTTTTCTTGTTGGGTTCGGAGCTGCCCCTTATACTGCCGCCAGAGTCGCGCGCCTTGCATCTTGTCCAGCGGGTGCGTGATGAGGCTCATCGGTTTGCGATCGCCGGACATCGCGCTCGGCGGGCCAAGGCCCGTCAGTCGTCGGTACTCGAGGACGTCCCCGGCCTGGGTGCGGCGCGGCGCCGGGAGTTGCTACGACAGTTTGGTGGCCTGCAGGGCATCCTCGGGGCGGGTGTGGCGGATCTCCTTCAGGTGCGCGGGATCGGTCAGGCGCTGGCCGAAGCGATTTACGAACGATTGCATCCAGGCGGTTGACCGTGGTCACGGCGTACACGATTCCGAATCTGCTCACGGGACTGCGCATCCTGCTGATTCCCGTGATCGTCGGGTTGTTCTACCTGCCCTTCGGTTGGGGCGATGTGGTGGCGGGCCTGCTGTTTGCGCTCGCTGGCATCACGGATTCACTCGACGGCTATCTGGCGAGGCGTACCGGCCAGGTGTCGCCGCTCGGCGAATTTCTCGATCCGGTGGCCGACAAGCTGATCGTGGCCACGGCGCTCGTGTTGATCGTCAGTCGCAACCCGGTCTGGTACGTGACTTTGATGGCGGCGGTGATCATCGGGCGTGAGATCGCGATTTCCGCATTGCGTGAGTGGATGGCGGAGATCGGCGCTCGTCGCAAGGTGGCGGTCTCATCGATCGGCAAGTTCAAGACGATCGCGCAGATCGTCGGCCTCACGATGATGCTCTACTACCAGGATCTGTGGGGTTTGCCGATCTATTGGATCGGACTGGTGCTGACGCTGGTGGCGGCGATCCTGACGCTCTGGTCGATGCTCGGGTACCTGCGCGCCGCATGGCCGGATCTGATATCCAAGTCACACCCCAGCCGATAAATCGCTTGGATTCTTGACACGGCCGATAAGACCTATACACTTTCCGGCTCTGTTCGGGCGGGAATAGCTCAGTTGGTAGAGCGCAACCTTGCCAAGGTTGAGGTCGCGAGTTCGAGCCTCGTTTCCCGCTCCAGTTTCCCGGACTGCCGGCGTCGTGGCGGAGTGGTCACGCAGCGGACTGCAAATCCGTGTACGCCAGTTCGATTCTGGCCGACGCCTCCACTCAATGAAAATCACCGTCAGTGGCGTGGCGGGGTCGTGCGTTTCATCCCCCCGCGGTTGAGCTAGAACGGTTTCCGGATCGATTCCCGTCCCGCCTTGCGTGCTGCCCTGAGGTGTTGAGCCTTAGGCTGCGGGCGGGGAGCGCGGCGAGTGCTCCGGCTGTGCCGGCATACGCCGGACACACGGGTCAGTCGTGATCGCCCTGTAGTTCCCGTGCGCGGCGCAAACGCCACTCGGCGTCGCTGTCGCCCTGGTAGACCGCTTCCAGCGTTGTGCCGGTCTCCCGCAGCTTCGTGTCGAGCGCGATGCGGTTGTCAAAGACGAAACACTCGCCCTCCCAGTCGCGTTCGGCATCCGGCAGTGCGGCAAAATAATTCAGGATGCCGCCGTGGAGCTGGTACACCGGGATGTCGAACGCCGACATCCAAGCCACGGTTTTTTCGCAGCGAATACCGCCGGTGCAGTACATCGCGATTCGCTTGCCGTCGGCTTTCCAAGCCTCCAGGTTGTCCGTGATGTACTGAGGGAAATCCCGAAAGTGCGCCACACCAGGATCAATGGCGTTTCGAAAGCGGCCCAGCCGGTACTCGAAGCTGTTGCGGTTATCGATGAGAACGACGTCTTCTTGTTCGATGAGTGTCCGCCAGTCTGCGGGCAGGACTTGTGTCGCGGCGACCGTGCCGGCTTTGGCATCGACGTTGGCGATGCCGAAAGGCACGATCTCCTTCCGTCGACGTACCTTCATCCTGCGAAAGGGCACCGTGGTGCAGGCGCTGCGCTTGAACGCCATGTCGCTAAAAGCGGGTATCGCGGAAAGCGTGCTCTCGAACGCCTCCAACGCAGCCACCGTCCCTGCCACCATGCCGTTGATGCCTTCGGGCGCCACCAGAATGCTACCCAGAAGGTCTTGCGTCTCGTCGTGCAGCAGCGACACCAGCGCCGGCACATCGGTGACGTCGGTGAACTTGTAAAACGCGCTGTGCTGCAGCGTGCTGGCTGGCGTCATACGAGAGCGGCTTTGGAGATACGGTACCTGAGCGCCTATGGTCGCACGTCGGTGTCAATAATGCAGGATCACATCCGCAGCGAGCATGAACTGCGAGTGTCGACCGTGGCCGGGTAGGGCACTGGGGTTATCGTAGGCATCGACGTCACGCGCGTGTTCGAAGCGCAGTTCCGGGCGTAACTCGATGACGTCACCGACCCAGTGGGTGTAGCCGAGGTCGAACTCGTAGTAACGCGTTTTGAACCCCGTGCGTTGGCCGCGCGCGTCGTTTAGAAAATCACTGCGCCAGGAAACAATATCCTTCGGGCCGATCTGGTAGTTGATGTAATTCACCGCAGCCCAGGCGTAGGCGTAGCAGGTCACGCTCGTGCTGAGCGGGCATTGGGCGCCGTTCGGTGCGCCGAACTTGAGGTCGTTGTAGCGTTGGCTCAGCAGTGCCGCGCCGTCGGCGTTGTTGGCGTTGGGTACGCGGGATTCCCACAGGTACCAGATTTCGGTGTCCATGTGCCATCGTTCATCGAACTTGTGATACCAGGTGGTGACGGCGTGTTGGATGTTGTCCCAGCCGAAGTGGCTGTCGTTGAGGCCATTCATGCACGGATAAATGCC
>Ga0164296_1002077_pt1 | contig 20307 bp, 19 predicted proteins | sample GEODES057metaG_FD_113533 | JGI IMG/M metagenome (GOLD analysis project Ga0164296, IMG submission 113533) | Dystrophic lake water microbial communities from Trout Bog Lake, Wisconsin, USA - GEODES057 metaG | ecosystem: Environmental > Aquatic > Freshwater > Lake | place: USA: Trout Bog Lake...
AAGGAATTGGTGGCCAAACTTCCTTTGGCTGATAAGTCAAAGGTCACAACCGCCGTTCGTATGGGGTCTGTCTATAACGAGGTGCTAGCCGAGGCGGAAAATGCAAAGGCCGACTTGATCGTCGTCGGATCGCATCGTCCGGCGATGTCGACTTATTTACTGGGCTCCAATGCAACCACTATTGTTCGCCACGCACCGTGTTCGGTTATGGTCGTTCGCACGCCGGAAAAGAAGAATTAACGATCTTTTTGACGGTCGATGACGTGATATTCGACGTCAATAGAGGTAACATTCGCCTCGCGCGCGGCCTGTCGCAAGGCCCGCCGGATCCGCCATTGAAGGAAAAGCGCACCCGCTACGATAAAGGGCGTGAGAACCAATAGGATACTCGCGCTCAACAAAAATATGCCGATACCCAAGGCGCCTGCGACGAAAGCCACCAAAAGCATGGCCCATCCGGGGATTTTCGTAACCTGGAAGGTGTTAGACGTGCGCTGAGAAAAGGGGTCTGCCATGGATAGAGCCATTCTTGATCAGTGACGAAAAGACGCTTGAGGGAACATGGCCCTTCAAGCCTGCTATTTCAACAGGGTGTGGAACGAATGGAACCCGACTTGTGGCTTGTTCGCCATTGGCCTAGCTTGAGACCATGCGTCGTTTGATTTTATTTCGCCACGGAAAAGCGGTTCCCCATGATGCGGCTCCTGATTTTGATCGGGGACTGACCGCGCGTGGTATGCGCGATAGCGTCGGCGTTGGCACTTACCTTGCGGCCGAACATATTCATCCGGACATGGCGCTTGTCTCGCCTGCTTTGCGCACTAAAATGACGTGGGATGAGGCAAAGGGTGCTTTAGGCGATATCGACGTCCGCTATGATAAAGCCCTGTATCTTGCCTCATCCGATCTCGTGCTACGACAATTGCAAGCCGTTCCTGATCGCGTGCTAACGCTCGTCCTTGTCGGCCATAATCCCTCACTGCATGATCTCGCACAGGAGCTTATAGGGTATGGCGACCGTTATGCTTTGGCACGCTTGCGGGAGCACTTGCCAACGGCGGGCATTGTTATCCTAGATTGCGACATTGATCATTGGTCTGATCTTGCGGTGCGCTCCGCGCGTCTTGAGCGCTTTCGAACACCCGAACGCGATCAAGACGATTAGAGCTAGGCATTTATTGCCGCTAAATGGTGCAATTTTGCCGGGTCGCTAAATTGCGATCGAATTTTATCACGTAAATACAATATCTTTATGGTGGCATGTCGCTTGCGTTGCCCCATTCGAACCTGTTGCCGCCTTGCAAGCCGCAGCAGCATCGTTGGCATACGCATTGGAGCATGAAATGGGCATTTTTGGAGCAATGCAAACGGCAGTTTCGGGCATGTCGGCGCAGGCCTTTGCGCTCGAAAACATATCTGGAAATATCGCAAACTCGCAGACCATTGGGTATAAGCAGATCGATACGAGTTTTGAAGATATGATCCCGGATTTGAGCCTAAGCGCGCGAATAACCGGTGGCGTTAATGCAAGCTCTTTGGCAACGAACGCGGTTGCGGGTGCCTTTAAATCGACCGGCATAAACTCCAATATCGCTTTGTCCGGCGACGGTTATTTCGCCACCAGCCAAAAAGCCACAACGACATCGGGAGCCGCATCTTTTACGTCAGCACCCTATTTTACACGCCGTGGCGATTTTGCGCTCGATAAAAACAAAAACCTCGTAAACGGTGCCGGCTATTATCTCATGGGTTACACCGTTGATCCAGTTTCAGGTATGGCCAATTCAGGGGTTCCAACGACCATTCAATTGCCGACAGGCGATATGCCGCCTAAAGCGACGTCGACCATTACCTATCAAGGTAATTTACCGACGACGCCTTCCAATCCAGCCGACACGGCCAGTGCGTTGACGGCAGGCGTAGCGGCCAATCCAACTGCCGCTCCGCCGGTCGTCGCTACAACCTATTCAGCCAATAACGAAAGTACACTGCTGAATGCTTCGATTGCTGGTGGTTCGGTCACGGTTTACGACGCGAAAGGAACCCCCGCTACGCTACAAACGCGGTGGGTAAAGAACGCTTCCAACACCTATGATCTCTATTATGAGAATGATAGCAAAGCGACGGGAACAAATCCGAAATGGACATTTTTACAAAATTTTCAATTTGATAGCAGCGGTACGATGACGGTTCCAGCAACGCCGAAGGTTGCAATCACGGGGCTGTCGATTGATGGCACGTCATTTGGATCAGTAACGGTCGACTTTACAGGGATGTCGCAATATGGCGATACGTCCGGTCAGTTTAGAACCACGAATATAGCACAAGATGGCTATTCATCCGCATCGTTGACTGACGTGAATTTTGGCGACAAAGGCCGCGTCTATGCGCAATATTCTAACGGTTTACAGCAGCCTGTCGCCGATATTGCCGTTGCAAAGTTTAATGGTGGGCAGGCACTCAAGCGCCTAGACGGTGGCGTCTATCAGCAATCGGACCAATCTGGTGATCCTATTTATGGCGCTGGAGATTCCAACATTCTGGTTGGTGGTCTTGAGGCTTCCAATGCCGATATTTCTCAGGAATTCAGCCTGATGATCGCAACACAACAAGCCTATTCCGCGAACGCAAAAGTTATAACGGCGGCTCAGCAAATGATGACTGAAGCGGTGAATGTTATCCGCTGATTGGATTTAGAAGTAGAGTAGGATGCCATGGATCTATTCGGAGCACTTTCAAATGCCGTTAACGGCCTAAACCATACCCAAGATGCTCTATCGGTTGTTGCCCAAAACGTAGCGGGCGCCAACCAACCTGGCTATGTGCGGCGGGAATATGTTGGCCAAACCGATAATGGCGTAGCGCCGACGGTTCAGCGTGTCCTTAATTCTTATGTTCAAAAGCAATTATGGACCGAAACAAGTGCATCCGGATATACAAGCGTTCAATCGGATTACACCAAGCAGCTTGATGGCATTTATGGTGATCCGACAAGTACATCGCAACTGTCATCCAGCTTGGATCGGTTTAAGAATGCGCTAAATACGCTTCAAAATAATCCATCAGGAAGCGCCGAGCAGTCTACCGTTTTATCATCTGCTTCGGAGGTGGCGCAAAGGCTTTCCTCTATGTCGAATGGCATTCAAAACTTGCGAAGCAGCACCGAAGAAGCCATTTCCCAATCTGTTACGCAAGCGAATACGCTTTTAAAACAATTGGCTACACTTAATGCACGCATTAAGTCAGCCGGACCGCAAAATAATTTGAATTTGCTTGATAGTCGCGACGCGGCTCTTTCACAATTGTCGAATATGATGACAGTGACAGTAGCCGAGCAGTCCGATGGGAGCGTTAATCTCACAACGCGAAATGGAACGTCCTTGGTCATCGGTTCACAGGCTTCGGATCTATCTTTTAACTCCCGCGCACCGCTGACTCCCAATAGCCTCTTTTCGACCGTTGCAGGGCAAAGTTCAGTCGGGACGATCACCTTATCGGGTAATGGTTCGAGCGTTGATCTCCTTTCCGGTCAGACCTCCTTGGGAGGGCAAATCGGTGGCCTCGCTGATTTAAGAGATCAAATTTTACCAAGCGCTCAATCCCAATTGGATGATATTGGTGCAGGACTATCGCAGGCCTTAGCGAACCGATATGTTTCATCGTCGCCGGTTACGGGCGGGCTTTCGATCGATACAACTGGGATCCAATCGGGAAACCGTATCTCGCTCGCCTATAAAGACAGCGCAGGAGCTACCCACCAAGTTACGATTATAAGGGTCGAAGATGCCTCAAAATTACCTTTAGCCGATAGCGTAACAGCTGACCCTAATGACAAGGTTATTGGGGTGGGCTTCTCAGGTGGATTGGCTTCAGCCGCTAACGTCATACAGGCAGGCTTGGATGCTATTGGCAAGGGCATTAGCGTTTCATCTGCTTCGAATGTTTTGACGTTTACGGCTTCCTCCTCGGCATCTGTTAACGCGCTTTCAGCATCCATTACCAATATGCAAATTCAAGGGCAGGGTAATGCCCTTCCGGTGTTTACGGATTCAGGAACGGGCCTTCCCTATACGGGCTCATTTGATACGAAGGATCAACGCATTGGAATTGCCGCTCGGTTGCAGGTTAATTCAGCGCTAATGGCCAAACCCTCGGCCTTAGCCGATGCAACAGGAACCTCATCATCTGGCGACTCAACGCGAGCCAATGCACTCCTATCACAATTGACGTCACAAGCTATTGACGTGCATCCCGATTCTGGTCTGCCCGTCGGAAGTACTTCAACCGTTTTAGATCTGGTTAAACAGGTTTACCAATCGCAAGCCAATTTAACCAATCGTTTGACCTCATTAGATAGCAGTCAGTCGGTGGTTCTCTCTTCCATTCAAAGCCGGTTCAGCCAAGCTTCTGGGGTTAATATGGATCAGGAATTAACCAATCTGACTGCGCTTCAAAATGTCTATGCGGCGAATGCGAAGGTAATGACAACCGTCCGTGAAATGTTCTCCGTATTGATGCAAATGTGACGGAGGCCAATCATGAGCATTTTAGGGACTGGATTTGGAAATTCATGGTCGGGCTGGGTTCCGCAGACACTCACACAAATTCACGATGATTTGAACTCCAAATCAGTTCAACTCGCAACGGGAAAAATCGCGACAACGAATTCGGGTCTTGGTAGCGCAGTATATCAAACGCTTGATCTGCAGTCGCGCTTAAGTGCGTGCGATCTTTATTCGGATTCGATAGTTTCAGTCGGCACAGACATTACGACATTAATTAATGCCATATCTTCTTTATCAGATGCTGCAAATGCAACGAAAAATGGTGCGCTAGCCGCCATTAACTCTAGCGATGCAGCGGGGCGATCGTCCCGACAGACGCAATTGAAGTCGGTACTAACATCGCTCTTGGGCTATGTGAACACGCGTGGTGTAAATGGCTATATTTTCGGTGGCGCAAATACATCATCGCCACCGGCGGAAAGTATTGATACAATTCTGGGCGGGGACGCTTCAGCTGGCAAAGACGGGTTAACAAAGCTCGTCGCCGAGCGTCAGCAGGCCGATCTCGGTTCAGATGGTTTGGGCCGGATGGCTATCACGGGAACTACGACCCAAGTGACGCTTACCTCGCCAGCATCTACTTTGCTCTTTGGTATGTCGATTAAAAATGTATCGTCGACATTCTCTCACGGTACCGCATCGCTAACCAGTTCGGCGCCGCCAACCATGATGGCAGATTTTTCAACCGGAGTTCCTCAATCGGGGGAGACTGTAACGATCACGTTGAATTTGCCGGATGGGTCGACAACTCCATTAATCATAACGGCCGGCACGAGCAATGGCAATGGCACATTTGCTTTGGGTGCGACAGCCGCAGATACGGCAAGCAATTTTCAATCGGCTTTAACCACGACCGTCAAACAAATTGCCAATGTTCAGCTCTTTAGTGCGTCCGCGCTCAAACAGGCGACAGACTTTTTCTCATCCTCGACAACCAATCCACCCCAGCGCGTTCTTGCGGGCACGGATGGGACACTAAAAACGGCAACTGCATTTTCGACGGATGCGTCATCAAATAGTAACAAGACGATTTGTTGGTATAGCGGGACGGACGCAAATTCAGGTGGTGATCCAAGGCAGGATGTTTCAAATCTGATTGGCGATGGTATTCGTATTGGTATTGGCGTGCGGGGAAATGAAAAAGGATTTTCTGAAACCATTGCGGCATTGGCTGCGGCCGCAGCTGTTTCGCCGTCTAAATCAGATGAAACCTTGGCAAATATGCAATTTTCAGAGCTGGCAACTCGTTCCAGTAATCAATTGACAACGGGTCTTTCTGATCTTCAATCTATTACCGCGTCACTCGCCACATCCCAAAATGCTGTTAAATCGGAAAGCACCAACCAGACTGCTTATAAATCAATCTTGCAACAAGCATTTGATTCGAAGACGAGTATTACACCAGAACAGGCTGCGACTGATTTGTCTGCACTGCAAACGCAGTTGCAAGTTGCCTATCAAGTGACATCCCGTTTGATGAAAATGTCACTGGCCGACTATCTTTGACCCAATTATTTAAAAATCAATAGTCGCTATCGTCATGAAAGGACTTAGGCCGCTTCGGCTGGCTCAACGGATAGCCCTTGCGCGATTGACCGGTTAATATCAATCAGAGCATCGAGATCGGATGCTTTCGGATCGATTTGTAAGTCCAAAGAACGATTGAAAATAAAAATCGCAATCAGCGCGATATTTCTTTTTAAATCCTGAGGAAGTTGTGAATCATGTTCTGTCGCGGCTGTTGATAGAATAGTCCACAGCTTCCGATTATAGGTGAGAGCAGGCTCAAGGTCGTTTTGATGCGTTTCCCATTGATCGCGGACGGCTTTGAGGCGACTGGCTGCCTTCATGAGCAGGGTAGCTTCAAGCTGCCTTTGGCTTGTTCCCGTCTGGGCTGTCTTTTGATAGGCGTTCATTGCGTAATTCATGATTGGTAATTTCCTCTTCATAGTCGATCAAAGCACGCGTGGCTTTTATGGCTCGATAGATATCGCCCGAGATCACATGATCGGTGATTTTAGAAATGATAGGCCATGCACTTGGGGCGGCCTGCATGAAGGCATCAATCAGCTCAATAAAAGCGTTTTTATGAGCGACAACGTCTTGGTCAAGATACATAAGTTGTAAAACGAAATAGATACGCTTTGCTGGGCTTTCTGCCTCTGCTGCGCCGATAATATCGCGCTCGCGTAAAATGGCTGCTTCCCCTTCAATCAGGAGCCGCGCCCTCGTTTCGCCATTTTGAATAATGACGGAACCGACAACAATTTTTTCATGGGGCTTGAGTTCAACTTTAAGCGCCACAGTGAAATCCTTTGAAATATTATAAAAGAGGGGCCCCGATTGCTCCGGACCCCTCCATTTTCGAAGAAACGATTTAAGGAATAATGAATATTCCCTAAGGTAAGATATAAAAGATAAAACGCACCAATTAAGCTTAGAACAAACGCGTAATGGCGGCGTTCGCTTGGGACGCAAGCGACAAAGTGGATTGCGCCAATTGCTGCTGCGTATTGAGCGCCAGGAGGTTAGCCGATTCCTGGTTCTGATCCGCTGCCGTCAAGCTATCAGAGCCAGCATTCAAGGTGTCGACCAAATTCTTTGTGAAGGTTGAACGGTTCTGAATGACGGTCTGGTTTGCTGAGAACACTGCGGATTGAGCAGCGATCCTATCGGAGGCGCGTTTGAGATTGGCGGATGCGACGTCAACGTCATCATTGCTGATGAAATTGTTCGTTGAATTTGCAATGCCCAACTCACCGTTTGCCGTATAGTTGACGCTGGAAACCGTAATCGAACTTGTTCCGGTTTCGTTAAAGGTAACCTTCAGGTCTTGACCTTGCAGCAGGTTAATACCGCCATAGCTTGAGTCTTGGATCGTTTGGTCAATCTGCTTCAAAATATTGTCAAACTGTGAAGAGATCGATTTACGCGTTGTATCAACAAAGTCGGTTCCCGCTGCATCGACGGCATTGCCTTCGTTGGTTTTGGCTCCCAAGAGTTTTTTAAGATTAGCCGACGTATCATCTGACGTAATTTTCACGGCTTGACCTGAGCTTGAGGTCAATTGCAGGTTACCTCCTACCAAGGCGGCTTTAACAGCCGTCCCAGAGCCATTCGGGTTTAAGGTTGTATCGGCATTGATTTGGTCAATCAAATCCTGAACGGTTACGGCCTTATTGGCTGACGGGTCAGCGGTACCGGTGGCTGCTACAACCGTAAAATCAACAGCAGTGCCTGTACCGACCGTGATCGAAACTTTCTTGGCAGCTGTTAAGCCAATCGTTTCGAGCTTATCCGTTGTCTTAAGTGCCGTTGTTAATGTACCCGTTAATGTATTGTTCTGCCCCGACTGGCTTGCTTTACCAACAAGACCCTTGGCGGCGTCGATCAATGACTTAACCGAATCCAAGCCCTTGCTTGTTGCCTGCATCACCGATGAGGCCTGCGTCATATCATCCATGAGGTTTTGCAGGTCATTGGCTCTGCTGGTCAGATTTTGCGCACGAAAATAACTACTTGGATTATCGAGTGCTGAACTGACGCGCTTGCCTGTTGCAAGGCGAAGCTGGGCTTGCTGAACGAGTTGCTGATTGCTCTGCAGTGTCGAGAGAGCGCCGCGCATACCGGCTGAAAGCGTGATAGTCATGGAAATTACCTTCTGGTTAAAGTGAACAAAGATCGTCTCTTCTGAGCGATCAATTTCCCGTTTAAATTGTGGCTATAAAAATTTACTTCTGAAAAAGTGTACAATTTTAGAGGGTAATAACGCTTGAAACGGTCGGTGGTTCTAGGGTTAATCGATGCGGAATCAAGAAGAGACAATTTTATTGGATTAGTCCGCAAGGTGATCTGTTGGCGCTTCCGACTCTATTTTGATAAACACGGTGTCGGATTGATAAATTGGATAAAGGCGCGTGGGGTATCGGCATGCAAAAACTATGGAATCGTATTGGGCCCCATCCGGCTTCCCCCAATCATAAGGAACATGTCCTTGCTGCTTTCGGTGCATTGGCTGCTATTGGGCTGATAGCGGGTTTGAATCTGATCCTGACTGGTAGCCTCATAACATCTTTGCCGCTTGTGGCGCCTATGGGTGCATCGGCCGTGATTGTCTTTTGTTTGCCGCAAAGCCCATTGGCCCGGCCTTGGAATGTGGTGATAGGAAATGTGGCGAGCGCACTTGTGGGCGTTATGTGCGCCCGCTTTATACCGCAAATTGAAATCGCTGCTGCTTTGGCGGTGTTTGCGGCCATTTCAAGCATGGCGCTGTCGCGTTCTTTGCATCCACCTGGCGGCGCCGTGGCCCTTACGGCCGTGTTATCGGGTGCCCCGATCAAGGATTTAGGGTTTGCCTTTGCGTTTAATCCGGTCTTTCTTTCGTCGCTCACCTTGGTGTTGGCAGCGATTGGCTTTCATTCGCTCAAAGGGCGCTTCGCAAAAGTCGATTGATGGCGAATCTTCACTTACGCAGCTTGGCGATCGCTTTTGCTACCAGCGGCGTTAAGCCTGAATCGGGCGTTGCATCGATATAGGCAAAAAGTTCTTCGCGCATTTTCTTGTTCCAGAACTTTGCGATATGCTCGCGAATGCCCTCGACGCCATCGGCTTCCGGGTAGCTTTTAAAAAAGTCGCCCATTTGGTTTGCCATTTTGACGAGTTTAACAGGACCAGTAACTGTTTCGTGTGTTGCAGTGGTCATGCGCATTTCTCCAGAATGAGGTTGGACATAGAGCCCGTAAATTGGGTGGCGCCATCGGCGCGGGCGATGGCGTAGAGGGTAATACCAAGCGCTTCTGCACGCTCAATGGCGAGGCTTGTCGGGGCCGAGACGGCTACCAGTGTTGAAGCACCGAAGGTCGCCGCTTTTTCGACCATTTCATAAGAGCATCTGCTGGTAATCACGATAAAGCCCGATTGCGGATTAAGCCCTTGCCTAAGCGCTGCACCAATGAGTTTATCGAGAGCATTATGCCGGCCAACATCCTCGCGGGCCATTATCACATTGCCCAACGGGTCGCACCATGCCGCGGCGTGCACGGCGCGGGTAATATCATTGAGCGGCTGATGAGAACTTAAGCCGCTCACAGCGCTGTGAATGGCTTCTATTGCGATATCGGCCCCTTTTATCACGCGTTCAGATGCAGCGGGCAGGGCATTGATATCCTCAATCCCGCAAACACCGCATCCTGTCCGCCCGATCATCGCCCGCTGGCGTGAAAGATGAGACGATAACCGTTCAGGAATTAGATCAACGAGAACACGCATACCTTTGGGATGAGCTTCTAGCTTCACATTCCGAATATCGCTATTGGCTGTGATAACGCCTTCGGTAAAGCTGAAGCCATACACGAAGTCTTCAATGTCCTCTGGCGTCACCATCATGACGGCATAAGGGATTGTGCCATAGACAATTTCAACCGGCGCTTCGATCGGAACCGCACGCGAGCCTTGCATCACCTTCGCTGACGCAAAGGAGATGCTATCGGCTCTTACCTCGCGCGATCCAATGGTCAAAGTGCCTCGCTTATTCCGCGGCTAGAACATGCGGAGCGATCTTTTTGAGATCAATCTCTTCGCGGTTGTTCTTTTCCTGCCAATCTGAATAGTGATTGGTGCGGCGCACTTCGACCGCCGTCACCTTATATTCGGGGCAGTTCGTTGCCCAATCGGAATTATCCGTGGTGATAACATTCGCACCCGTTTTGGCGTGGTGGAAGGTCGTGTAAACGACACCCGGTTGCATCCGCTCGGAGACTTCCGCGCGAAGCGCGATATCCCCTGCACGGCTGGCCAGCGAGACGAGATCGCCCGACTTGATGCCGCGTTGTTCGGCATCGAACGGATGGATCTCCAGCACGTCTTCATTGTGCCAGACATTGTTTTCCGTCCGTCGCGTTTGCGCGCCGACATTGTATTGCGAGAGAATACGTCCTGTCGTGAGCAGAAGAGGGAAGCGTGGTCCCGTGCGTTCTTCGGTCGGAACATAATCGGTGATCATGAACTTGCCCAAGCCACGGACAAACCGGTCAACATGCATGATCGGCGTACCTTCGGGGGCCTTGTCATTGCAAGGCCACTGGATCGAACCTTTTTCTTCAAGCTTGGCATAGCTGACATTTTTGAAGGTTGGGGTGAGGGCCGCAATCTCATCCATAATTTCGGAAGGATGCGTATAGTTCATCTCATAGCCAAGTGCTTTAGCGAGATCGATCGTGATCTGCCATTCGGCCTTGCCGGATTTTGGCTCCATAACCTTGCGAACGCGGCTAATGCGACGCTCGGCATTGGTGAAGGTGCCATCTTTTTCCAAGAAGGACGAGCCCGGCAAAAACACATGCGCGTATTTCGCCGTTTCACACAGGAAGAGATCTTGGACGACAACGCATTCCATAGCCTCAAGACCGGAGGTAACGTGAACCGTATTAGGATCCGACTGTGCGATGTCTTCGCCCTGAATGTAGATGCCCTTAAAGCCGCCATCGACGGCCTCGTCGAGCATGTTCGGAATACGGAAGCCTTGCTCATTGGAAAGCTCAACGCCCCACATCGACTGGAACATTTCACGCGTCGAGTCATCGCTCACATGGCGATAGCCGGAGAACTCATGCGGGAAGGAGCCCATATCGCAAGAGCCCTGCACATTGTTCTGACCACGGAGCGGGTTAACACCCACGCCGTCGCGGCCGATATTGCCAGTGGCCATCGCAAGGTTCGCCATCGCCATCACGGTGGTGGAGCCTTGGCTATGCTCGGTCACGCCCAAGCCGTAATAGATCGCAGCATTGCCGCCCTTGGCAAATAGCCGCGCCGCCTTGCGGACTTCATCGGCTGGCACGCCTGTGAAGGCTTCCATGGCTTCCGGCGAGTTGCGGTCTTCGGCGACAAAGCGCGCCCAGACTTCAAAGTCCTGCAAATCGCACCGTTCGCGTACAAAGGCTTCGTTCACGAGGCCTTCGGTAACGACGACATGGGCGAGTGAATCGAGCAATGCCACATTGGTACCAGGCAGCAGGGCCAGATGATGCTCGGCCTTGATGTGCGGTGACTTAACAAGATCAATCCGGCGTGGATCAGCGACGATCAGCTTGGCACCAGCGCGTAGACGCTTTTTCAAGCGCGAGGCAAAGACAGGATGGCCATCCGTCGGGTTAGCACCAATCACAAGAACAACATCGGCTTTAGCAACCGATTTGAAATCTTGCGTGCCTGCGGACGTTCCGAAGGTCTTTGATAGACCATAGCCCGTTGGTGAATGGCAAACACGGGCGCAGGTATCGACATTGTTGTTGCCGAAGGCGGCACGCACCAGCTTTTGGACGAGGAAGACTTCTTCATTCGTGCAACGCGACGAGGTGATCGCGCCAACAGCATCTTTGCCATAGGTTTTCTGGATACGCTTGAATTCGCTGGCCGCGTGTCCAATCGCTTCTTCCCACGATACTTCACGCCATTCATCCGTAATTTTGGCGCGGATCATCGGTTTTGTGATGCGGTCTGTGTGGGTTGCGTAGCCCCAAGCAAAACGCCCCTTAACGCAGGAATGGCCTTCATTGGCCTTGCCGTCTTTGTAAGGCACCATGCGGATCACTTCATTGCCCTGCATTTCGGCCTTGAACGAGCAGCCGACGCCGCAATAGGCGCAAGTTGTCACAGCCGAATGCTCCGGCTGGCCCTTTGCAATAACGGTGTTTTCCATGAGGGTCGCTGTCGGGCAGGCCTGCACGCAGGCGCCGCAGGAGACGCAATCCGATTCAAGGAAGCTCACGCCACCAGCTGACACGCGGCTATCAAAGCCACGGCCTTCAATGGTGAGTGCAAACGTGCCTTGCACTTCTTCACACGCGCGGACGCAGCGGTTGCAGACGATGCATTTGGCAGGGTCATAGGTGAAATAAGGATTGGTCTCGTCCTTCAACAGCGCAAGCGGCGAGGTGGTCTCGAAATGATTGGCGACATCCTTGCCGTAGCGCACATCGCGAAGACCCACGACTCCAGCCATATCTTGCAATTCGCAATCGCCATTCGCCGAGCAGGTGAGGCAATCGAGCGGATGGTCGGAGATATAGAGTTCCATCACGCCCTTGCGGAGCTTGTGGAGATTATCCGACTGGGTTTTGACCACCATGCCCGGTTCGACCAAGGTCGTGCAGGAGGCGGGTGTTCCACGCCGTCCCTCGATCTCGACAAGACACATACGGCAGGAACCGAAAGGCTCAAGACTGTCGGTGGCGCAGAGTTTTGGAATGGCCGTTCCAGCCTTCATGGCAGCGGCCATGACGGAGGTGCCAGCCGGAACGCTGATCGACGCGCCGTCAATGGTGAGTGTCACCATCTGTTCGGAGATGCGGATTGGGGTGCCGTAATCGAGCTCTTTGATCAAGGTCATGGTGCTCTCTCCACTATTCAGCGGCCATGCGCTTTGGCGCACGGTTAAAATCATCAGGGAAATGGGTCATCGCGCTCATCACCGGCACAGGCGTCAATCCGCCCATCGCGCAGAGCGAGGCATCGGTCATCAAATGGCAAAGGTCATCGATCAAAGCGAGCTTCGAGGTATCGCCCGCAATCACCTTGTCCATGGTTTCAACACCGCGCGTCGCGCCAATGCGGCAAGGCGTGCATTTGCCGCATGATTCTTTCGCGCAGAATTCAAAAGCAAAGCGGGCTTGCTGGGCGAGGTCCACGGTATCATCGAACACCACCATACCGCCATGGCCGAGCAGACCCTTTTTAGCGGCCATTGCTTCGTAATCCATCGGCGTATCGAGCAGGCTTTCAGGGAAGTAGGCACCTAATGGCCCACCCACCTGCACCGCACGGAAAGAGCGGCCCGAATGCGTGCCGCCGCCATAGACATCAATGATCTCACGCAGGCTCACACCAAACGCCTTTTCGATCAAACCACCTTGCTTGATATTGCCCGCCAATTGGATCGGCAGCGTGCCGCGCGAGCGACCCATACCGAAATCGGCATAGGCTTTCGCGCCGTTCGCCATGATCCAAGGAATGGTTGCGAGCGACATCACATTGTTGACGATGGTTGGCTTGCCAAACAGACCTTTGAGAGCAGGCAAAGGTGGCTTGGCGCGAACAATCGCGCGCTTGCCTTCCAAGCTCTCCAGAAGCGAGGTTTCTTCGCCGCAGATATAAGCACCGGCACCCAAACGCACTTCAAGATCGAATGCATAGTTGGAACCGCCAATCGCAGGCCCCAACCACCGCGCCGCGCGTGCGGTGCGAATGGCTTCGAGCAGCGTCTGATAGGCATGCGGATATTCGGAGCGGAGATAGATAAAGCCCTTGGTCGCGCCAACAGCCACGCCCGCAATCGCCATGCCCTCGATGAGGGTGAAGGGATCGCCTTCCATCAGCATCCGGTCGGCGAAGGTGCCGCTATCGCCTTCGTCTGCGTTGCAGACGATGTATTTTTGATCGGCTTCGGCACCCAAAACGGTTTTCCATTTGATGCCCGTCGGGAAGCCCGCACCGCCACGGCCGCGAAGGCCTGAATCGGCTACTTCCTGCACGATAGAAGCACCCGTCATGGTCACGGCCTTTTTGAGGCCTGCAAAACCGCCATGCGCGATGTAATCATCAAGCGAGAGCGGATCGATCACGCCAACACGGGCGAAGGTAAGCCGCTCTTGATTTTTAAAGAACGGAATTTCTTCGGTAAGCCCCAGATTAAGCGGATGCGCACCAGTGTTTAGGAAGTTTGCGTCAAACAGCGAGGCGACATCTTTCGGCGTCACAGGCCCGAAAGCCACGCGGCCTTTGGCGGTTTCAACTTCCACCAGCGGCTCGAGCCAGAGCATGCCACGCGAACCGTTGCGGATAATCTCGACCGCTTGGCCACGCTTCTTGGCTTCATTGGCAATTGCAGTAGCGACGCGGTTGGCGCCTACCGAGAGGGCGGCAGCATCGCGCGGAACGTAAATTTTGATTGAGGTGCTCATGATTTTTTCTCCTCAACCGGCCATGCGATCGTGAGACTTGCCCGTGCATACCGCATCAAGCAGGTCCTGATCGACGCGTCCAACAAGCTCGCCATCAATCAAGGCGGCAGGGCCAAGCGCGCAATTGCCGAGGCAATAAACGGTTTCAACGGTCAGGCGGCCATCGGGTGTCGTCGCATTGATCTCGACGCCATGGGCATCCTTCAAATGCGCCACAAGGCTTTCGCAGCCCATCGACTGGCAGGCTTCCGCCCGGCAGAGTTTAACAACCGTTTGGCCCGCAGGCTCGTGTCTGAAATCGTGATAAAACGTGATCGCGCCGAATATTTCAGCCTTGGACATATTGAGCGCATCGGCGATCAAGGGCACAGCGCGCTTGTCGACATAGCCGAAATTTTCCTGCAAGGCGTGGAGAATAGGCAGGGTCGCGCCCGCCAAGTGCTTGTATTCATTGACAATAGATGAGGCTACTGCATCGTCCCAGCTCATCGATCCCATCCCTTTAAACATGCCTCAAGGCACAGTTCTAACCATTGGGAAATGTCATGCGCTATAATCAATCGGCAATCAAATCGAATTTATCAAAGAATCGATCGAATTTTCCGATGAACAAGGTTGCGCCGATTAAGCGTCGGCTCGCATCGGCTCTGTCAGCGCAAACAAGCGGCGAGCCAGAGGCTGCTGCGGTTGCCGATCAGCGGTGATCAACCCGACCGACCGTGAAGCAGAGGGATTGACCAATCGGAGGGCCTTTAATCCATTCGCCATGCCGAAAAATCCGGATAATTGCGAAGGCACAATGCTTACCCAACCCGAAATGGCAGCGTGGCTGCACAGGTTAAAAATCGAATTGGTTTCCATAACCGGCTGGGGCGCCTTGCCAACCGAGCGAAAGATGCCATCGATAATACGTCGGTTCTGCATATCAGGCGTCAGCAAACACAGATTGAGCGAAGCGGCTTCATCCCAACTGATCTCATCGCGTTCGGCCAAGGCGCTATCAGCGCGGGTCAGCAAAACATAGGTCTCGGCATAAAGCGGCTTGGCGATCACATGCTCAAGCGGCTCATTGTCGAGATAGGTTAATCCAACATCAATATCGAAATTATCGATGGCTTCCTGAATCGAGGTGGACGTCATCGAAAGAACCGTCAGCGTTACCGATGGAAAGCGCTCCGAAAAAGGTCCTGTAATTTGCGCAACGAGCGGCAGAGCCGTTGGAATGGCGCCAATGCGCAAGCGTCCAGAAAGTCCTTGCCGCACATCGCTGATCGAATGCTGCATCGTATCGATTTCGCCCAAAATACGTTTGGCATGAGCGACAATCATTTCGCCTTCAGCGGTTAGGCCTGTGTAGCGGTGCCCGCGTTCCACCAATGGCACGCCGAGTTCGTCTTCCAATTGGCGAATAGCGCCCGACAAAGTTGGCTGCGAGACGTTGCAGGCCGCAGCAGCGCGCGCGAAATGTTTTTCGCGGGCGAGCGCCACAAGATAAGCCAATTGCTTAATCACCAAGGCCGTCGTCTCCTTTGGTATGTTCAGCGATCACGTGAAAAAATGATCCTGTGACTCTACCGCGTCGGCTGCCCGAGGGCGAGGGCGAGGGCGCTGCGCCATAGGCATCGCGCGCCATCACCAGAGGCGCATCAGCGCCCTGATCGACAATGGTGGCATAATGGAATTCATGCCCCCGAAGACGCGTTCCTTTGGCACCCAACGGGCCATCGGCTTCGAGCGTTACATCGCGATAACCCAGCATCATTTTGCGTTTGGCGAAGCTCGTTTTAACACCCAGTAATCCGGCCATTGGCCATTCGATACCCGCTGCATCCACGAGTGTTTCACCAAGCGTCATATAGCCGCCGCACTCGCCGTGAACGGGCTTCGTTTCGGCAAAATGCCGGAGGCCGTCCAAAAAGGAATGCGCATTGGATAGATGCTCGGCGTGCAATTCAGGATAACCGCCGGGTAGCCAGCACACATCGCAATCGACGGGTGGCGCTTCATTGGCTAGGGGTGAGAATGGAATAATTTCAGCGCCTGCCTTTTTCCAACCAGCAAGATGGTGGGGATACATAAACGAAAAAGCTGCATCACGCGCTAACGCAATTCTTTGTCCTGGGGGCTTGAGAGCAAGGCCCGAATGGTGGCCCAAGAGTTTTGGAACGCGCGCGGCCTGTCTGATGGCATCCAAATCGACATGGGCCTCCACAAGATCTGCCATCTTATCAAGAATGGCTTCGAGGCCTGCTGTTTCTTCCGCTTGAACTAGGCCCAAATGGCGCTCGGGCAAGCTCGCTTCGGCGTCTCTTGGAACGCTACCCAAAACGGGAATTCCGGTTCGTCCAATCGCTTCGGTCACAAGGCGGCGATGGCGTTCACTGCCAACTTTATTCAGAATAACGCCTGCAATTGTAATCCGCGGATCAAAAGTCGCGCAGCCTTTCACAATAGCGCCTGCCGATTGCGATTGTCCGCTCACATCGATCACCAACAGAACGGGCCAACCGGCCGCCGCTGCAATATCAGCCGATGAGCCCGAGCGACCTTCTGGCGCTGGCACACCGTCAAACAGACCCATAAGCCCTTCGCAAAGGGTCAAATCCGCCCCGCTTGCGGTATCCGCAGCAAGTCGTGCAACAAGCGAAGGGTCCATCGCCCAAGCGTCGAGATTGAGGCTTGGAAGTCCGGAGGCGGCCTGATGAAAGGCCGGATCAATATAATCCGGACCACATTTAAGGCCGCGCACGGCAATGCCGCGGCGCTTAAAAGCCCGCAACAAGCCAAGCGTCAGCGTCGTCTTGCCCGATGAGGATCGGGGTGCCGCGATCACAAGGCCGGGGGCAATCTGTGTCATGCGGAAGCCTTCTGGTTGCGTTGATTGCCTTCGACGCAGTATGCACTGAGCCTATGAGCGAGCCCGAATCCGCCGAGATCGATGATCTGAACGCTATGCCGCAATTGAAACGCGGCTGGACAACGGGTACCTGCGCGACCGCTGCGACGCGTGCTGCTTACATGGCTTTGGTAACGGGTGAATTCCCCGATCCCGTAGACGTTCTCTTGCCCAACGGCTCGCGTCCGGCTTTCGCCATTGCTACGACCGAGCTGGGTGAGGGCTTTGCGCGAGCTTCCGTGATCAAGGATGCGGGGGATGATCCCGATGTAACGCATGGTGCGCGTATTGTTTCGACCGTCCGCTTCGGTGCCGTGGGCTCCGGCATTCAGTTCAAAGCAGGCGAGGGCGTCGGCACTGTTACCCGCCCGGGCCTCGTTCTTCCGCCCGGCGAGCCTGCAATCAATCCAGTACCGCGCGACATGATGCGAATTGCGATTGAGGAAGCCGCCGCAGAGACAAGCGGGCCACGCGATGTGATCATTGAGATTGCCATTCCCGGCGGCGAGCAATTGGCGCTCGGCACGTTGAATGGACGGCTCGGCATTGTCGGCGGCCTGTCGGTATTGGGAACCACGGGTGTGGTTATTCCCTTTTCCTGTGCGGCTTGGATCTCCTCGATCCATCGCGGCATTGATGTCGCGCGTGCCACGGGTATTACCCATGTAGCGGGCGCGACGGGGCATACGTCTGAAAAGGCCATTCAGGGCTTTCACGCTTTGCCCGATGTCGCCTTGATCGATATGGGTGATTTCGCAGGCGGCATGCTCAAATATTTGAAAAAGCATCCGGTTCCGGTTGTCACCGTCGGCGGCGGTTTCGCCAAGATGACCAAGCTCGGCCAAGGCTTGCTTGATCTTCATTCGCGCAGCGGAGAAGTCGATTTGGGCTGGCTGTCCGAGCGCGTCAGCGAAACGGGCGCGGATTCTGATTTTGTTCAGTCCGTGCTGAAGGCCAATACCGCCAATGAAGTGATGGAAAATTGCCGCCTGCGCGGTCTCGATATCGGCCAACGCGTGGCGGATGAGGCTTGGGCAACGGCTGCTAAAGCGCTCGCCGGATCTGGATCTCTGCTCGATATTGTCATTGTGGATCGCGCAGGACAGGTGATCGCTCGAACGCCTCCGCGCAAGGTAGGCTAGCGCGATCATTCGGTACCTCGCCAGCCCGGTGTGCGGAAACGGCGTTGATAGTCGGCATCATAGAGAGCGCTGTTGCGGAAGCCTTCGGCGCCTAGTGTTTTACCAACCAGAATAAGCGCCGTGCGTTCAACAGGGCTTTCGGAGAATTGTTCGGCAATGGTCGCAAGCGTGCCGCGTATAATCTGTTGATCAGGCCAACTCGCGCGATAGACAATGGCAACCGGACAATCGCTGCCATAATGCGGCATGAGTTCTGCAACGACTTCATCGAGCGTATGGATTGAAAGATGGATGGCGAGAACGGCTCCGGTCTTCGCAAAATTCGCAAGGCTTTCGCTTTCCGGCATCGAAGAGGCGCGGCCCGAGGCGCGCGTCAGCACAACAGATTGAGCAATTTCAGGCAGTGTAAGTTCGGCTCCCAAAGCCGCGGCGGCGGCTGCAAAGCTCGGAACACCGGGAGTAACGGTGAAAGCAATGCCAAGCGATTTCAGCAAACGGATTTGTTCACCCATCGCGCTCCAAACGGAGAGATCGCCCGAATGTAGACGCGCTACATCCTCACCAGCTGCATGTGCGCGTGAAAACTCTGCGCCCAATTCTTCCAAAGACATCGCAGCCGTATTGATTATCCGTGCGTCTTTCGGGCAATGCGCCAAGATTTCTTTTGGCACGAGGGAGCCTGCATAAAGGCACACGTGGGAGGCGGCGATCAGATCGCGCCCGCGCAAGGTGATGAGATCGGGAGCACCAGGGCCAGCGCCAATAAAATGAACGGTCATGGCTGCCCTCCGGCACTTTTCGCAATGGCGCAGGTCACACCGCCACGGCTGATCCGTGGCACGATGAGCGTTGATCCTTCACCGGCTCCTACAAGGGCTGCCGTCTCGGCAATGGACGGGACACCAAACAAAGCAACAACGCGTTCGGAGCGCGTTTCGGTGCGACAAGCCACATTTTTCAAAGCGATTTCTGGCAAAAAAAGCAAGGGAAGTGAGAGGCTTGCGGCCGCTCCCGAAAGTCCTGATTCATGCGCTTTTGATGCAACCGTAAAAAGACCTGCAATCGTTTCGCCCTCGACGCGCAATAGGCCATCTTCGACAAGTGCGATGACTTCGTCGGAGGTCACGCCAGATTTACATCCGATGCCAATCGCAATCATGGATGTTTCTCCGCGCCTTTGACGATGACCCATTGCATCACAGGCATCGAAGCGCGCCAGCCATGAAAGGGTCCGACGGGATCAGCGCGAGAAATTTCGATTTTGGAGAGAGTGCCACCCATCGCAATATGTCGACGCATAAGATCGGCTTGGGTTTCAATCGTCACCGCATTGGCAACAAGCCGCCCACCATCGGAAAGGGCGCGCCATGCAGCATCGATAACCTCAGGATCGGTGCCGCCACCACCAATGAAAATAGCGTCTGGTGGTGCAAGATTTTTTAAAGCTTCCGGTGCAGACCCCTCAATCAATTTTAAATCAGGAACACCAAGAGAAAGCGCGTTGCGGCTTATTCGTTGAGCGCGATCGGAGCGCGGCTCAATCGCGATGGCGCGGTTTGACGGATGGCGCAGCATCCATTCAATCGAAATCGAGCCAGAGCCCGCGCCGATATCCCATAATAATTGCCCTTGCAGGGGTTCAAGCGAGGAGAGCGTTATCGCGCGGATTTCACGTTTGGTAATTTGATTGTCGTGCTCGAACAGATCGTCTGCAAGACCGGATGCGAGAGGAATAAGTTTTGCAC
>Ga0164296_1002079_pt1 | contig 20302 bp, 18 predicted proteins | sample GEODES057metaG_FD_113533 | JGI IMG/M metagenome (GOLD analysis project Ga0164296, IMG submission 113533) | Dystrophic lake water microbial communities from Trout Bog Lake, Wisconsin, USA - GEODES057 metaG | ecosystem: Environmental > Aquatic > Freshwater > Lake | place: USA: Trout Bog Lake...
CAATAAAGCCAGGCCAAAACCTAACCATACCAATCACCCCAACCATCCAAACCCTCTCGAGCCCAGACCTAGGACGCCGCCAACGTATCCCTTCCAAATCCAGATATAATTGTCAAAGAACAATAGACAATCAACACCTCCGGCTCTTTCGAGCGGATGGGCCTTTCGACCGAATCGACCCCTCAGCGGAGGCCGAGAGTTTTAGCTGAACCGGCCGACCTGCGCAAGTGCTCATCTCGTCCGGTGAACGGGGGTTTAGGGGAGTCGTCCGGGGCGGTCAACCCCTATCGTGACGCGCCGATGACATTTTCGCCCTGCCATGCCCGAAACCACGCCGCAAACCGCGGAATTCCCTCAGAAATTGGTGTCCGCGGCGCATACCCAGTCAGCGCCCCGATCGCTCCCACATCCGCACACGTCTCCTCAACATCCGCCGCCGGCCGCGCCGCAAACCGCCGAATCGCCGCTTTTCCCAGCGCTTCCTCCAGCAAATCCACCAGCGTCCCCACCGCCTCACTCCGGTTGTTCCCGATGTTCAGCACTCGGTGCGGCGGAGTCCCCTCCGCCGGCCGATCCAGGCAGCCCACGATTCCCTCAACGATATCATCGATATAGGTGAAATCCCGCCGCACCCGCCCCTCGTCGTATAGCGTGATCGGCTCCCCCGCCATGATCGCCCGGGCAAAACTGAAATACGCCATGTCCGGCCGCCCCCACGGCCCATAAACGGTGAAGAATCGAAGCCCCGTCTGCGCAATCCCATAGAGATGCGCATACGCATAGCTCATCATCTCATCCGCCTTCTTCGTCGCCGCATACAGCGACAACGGCGTATCCACCCGATCCCCCTCGGCAAATGGCAGCGCCCGATTCGCTCCATAAACTGACGACGAGCTGGCATAGACAAAATGCCGTAACTCCTTGATCCCCCGCGCAATCTCCAACAGCACCAAGTGCCCCATCACGTTCGAGGCAACATACGCATAGGGGTCCACCATCGAGTGCCGCACCCCCGCCTGCGCCGCCAGGTGCACAATCCGCGACACCGGCGGCCCCGCGGCCACCACCCCCGCCATCGCCTCCCGGTCGGCAATATCCACCTCGTGGAAGCTGAACCCCGCCTCCTCCCCGAGTCGCGCCAGGCGCGCCCGCTTGAGCCGCACGTCATAATAAGAGTTGACGTTATCCACCCCGATCACCCGCTCGCCCCGCCCCAGCAGCGCCATCGCCGTGTGATACCCGATGAACCCTGCGGCCCCCGTCAGCAGGATCGCCATCCGCCCGGCCCTACTGGATCACCCAGCCCCCATCCACCGACAGCGAAATCCCCGTAATCGTCCGCGCCCCCTCCGAACACAGAAACACCGCGCTCGCCCCGATCTGCTCCGGCGTCGAAAATTCATGCAGCGGCTGCTTCTCCGCCAGAAACTCCTCCTTCACCGCGTCAATCGACTGCCCCGTCTCCGCCGACCGCGCCTTCAGCTGCGCCTCCACCAGCGGCGTCAGCACCCACCCCGGACAAATCGCGTTGCACGTCGTCCCAAACCCCGCCAACTCGATCGCCGCCACCTTCGTCATCCCCACCACCCCATGCTTCGCCGCCACGTAAGCCACCTTGTTGGGGCTCGCGACCAACCCATGCGCCGAAGCGATATTGATAATCCGCCCCCACCCCTTCGCCTTCATCCCCGGAATCACCGCCTTCGTCGCATGGAAAATCGCCGACAGATTAACCGCGATCACCCGGTCCCACTGCTCGTCCGGAAAACTCTCGATCGGCGCAACATGCTGAATCCCCGCATTATTCACCAGAATATCGACGCTCCCCATCGCCGCCACCGCCTGCGTCACCATCCCCGCAATCTCCGCCGGCTTCGCCATATCCGCCGGCACATGCACCACCCGAACCCCAAACTCCCCCGCAATCCCATCCCGCAAAGCCGCAATCGCCGCCGCCTCCCCAAACCCACTCATCACAATATCCGCCCCCGCCCCCGCCAACGCCCGCGCAATCCCCAACCCGATCCCGCTCGTCGACCCTGTCACCAGCGCAACTTTTCCCTTGAGGCTCATCGGACCACTCCTAAAAATAAGACCGTCCTGTTTCCTAACCCGACCGACGCCGCCACGCTATCCGGCTAATGACCCATAGACCCAAATAAGAAAGGCTCCACCGGCCAAAGGCCTGGAGGCCTTTGGAAACCCATCCACATCAGCGGCTGGATGTTCGCACTTCAGCTGCTAACCCCGTCCTTAGCGCCGCAGGCAATCGAACCGAGGGACCGTACCGGATACTGCAAGGTCGCAGGGTGGAGGAGAGCGCTTTCGCGGTCGAAGGCGACCGCTGTCGCTTTCGTCGCCGCGCGAAGTCGCGCGTCAGGAGATCGTGGGATCGCGACTGAAGGCCGCTTCCACAGCCAAGAGATGTGATGGGTTCTCAGGGCCCGTGGCCCTGAGCCGGCGGAGCCTTCCTTCTTCCCCTCCTTAATTCCCCCAAAACCCCACAAGATCAGCTACAAAAACCGCAATTCCGCCCAACTACCGGCCCAGCTTCTGATTCCATAAACGAACTCCAGGCCTAAATACCCCCGATGGCCCTTCCCGCCGCCCTCCTCCCCCTGCGCCACCCCCTCTTCCGCATGTTGTGGACGGCGAACGTCGTCGTCTCCCTCGGCGTCTGGATGCAGAACACCGGCGCCGGCTGGCTCATGACCACATTGAACCCTGACCCTCTTTCCGTCAGCCTGGTCCAGGCCGCCACCATCCTCCCCATCTTCATGCTGGCCCTCCCCGCCGGCGCCATCGCCGACATTGTCGATCGCCGGCTCTTCATCCTCGCCACCCAAGGCTGGATGCTCTTCGTCGCCTCCGTCCTCGCGCTGCTGACCTACACCGGCCACACCGGCACCTGGAGCCTCCTCGCCCTCACCTTCTCCATCGGCGTCGGCACCGCCATGAACGCGCCCGCCTGGGGCAGCGTCATGGCCGAATCCGTCCCCCGGCAGGATCTCGCCCAGGCCATCGCGCTGAACGGTGTCGGCTTCAACATCGCCCGCGCCGTCGGCCCCGCCCTTGCCGGCGTCCTCGTCCTCTTCGGCGGCCCCGCGCTGGCCTTCGGCCTCAACGCCCTCTCCTACCTCGCCATCGTCGCCGTCCTCCTCACCTGGCACCGCCGCCAACGCCCCAGCAAACTCCCGCGCGAGCATCTTCTCAGCGCCATGCGCGTCGGCATGCGCTTCGTCCGCTTCACCCCCGTGATGCGCGCCTCGATGCTCCGCTCCGCCGCATTCTACGGCCCCGCCTCCGCCCCCTGGGCGTTGCTCCCCCTCGTCGTCCACGAACAGCTCCAGCTCGGCGCCGGGACCTTCGGCATGATGCTCGGCCTGATGGGCATCGGCGGCGTCAGTTCCGGCATGCTCCTGCCGCAAATCCGCGCCCACCTGACCCGCAGCCAGACCGTCCTCGCCTCCATGGCCAGCAGCTGCACCGGCATGGCCATCCTCGCCGTCTCCCACTACTGGCTGCCCTCGGCCTTCGCCATGGCCCTCTTCGGCATCGGCTGGGTCGCCGCCTCCTCGGTCATCCAGGGCTCGGCGCAACTCTCCGCCCCCCCCTGGGTCCGTGCCCGGGCGCTGGCGATCTACCAGCTCGCCTCCAACGGCGCGATGGTCTTCGGCACCTTCTTCTGGGGCTGGCTCGGCCGCGAAATCGGCCTCACCCCCGTCCTCCTCGTCGCCACCGCCGCCTGCATCACCCTCTGCCTGCTCGTCCGAAACTTCAGCCTCGACGTCGAATCCGCCGCCCGGCAAGACGTCGTCCCCCCGCCCCCTAAGCCCGAAGCCGTCGCCCCCGAGCTCGTCTCCGTCGTCAGCGAAGCCCGCACCCGCGTCCTCGAATGGCAGAAATACCGCATCGACCCCGCCGACCAGGAAGACTTCCTCGCCGCCATGGTCGACGTCCGCGCCGCCCGCGGCCGCGCCGGCGCCCTCGGCTGGACCCTCTATGAAGACGTCGCCCACCCCGAAGGCTGGATTGAAATCTGGACCGTCGAAAACTGGACCGACCACCTCCGCGAAGCCATGCGCTCCAGCGAAGCCGACCGCGCCGCCCTCGCCCGCGCCCAATCCTTCCACAAAGGCGAACCCGTCCCCCCCGCCCGTTACATCGCCGTCGCCCCCCACCGCCTGCCGACCATCCCCCATGCGGCGATCGGCAAGTAAGCAAGTGGCTCCGCCGGCCAAGGGCTATGCCCTTGGAACCCGCAACCGCTCCCGGCTGGATCGCCGACCTTCAGTCGCAATCCCACGATATCGACGCGGAGACTGGCGAAGCCCAGAATCAGCCTGCGGCCGCACCACGCTTCGTGCAGGACCCTCGTTCAATTGCCTGCGGCGCAAAGAAAGCAGTTATCAACTGAAGAACGCGACCCCAGCCGCGTGAATCAAAGGGTTCTTAGGGCCTCGGGGCCCTAAGCCGGCGGAGCCACCCTTACTCTCAAAACCCACGCTTGAACCGGCGCGCCCCCCGCCGCTAGAGTGCCCCTCCTAGACGGGAACACACCATGAACGATCTCTTCGGCTCCAAGCCCAAGGGCGGCAAGCCGTCTCCGCTCAAGGAGACTGCCCCTCTTCTCGCCCCGCGCGACGATGCCGCCTATTCCGCCAAGGACATCGAGGTCCTCGAGGGCCTCGAGCCCGTGCGCCGCCGCCCCGGCATGTATATCGGCGGCACCGACGAGAACGCCTTCCACCACCTCGCCGCCGAAATCCTCGACAACGGCATGGACGAAGCCGTCGCCGGCCACGCCAGCTTCATCGACGTCACCCTCGAGCCCGGCAACTTCCTCACCGTCCGCGACAACGGCCGCGGCATCCCCGTCGACCCCCACCCCAAATTCAAGAACCTCAGCGCCCTCGAGGTCATCCTCACCACGCTCCATTCCGGCGGCAAGTTCAGCGGCAAGGTCTACGACACCTCCGGCGGCCTCCATGGCGTCGGCTCCTCCGTCGTCAACGCCCTCTCCGAAACGCTCGACGTCGAAGTCGCCCGCGACCGCGTCCTCTGGAAGCAGTCCTACGCCCGCGGCAAACCCACCACGAAACTCATCAACGCCGGCCCCACCCAGAACCGCCGCGGCACCACCATCCGCTTCAAGCCCGACCCCGAGATCTTCGGCCCCCTCGCCTTCTCCCCGGCCCGCCTCTACCGCCTCTGCCGCTCCAAGGCCTACCTCTTCCGCGGCGTCGAAATCCGCTGGTCCTGCGACCCCTCGCTGCTGAAATCCGGCAAGGACGAGACCCCCGCCGAAGCCGTCCTCCATTTCCCCGGCGGCCTGCGCGACAGCCTCGAAGCCGACATCAACGGCACCCCCCGCGTCGCCCCCCTCTGGGCCGGCGAAGCCGACCTCCCCGCCGCCGCCGATGGCCGCCCCGCCGGCCGCGTCGAATGGGCCGTCGTCTGGCTCGAAACCGGCGAAGGCTTCGTCCACTCCTATTGCAACACCGTCCCGACCGCCCAGGGCGGCACCCACGAAGCCGGCTTCCGCGCCGCCCTCCTCAAAGGCCTCCGCGCCTGGGGCGAACAGCGCAACAACCGCCGCGCCACCCAGATCGTCGCCGACGACATCGCGGGCAACCTGTCCGCCAAACTCTCCGCCTTCATCCGCGACCCCCAGTTCCAGGGCCAGACCAAGGAAAAGCTCACCTCCCCCGAAGCCACCCGCCTGGTCGAAACCTCCATCCGCGACCGCTTCGACCACTTCCTCGCCGGCGACCCCACCGCCGCCGACAACCTCCTGTCCTTCGTCATCGAGCGCGCCGAAGACCGCCTCCGCCGCCGCGAACTCAAGGACACCCCGAGAAAATCCGCCACCCGCCGCCTCCGCCTCCCCGGCAAACTCGCCGACTGCTCCTCCGAGGACACCGCCCGCACCGAACTCTTCCTCGTCGAAGGCGACAGCGCCGGCGGCTCCGCCAAACAAGCCCGCGACCGCGCCACCCAGGCCATCCTCCCGCTGCGCGGCAAGATCCTCAACGTCGCCTCGGCGTCGGCCGAAAAACTCCGCCAGAACCAGGAACTCAAAGACCTCATCGAGGCCCTCGGCTGCGGCGTCGGCGACCGCTTCGATCGCCTCAAGCTCCGCTACGGCCGCGTCATCATCATGACCGACGCCGACGTCGACGGCGCCCACATCGCCTCCCTGCTCATGACCTTCTTCTACCGCGAACTCCCCGAACTCATCCGCCACGGCCACGTCTATTTGGCCCAGCCCCCCCTCTACCGCCTCACCCAAGGCGCCAAATCCGTCTACGCCATGGACGACGCCGACCGCGAACGCAAAACCAAACTCTTCAAGTCCGGCTCAAAAGTCGAAGTCAGCCGCTTCAAAGGCCTCGGCGAAATGCCCCCCAGCGCCCTCAAAGAGACGACAATGGACGCCAGCAAACGCACCCTCCTCAAAGTCGTCGCCGCCCCCGACGAACGCGCCCGCACCAACGACCTCGTCGAAAGCCTCATGGGCCGCCGCCCCGAACTCCGCTTCGCCTTCATCCAGGAACACGCCAAAGACGTCGCCGACGTCGATATCTGACGCGCGTCTTCGCGCGGCGACGGGAGCGACAGCGGTTCCGCTTGGAACCGCGAAAGCGCTCCCCTCCACCCCAGATGCTCCCCCAACACCGTCATGCTCCGGCTTGTCCGGAGCACCCACGCCTTCCTTCAATCTAGCCAGCAAGAAAAAGGCGAGGGTGCTGCCCTCGACCCGCCAAGGGCTATGCCCTTGGATCCCAATCGGTTTGGAACCTAAGATCCGGTCATCGTTCGACGAAACACGTCGATCCTACTTGGCCCCACTGGCGGTGTAAGGAAATCGATGCCCAGTCATATTCCCGACAACGCGAAGAGCGATGTTCCAGCGAAACTTGCTTTCATCGACTACCTTCGTGAAAAGCGCGGTTTCGATTCGGCTGAGATCACGAGATCACCGGCCGATGTCACAGCAGTAAAAGACGGTCAAAAATTCTATTTCGAGATCAAATATACCGGGAAGACTACAGCGTATTTTGGGGCCGCGACCCTCACAGAATGGGAGGCTGCGCTATCAAACGAGAGCCAATACCGTTTTGTCATTGCCCGGAAAGATGGCCCGAGCTGGCTCTTCGACGAATACGAACCGAAGGATTTCATGCAATACAGCTACATCCCGCCATTCAAGGTGTTCTTTAACATCCCGCTTTCTTCCAGAGAGAAGCGCAATTCAACCCATTCTACCAAGAAAGTGGTAATGACCAGTGATAGAATGAAGCTGATGCTGGATCTCTACAAAAAAATGAAATCAACATAGAATGACGCGGTGAGACGTCATTGACCATGCCACAAGCTATCACGCACCAACGACGCCATTACGCGGACACGCAACAAAATGCGTGAGCCCCACCCATCCTCCCCCCCCCAAAGGACCCCCCCATGCGCACCATCATCCAAACCCCCAACGCCCCCAGCCCCGCCCCCCTCCTCGTCGACGGCGCCCCCCGCGCCCCCTACAGCCAGGCCGTCGCCGCGGGCGGGCTCGTCTTCGTCTCCGGCACCTTCCCCGTTGACCCCGCCACCGGCCGCATCGAGGCCACCACCATCCGGGGCCAGACTGCCCAGTGCCTCCGCAACATCGAGGCCATCCTCGCCGCCGCCAACACCAGCCTCGCCAACGCCGTCTCCGCCACAATCATCCTCGCCAACGAGGAAGATTTCGCTGGCATGAACGAGGAATGGGTCAAATGGTTCCCCACCAACCCGCCCGCCCGTCAGGGCGCCAAGCTCCCCGTCCGCATCCCCAACATGCGCATCTCCATCGCCCTCATCGCCCACGCCTGAACCGCGCGCACCCTACCCCGCAAACAACTCCACCGGCTCCGCAAACCCCTTCAAACTGAACACCTCCCCCGCCCCCTCGATCACCCCCGACCGCTCCCGCACCGACCGCGTCACCAGGATCGACCCCGCCGCCGCCGCCGACTGCGCCCGCGACGCCGTATTCACCACCGTCCCGATCGCCGTGATATCCTTGTGGCTGCGGCCAAACTCGCCGAAATTCACCTCGCCGCTATCGATCCCGATGCCCACCCCAAGCTCACTCCCATCGAGCCCGAACGTCTCCGCCAGCTCCGCCCGCATCGCCTTGCAGCGCTCCTGGATCGCCCGCGCCGCCAGCACCGCCCGCCGCGCATGGTCCTCGATCGGAATCGGAAAATTGAACACCGCCAGCACGGCATCCCCGATCGCCTTGTTCAGCAGCCCATCGAACTCCCAGATCGCCCCCGCGCACACGTCGTAAAACGCATCGAGCAGCCGCGACATCGCCTCCGGCGTCAGCGTCTGCGACAGCCCGGTATACCCCCGCAGATCCGCGAACATCACCGTCGCCTCGATCTTCACCTGCCGCGCCCGAAACACCCGCGTGAACATCAGCTCGCACATCGTGCAGGTATTCGGGTTCATCCGGCTCCGCCGCAGCCCCACCGCCTGGTAAGGCAACGACAACACGCCCCCCAGCGCCACCGGAATCCGCTTCTGCTCCCAGCAGCCCCGGCAATACCACGACAACGGCTCAGCCATCAGCCTGCGTCCTTACCTGACCCCTCCCGCCAACCTATCGGCAAAACCGCCCGCCCGCGACCCCTCCCGCCCGATCAGCCGCCCGACCGATCCCCCCGCCCGATCCCCCACACACTCCAGGCCGCCACCACGAACACCGCCCCCGACACCACCGCATTCGCAACAAAATCTGGCCGCGCCGCATACAGCACAGCGCTCCCCATCGCCCCCGCCGTCGCCCCGCACTGATACACCACGTTCATCATCGCATTCAGGCTCCCCCGCTCCCCCGGCGCCACCAGCGCCATCGCGCCCCCCAGGATCAACGCCAGCATCACGTCCCGCCCGAACGCGTAGCCCGCATACGCCACCGCCTGGAACACCACGCTCTCCCCCCCCAACGGCACCGCCACCACCACGCAAGCCGTCGCCCACCCCACCAGCGCGCAGGACCCCAGCGGCCGCGGATGCAGCCGTGCCAGCCGCCCCGCCAGCAGCGCCCCCACCAGCCCGCCCACCTCGCCCACGAACAGCATCCCGCTGATCACCCCCGGCCCCCGACCCGCCAGCCCATGCTGGATCACCCACGCCGGATACATCCCCAGAAACACGAACATCGCCATCGCCCAGCCGCCAAACCCCAGCAACAGCCGCCGCGTCGACGCCCCCATCGAAAACGCCAGCACCCGCCGCCGATACGTCGCCAGCGTCACCGCCTCGCCCGACCGCGCCGCCATCGGCGTCGCCGGCAGCCGCGCCGCCCCCATCGCGATCCCCGCCGTCACCCCCGCGATCAGCAACACCGGAACCTGCCAGGTCACATACCCCGCCAGCAAAACCCCCAGCGACATCGCCAGCAGAAACGCCGCCGGCGCCGCCGTCGTCACATAGCCCGACACCCGCGCCCGATCGCCCTCCGGAACATAATCCGCCACCGCGGCAAACACCGTCGCCCCGATCATCGGCATGAACACCCCCACCGCGGCGCGGCACAGCATCAGCGCCCCCGCGCTCCCCGCCATCGCCGTCAGCAAAAACAGCACCGTGCAGCCACAGGCCCCCGTCACCAGAAACCGCTTCCGCCCAAACCGATCGATCCACGGCCCCAGCGCCAGGTTGCTCACCAGCGCCACGATCGGAAACACCGCCAACACCGCCCCCGCCTGCGTCGTCGACAGCCCGATCGCCTCCTGCACGAACGGCAGCAGCGGGATCATCATCGCGATATTGAAATTAATCGCGAAAAACGCCGCCCACAGCACCATGACGACCATCAGCGCGCCCTCCCCAGGCGCGCCCATCGCGACGCCCCGGCCCCCGGCACATTCCACGCCCCATCGCCCCGCGCAATGCCCGCGGCCCCGCGCGCACCGTCCCCGCCTTCGCTCCGCTCCCGGCCAGCCCGCCCGTCAGGCCGCCCAGAGGCCTCCCGCCCGCTCCGCCGCCGTCTGCATGTTCCCCGAGATCGACCCCGTCACCGCGCTCTGCGCCTCCACCGCCGTCGCCGTCGAGGTCACCAGCGCGCCCACCGAATCGATCGCCTCCTTGATCGCCGACAACGACGCCACCACCTCCGACGACACCGCCCGCACGCCCTCGATCTCCCGCGCGATCTCATCCGTAGCGCTCCGCGCCCGCCGCGCCAGCGTCTTCACCTCGCTCGCCACCACCGCGAACCCCTTGCCCGCCTCCCCCGCCCGCGAGGCCTCGATCGTCGCGTTCAGCGCCAGCAGATTGATCTGCTCGGCGATCGTGTTGATCAGCCCGACCACCCGCCCCATCGCCTGCGCCGCCGCGTTGAGCCGCGCCGTCGCCTCATCCGCCCCGCCCACCAGGCCAACCGCCGCCCGCGCCGTCTCCAGCGAGCGCGCCATCGCCGAGGTAATCTCCGCGATCGGCGCGCTCAGCTCCCGCGCCGACGTCGTCACGCTCTCGATCAGATCGTTGAACTGCTCCCGCGCCACCACCTGATCCGTAATGTCGCTAGCGAACTTCACCACCTTCAGCGGCGTTCCATCGGGATCCAGGATCGCGTTGTAGGTCGCCCGCAGCCACAGCGCCCGCCCGTCCTTGCGCGTCCGCTGGAACTCCCCGCTGCGAAACGCCCCGCCCGCCAGGTCCTGCCAGAACCGCGTATACTCGGCGCTCTCCCGCTCCGCCGGATCGACGAACATCCGATGATGCCGCCCCACCAACTCGTCGAGCCCATAGCCCGTCGCCGCCAGGAAATTCTCGTTCGCCGCCAGGATCGTGCCATCGAGCGCAAACTCGATCACCGCCTGCGAGCGATGAATCGCCTCGATCTGACCAAGATTATTGGCGCTCTCCAACCGCGCCGCCGTCACATCGGCGCCGAACTTCATCACCTTGAACGGCCGTCCCCCGGGGTCGAGGATCGGCTCATAGCTCGCATGCAGCCACACCGGCCGCCCTCCCTTCGCCAGCCGCTTGAATTCCCCGGTCTTGAACTCGCCCCGCGCCAGCCCCGCCCACAGCGCCCGATACTCCGCGGTCATCCGCTCCCGTTCCGGCACGAACATGCGGTGATGCTGCCCGGACACCTCGCCCAGCTCATAGCCCATCACCCCAAGGAAATTCTCGTTCGCCGACAGGATTGTCCCGTCGAGATCGAACTCGACCACCGCCTGCGACCGCCCGATCGCCGCCAGCTGCCCCGCCGCCTCCGCGCTCAGCCGCCGCGCCTCCGTCACGTCGGTCGCGATCTTGATGATCCTCACCGGCCGGCCCGCCGCATCCAGCACCGGATTATAGCTCGCCTGCAGCCAGATCGCCGCCCCCGCCTTCGTCACCCGCCGGAACAGCTCCGAGCGAAACGCCCCGCCGCGCAGATCCGCCCAGAACTGCCGATAGGCCGCCCCCTCGCGCTCCCCCTTCGGCATGAACATCGCATGATGCCGCCCGACGATCTCGCCCAGCTCATAGCCCATCGTGCGCAGGAAATTGCCGTTGGCCTCCAGGATCGTGCCATCCAGCCCGAACGCGATCACCGCCTGCGACCGGCCAAACGCCGCCAGCTGCGCCTCCAGATCCTGGATCCGCCGCCTCGCCCCGAACACCGTCATGCCAAACCTCGCCTGCACGACACGTCGGAACGGGCCATGCGATTGATACCTCGAACGCCGCCAGCATAGCCGCAAACCCTTAACAAAACCCGAAGCCCCGCCAGTTTCGATGCAAACTACCAACAAACCCGATCCACAAACGCATTAAGGCATTTTTTCTTTTAAAAAGCCCAAAAACCTCTTGCAACGGCTTTTGGTCCGCAATACAGAACACACCATGAACAACGCGGCCACCCCCCTCTCCGAGCTCGCCGCCCGCCTGGCCGCCCTGTGCGCGCCCCTGGCCCTGCTCGTACGCCTGCTCGGCCGCTGGCTCCACCCCGATTTCGCCCGCCTCGAACGCCTCCACGCCGACCTCCTCCACACCCTCGACCGCCTCGCCAAAGGCGATTTCTCCCGCCCCCTCCCCGCCAAGCCGCGCCCCACCGCCGCCCCATCTTCCGCGGCCCCATCCCCCGCGGCGCCATCCCCCGCGGCCCCGCGCCCCCGTACGCCCGCATCCCATCCCCGCCCCGCGGCCCCTCGCCGCCCGCGCGCCAGCGCCCCGCCGCCGGCCACCCCAAACGCGCGCTCCTCAAAAGCGCCTGCGCCCTCCCCGCGCCATCCCCCCATCCCGCCCGCCACACCCCCCCGCGCCCTCATCCCCACCTGCACGCCCCCACACGCCCCGCATCCCCCCATCCGACGAACAAAAAGCCTGCATCTCGCATCGCCCTCGCACGCCCCATTCGTTACGATATCGTAATTATAAGCCGACCACTTCCCCTCCCCAGCCTCACCCCATACGCTCCCCCCGAACCAACCGGAGCGCCCCGCCATGAAACCCCGCCAGATCGTCGCCAACGGCGGCCGCTTCTACGTCGACACCTGGCAGCCCCCTGTCCTCCAGCGCCACCTCCTCGCCCTCGCCAAAACCCCCTCCCCCAAAATCTGCCTCCTCGCCGGCGCCGTCGGCGACAACCCCGCCGCCATCGAACAATTCTACCGCGTCCTCGGCCAACACGACTGCCGCCCCACCCACCTCAACATCTACAACCCCACCACCCGCGACTTCCCCGACTACTTCGCCTCCATGGACATCATCTACGTCAACGGCGGCTCCACCCGAAACCTCATCACCGTCTGGCGCGACTGGGGCATCGACTCCGCCCTGCGCACCGCCTGGGAACAAGGCACCATCATGTCCGGCACATCAGCCGGCATGAACTGCTGGTTCGACGCCTGCATCACCGACGCCTACCCGCCGGAAATGCTGCCCATGACCTGCATCGGCCTCCTCCCCGGCTCCGCCTGCGCCCATTACAACCAACGCCCCGACCGCCGCCCCACCTTCCGCCGCCTCCTGGAAGACGGCACCATCCCCAGCCCCGGCTGGGCCGCCGACGACGACGTCACCCTCCACTTCATCGGCACAGACCTCCACGAAGCCATCTCCGCCCGCCCCGAAGCCGGCGCCTGGAAACTCAACGGCGCCACCGAGGAACAACTCCCCGTGCGATACATCGGGCCGTAAGAGATCAAGGAAGCAACGTTCTTTTTTGAAAAAAAGAACCAAAAAACTTCTGCAATTGGCTTCGCCAACACTCTCCGCAGGGGAGCGGCGAAGCCAACAAATAATTGCTTCGCGCTCCCCTCTACCCAGGTTCGCACGAGCCCCATCGGAAAAAGTCTTTTTGCTTCTTTTTCTTCAGAAAAAGAAGACCTTACCCCTTCTCCATCCTCCGCCGATAAGCCGCCGCCTCCCCAGCAATCGGCTCAACATCCCCCCAACCAACCACCGCCCCATACGCCACATCCCGCACCAGCTTCACCCGATGCGCCAGCCCGATCGGCAACGCCCCCGCCGCCAAACTCGCAGCCGCCGGTGCGAGTTTCCCCCAAACCGTATATCCCCCCTCCCCGTCCAGCATTTCCCCAGCCCGCAGATCCCGCTTCGCCACCGAAACCACATCGCCGCGGAATTCCCAAGGATGCCCCGTCGCCTCACCGCGCAGCGCCGCCGACAGGATGGAGATGTTCAGTTCGAGCCCGATCAAATGATACGGCTTGTACATCGCCGCATAGCGCCCGTTGCTATCCGTCTTCAGCCCATACTGCCGAAAGCACGCCGCCGCGTAGTCATTCGGCGCTTCCAGCACCACGTAGACTCCCCAGCGCAGATCACGAAACACCGGCCGCCCGTCGCGCTCCAGCGAGGAAACGACTTCCACCTGCCCCGCCCGTTCCAGTATTCCGCCATCGCTCCGGGGTCGCAGCACATGCGGCAGGTCATCCACCCCGCAGGGCGGAAACGCCAGGCCCGCACTGGGCACATCCAAACCTGTCGCATTGGCGATCGCCGCCATTTCGATCGCCGATTTCGTGCCGTCCAGAAACGAATTGAACATCTGCGGATTCATCCCCGCCGCCGATGCTTCCTCCACGGTGATCCCGTAATGCCCCCACACCCCATCGGGCGTCACGTCATGATACGCCGGCAGATACTTCGTCCCCTTCCCCGCCGCGACCACCCGAAACCCCGTCGCCCGCGCCCAGTCCACCAGCTCCGCCGTCAGCGCCGGCTGATCCCCATAAGCCAGCGAATACACCACGCCCGCCGACTGAGCCTCCCGCGCCAGCAACGGCCCCGCCAGCACATCGGCCTCGACGTTGACCATCACCACATGCTTCCCCGCCGCGATCGCCGCCCGCGCATGCGCGATCCCCGCCGCCGGATTTCCCGTCGCCTCAACGACCACATCCACATCGTCCCGCCCGATCAGCCGGGCGCCATCATCGGAAAACCAGGTCCCCGCGATCCGCCCCTCATCCCACCCCACCGCCGCGCAGGCCGCCTTCGCCCGCGCGGGATCGAGATCGGCAATCCCCGAGACCACCACAGGCGAATGCGGCACCTGCGCCAGGAACATCGAGCCGAATTTTCCCGCCCCGATCAGCCCGACCCGAACCGGCTTCCCCGCCGCCATCCGGGCGGCGGCCAGCGCATGCAGGTTCACGCCGCCGCCCGCCGCGCGAGAGTGAGCAGCGCGTCATCGGCGCACGGCACGATCGGCGAAAAATCCCGATGCGCGATATACTCGGCCCGCGTCGGCGTGTGGATATAGTTCGAGACCGCATTGAGCGTGAGATACACGATCTTGCGCGGATAGGGCGTGATGTTCCCCGCCGAGCCATGCACCAGGTTGCCATGAAACATCAGCAACCCCCCGGGCTTGCCCACCGGCGTCACGATCCCGCCCTCCGCCACCAGCTTCGTCACCGTCGGCTCATCGAGCGTCCACAGCGGATACGACGTCGTGGTCTTGTCGTGCTGCGCCGCCAGCGTCCCATGCGTATGGCTGCGCGGCACCAGCATCAGCGGCCCGTTGATATGCATGACCTCATCGAGAAACACCGCGATATTCATCGCCCGCGGCTCCGGCATCCCGTCGTCGCGCGCCCAGGTGCCATAGTCCTGATGCCACTGCCACACGTCGCCGGTGAAGGCCGATTTCGCGTTGATCTTGAACTGATGCATGTAGAGCTGTTCGCCGAACACCTGCTCCACCGGCCCGATCATCCGCGGATGCCGCGCGAGGGTCGCGAAAGCATCGTTGTAGAGATGCGCCGCGAACGCCGTCCGCGGCACGCCCGATTTCTCGCGCCACACCTCCGGCCGCTGATGGGCATAAATCCCCTCGGCCTCTTCCCGCAGCACCGCCACTTCCTCGGGCGTGAACAGCTCGGGCAGAAACAGATATCCCTCGCGATGAAATCCCGCGATCTGTTCGTTCGTCAGGTGCATTGGTGTTCCCCCTTCTCGCGGCGGGCAGTCTACAGGCTGAACCGCTCACCCAGATAGACCCGCCGCACATCGGCGTGCGCCACGACCTCCTCCGGCCGCCCCTCCATCAGCACCTGGCCGTCATGCAGGATATAGGCGCGATCGATGATCTCCAGCGTCTCGCGCACGTTGTGATCGGTAATCAACACCCCGATGCCGCGATCCTTCAGATGCGCCACGAGATCGCGGATTTCGCCCACCGCGATCGGATCGATGCCCGCCAACGGCTCATCGAGCAGAATATAACTCGGCTGCGTCGCCAGCGCCCGCGCGATCTCCACCCGTCGCCGCTCACCGCCGGACAAAGCCAGCGCCGCCGTCCGGCGCAGATGCAGGATGCCGAATTCGGCCAGCAATTCCTCGAGCATCTGCTCGCGCCGATCGGGATCGGGCTCCACCACCTCGAGAGCTGCCATGATGTTCTGCTCGACGTTGAGGCCGCGGAACACGCTGGCCTCCTGCGGCAGATAGCCGATCCCCAGCCGCGCCCGGCGAAACATCGGCAAGGTCGTGATGTCGTGCCCATCAAGACTGATCGACCCCGTATCCGGCCGCACCAGCCCGACGATCATATAGAACGTCGTCGTCTTCCCCGCGCCATTCGGCCCGAGCAGCCCGACCACCTCGCCGCGGCGCACGGAGATGGTGACGTTCCTGACCACCGGCCGCTTCTTGTAGACCTTGCCCACCCCAGTCGCGACCAGGCCGCCGGAGCCCGGGAGCACGCGCAGGCCGCTCATGGCTTCCCTCCTGGCTTGGCGGCATTCGTCTTCGCATCGTTCGGCACGATCAACCCCTGCACCCGCCCGCCGGGATCGGCGACCATCGTGGCCACCCCGGTGTTCATGTCGACGTCCGCCGCCGGCCCATTGATCTGGTTCTGCCCATGGGTGATCCGCACCCGCCCGACGATACGGGCCAGCTTGGCCTCCGGCAGATAGACGCCGCGCTCACCCCGGACGATGTCGGTCGCCGTGCGGATCTCGACATTCCCGAACGCCTCGATGCGCTCGAGCTTGGAGGACTCGACACTGGCGGCATCCGCCGGCGCCGCCGGCTTGGCCGCCGCCGGCTGGTCGGTCGGCACGCTGTAGCCGACCAACGTGTCGGCGCTGACCTGCCGGGCATCGGCGGTGACCACCACGGCATCCCCACGGGCGATGGACATGCGACGGTCGGACCAATATTCGAGGCTGTCGCGCGCGGTCACCACCTGCTGCGGCGTGGTCAGCCGCAGGCCATGCCCGGTCATCACCAGCACGGCCTGGTCGATATCGTAGATGGCGTGGTCCCCGACCGCCTCGTCGGTCGGCGTCACGATGCGAACCTTGCCGTCCGCCTCCAGGCGATAGATTTCGTTGCTGCCGGTATCCGCGCTCGCCGGCGCCGCGCCGGGCGCGGCATTACGCTTGCGGTAGAGGGCGGTGAGCTTGTCGGCCAGCACGGTCACTGTGCCGCGGGTGGCCCGGGCATCGCCGGTGGCGATCACCTTCTGCTCCTGGTCGCGCCACTCGAACCCGCCGGCGGCGGTCACTTCGATCTGTCCACCACGCGAGAGATCGATCGGCTGCGCCAACGCCGGTCCGGCGGCGAGGGTAAACGCGAGCAGGGCGAAGGGACGGATCATCGCCGGGCCGCGTTCAGCACGAGCCGGACCGGTCCAGTGAACTGCGCCACCTGACCGCGCTCGGTAATGGTGAACCCCTGGGCATCGAGCGTGCCGAACGGCCCCTCGGCGCGGGTGATATGGGCGCTGGCGGCGACCCCTTCCTTGAGATCGAGCGTCGCCGCGTCGGTGATCAGCATCGTGCCGTCATCGCGATAGAGCGTCACCTCGCCGGAAAGGTCGAGCTGGGCGAGCTTCTTCGCATAGGTCCCCTGCCGCGCCTGGACAAACAGCCAGGCGCCGCCGTTCAACGTGATGTCGCCGACCGGGGCGGTGAGGTCGAAGCGCTCGGGGTCGCGCTGCAAGGCACTTGCCGCCGTCACCGTGTAGGGCTGCCGGCTGTCGTCATCGCCGCGATAGCGCGGCGCGACCACGAGGCCGCTCTCGGTGCTGATGGCGCCACGGCGATAGACCAGCCGCGTCTGATCGGACGGCTGCATGAACTCTGGCCACAGCGCGACGAGCAGCAGCAGGCCGAGGGCGAGCACCGGCAGCGCGCGCTTGCCGAGCCCGACCATCCAGCGGCGCCGTGCGATGGCGCCCGACGAGGGGGGGCGGCGCAGGCTGGTGCCGAGGATCCGATCGGTGCGGGGCGCCACGGGGCGACGGGCGGGCATGGTCATGCCAGGCCCGCGCGCAGCAGATGGTGCATATGCAACAGGCCGACCGGCCGGCCGGCGGCATCGAGCACGAAGAGGGCGGTGATTGGCCGCTCCGGCGCGTTCATCACATGAAGGGCTTCGGCGGCGAGCGCCTCGGGGGCGATGGTGCGGGGGGTGGCGGTCATCACGTGCTCGACGCTGGCCTCGAGCAGGCCGGGCCCGAGGGCGCGGCGCAGGTCTCCGTCGGTGATGATGCCCGCGAGTTTCTGCTCCGCGTCGACGATGCCGATGCAGCCGAAACGGCCTTCGGTCATGACGGGGATGGCATCCTGCACGCGGGTACCGAGCGGCGCGAGTGGCAGGCCCTCGGCGCCGTGCATGAGGTCGCGCACCTGGCGCAGCCGGGCGCCGAGGCGGCCGCCGGGGTGGAACTGGCGGAACTCGGCCGAGCCGAAGCCGCGGCGGGTGAGCAGGGCGACGGCCAGCGCATCGCCGAGGGCGAGCTGCATCGTCGTGCTGGTGGTGGGTGCGAGGCCCATTGGGCAGGCTTCGCTGGCGGGCGGCAAAGTGAGGGCGACGTCGGCGGCGCGGGCCAAAGTGCTGCCGGCGCGGCCGGAGATGGCGACAAGCGAAATGCCGAAGCGGCGGGTATGGGCAATGAGGTCGGCGAGTTCCGCGGTCTCGCCGGAATTGGACAAGGCGAGGACCGCATCGCCGGGGACGATCATGCCGAGGTCGCCGTGCGAGGCCTCGGCGGGATGGACGAAGAGGGCGGGCGTGCCGGTCGAGGCCAAGGTGGCGGCGATCTTGCGGGCGACGTGGCCGGACTTGCCCATGCCCGAGACGACGACGCGGCCGGTGGTGCCGGCGAGGCGGTCGACGGCCTTGGCAAAACTGTCGTCGAGCGAGTCGCCGAGCGCGCGCAGACCTTCCGCCTCGGTCGCCAGCACGGCGCGGGCGACGTCGATATCGGTGTGCAGAGCGGCGGCGGTGTCGTTCATGGTGGGCGGCGAGTCCGGATCAGCGCCGGTGGAGGTTACGCCAGATCGGCGTGCGCATCCCAGCACTCAATGCGCGAAAATATCCGGCTCTTCCCAGCCGAGAATATCGAGCCGGCCGCGGGTGGGCAGGAACTGGTAGCACGCCTCGGCGATGTCGAGCCGGCCCTCGCGCTTGAGGATGGCCTCGAGCTTGGCCCACAGCGCATGGAGGTGCAGCACGTCGGAGGCGGCGTAGGCGAGCTGTTCGGAGGTGAGCTCGGTCGCGCCCCAGTCGGAGGTCTGCTGCTGCTTGGAAAGGTCGACGCCGAGCAGTTCGCGGCAGAGATCCTTGAGACCGTGGCGATCGGTGTAGGTGCGGATCAGCTTGGAGGCGATCTTGGTGCATTTCACCGGCGCGCAGACGATCCCGAGCCGGTGCTGCAGCATGGCGACGTCAAATCGCGCAAAGTGCATGAGCTTGGTGACGGCGGGATTGGCCATCATGGCCGCGAGGTTCGGGCAATCGTAGCCACGGCCGCCGAGTTCGGTGGGGATCAGCTGGACGAGATGGGCGTGGCCGTCGCCGGCGGAGATCTGCACCAGGCAGAGCCGGTCGCGGCGGGGGTCGAGCCCCATGGTCTCGGTATCGACGGCGATGACGGGCCCCAGGTCGAGCCCGTCGGGCAGGTCATGGCGGTGCAGGTGGATGGTTGCGTTAGCCATGAACTGCGTACTACCCGCCATGAGTAAGCCTTGGTGCCCAGGAAAGGACTCGAACCTTCACGACCTTGCGGCCACAGGTACCTGAAACCTGCGCGTCTACCAATTCCGCCACCTGGGCAATCCGGCATGCGGTGGGGGCGCGATGTAGCGGCGGGGCGGGGCCGCGTCAACTGCCCTTGAGGCATTGATCGCAGGTGCCTAGAAATAGTTCGGCATTCAAGGAGCGGATCATGTCGGGACACGCGGCGCATATCGCAACGGTATTCGGTGGATCGGGATTCATCGGCCGCCACATCGTCAACCGCCTGACGGCGGCGGGGTATCGCGTGCGGGTCGCGGTGCGGGACACCGAGGCGGCCATGTTTCTTAAGCCGATGGGCCGTGTCGGCCAGGTCGTGCTGCTGCATGCGCCGGCCGATGACGCGGCCGCGGTGGCGCTGGCGGTCGAGGGCGCCGACGTGGTGGTGAACCTGGTGGGCATTCTCAGCGAGCGGCGGGCGGGGGATTTCACCCGCGTTCACGTCACGGCTGCCCAGACGATCGCGGCGGCGGCGGCGAAGGCCGGCGTGGGGCGGCTGATCCATCTCTCCGCGCTCGGCGTCGAGGCGGGGCACCCCTCGGCCTATGCGCAGAGCAAGGCGGCGGGCGAGGCGGCGGTGCGGGCGGCGTTTCCGGGGGTGACGATCCTGCGGCCGTCGGTGGTGTTCGGGCATGACGACAAGTTCTTCAACCTGTTCGCGACGATGGCGCAGCGGCTGCCGATGGTGATGCCGCTGATCGGGGGGGCGGCAAAGATGCAGCCGGTGTATGTCGGCGATGTCGCGGATGCGGCGATG
>Ga0164296_1002080_pt1 | contig 20292 bp, 24 predicted proteins | sample GEODES057metaG_FD_113533 | JGI IMG/M metagenome (GOLD analysis project Ga0164296, IMG submission 113533) | Dystrophic lake water microbial communities from Trout Bog Lake, Wisconsin, USA - GEODES057 metaG | ecosystem: Environmental > Aquatic > Freshwater > Lake | place: USA: Trout Bog Lake...
CGCGCACAATGCTCATGGCCAGGTGGACTTGTCGCCCCTCATGCGCGTGGGTCCGCCGCGCACCAGCCTCGAGGCTCGCCATCTCATTGCATGCACATTGGCTAACGACCCTCGCCGGAGACCCACAGCCGCGGCAGTGCTGCGCCACCCGCTGTTCTGGAGCCCCTCCCAGGCACTGCGCGCGTGCAAAGAGGTCCACGACACGGGCATCGATGCTGAGGCACAGCTTATGCAGTTCGCCGTATCTGCTGGTGCCGGAGGCGGCGATGCTCAACGAGGAGCTCTCCTCATGGCGGCGCTGTGTGACTTGCAGGGCTGGCAGGCGCGCATATCGCCGCTGTTTTTCGAGCGCATGGCTTCCTTCGTGGAGAGCACTGGCGCAATGCCGTACGAGGACACTTTCGCCGGCCTGCTGCGCCTTGTTCGCAACGCTGTGGAGCACCCACCCACCGGTGCCGAGGCAAATGCCATGCGCGCGACCTTGGCAGAGCTTAGCCCGCGGCCTGGGCGGAGCGGGCGTCTGAATGTGGCTGCCCGCAAGGCCCTCTTGGGCGAGTACCTCCTTGTCCTCTTCCCCACGCTCTCCATCGCGTGCTGGGAACTCGGTGCCAGGCCTGCGGCAGACGACGACAACGAGATGGAGACCGCGTTGACAGCCCCATCCGCTAGCAAAGCAAAGGTTGGGCGCAAATCGTCGACCACCAAAGCGATACCCCTAGGGTAGACAGAACCTTGCGTGTTGTGAGCTCCTCGCATTCTCCATTGGAGTGTCATCCCGCATGTTGTGCCAGTGAACGCGTCTGTCGCCACCAGCGTGCCACTGGCAAGTGACTTGAACTTGTGGCTTCGTCTGCAGTCAGATACGATGGGCCGCATTCAGCAGGCGCTGGCTGTCGTTACACTTGCCATCGTGCTGCACTGGGCAGCCGACCGAAACACGCAGTCTGCGTGCAGCCTGCTTGTGGGCAGCAGCAACTCTGTACAGCTCTTTTCCAGACGCGTGGTCACTCCAGACGGCACACTGTCCGCCGTCGTGCATGTAGTCGACGGAAGAATAGACGCAGTGGTGCACTCTGACTCTGCACCGGAGGGCGCGCTGGACTACTCAGACGCTGTAATCAGCCCGGTGCGTTCTTGCGAGGGGCCCCGTCCTCACGACAGCGCCCAGCTGACACAGGCTATTGCTACTATTGCTACTCAGGGTCTTGTTGACGTTCATGTGCACTTGAACGAGCCAGGACGGTGCGCTGAGCGAAGCTGTGGTCGCCTTTTCTTTTTGGCTGATCCCTTCACAGTTCCGACTGGGAAGGCTTCCTCACGGGTACGCGTGGGGCTGCAGCTGGCGGCGTGACCACTGTCGTAGATATGCCGCTGAACAGCTTCCCGACGACGACGACGAAGGAGACGTTCGCGCTCAAGCTGGCTGCCACAAAGGTAGCTCCCCAGTCATTAACTGCTCTACTCCTCCTCTCACGCGTCTCACGTGCGCGTGCTAGGGGAAGCTGTACGTCGATGTTGCGTTCTGGGGTGGACTCGTCCCCGCGAATGCGAAAAATGAGTCGCAACTCGCAGCTCTGCTCGATTCTGGCGTGGTGGGCCTCAAGGCTTTCATGTGCCCGAGCGGGATCAACGATTTCGGGAATACAAATGTGAGCCACTTTGCTGCTGCCCTGCCGCATCTTAACGCAAGGGGCGCCATGCCCCTCATGGTCCATGCGGAATTAGTACCAGATGTCGTGCCGCCCATTCCAGACGGCGCCGACCCGAGAGTTTATGAAACGTACATGCAGACGCGACCACGTGAGTGGGAAGAGAACGCAATCAAGGCGCTGCTGGACGTCGCGTCGCCAGGGTCAAGGATACACATCGCCCATCTCGGTGATGCCAAAAGGTACGTGTGTTTCTGTGGATGTACATTCTGCATCGTGCGCTGACATTGGTGCTGTGGCAAATTCAAGTTTACCAATCATCCGAGCTGCCAAGCAAGCCGGCAAGAGCGTGACAGTGGAGACGTGCCCCCACTACTTGTTGTTGGCTTCTGACGATGTGGCTACTGGAGATACGCGCTTCAAATGCGCACCTCCCCTACGCGACGCTGACAACCGCAGGGCACTTGTTGCCGCGCTGGCAGACGGCGAGATTGATATCATGTCCTCCGACCATTCGCCTGCTCCTCCTTCTCTGAAGCGCCTAGAAGACGGCGACTTCCTGCGCGCATGGGGCGGCATCTCAGGTCTGCAGTTTGGTCTGCCAGTGACGTGGACGGCGATGCGGCACGCAGGCGGCACGATTGAGCAGATGGCAACATGGTGGAGTGCACGCCCTGCGCAGCTGGTGGGCCTTGTGCGCAAGGGTGCCATCGTCACAGGTGCGCCATTGACACTTACCATGGTGACTATGATCCGCCATCTCGACGATCAACGCATGCTCATCTGCAGGCCTGGATGCCGACTTCGTGGTCTGGTCCCCGGAGACCCCTGTGCTGATGAACGATGAGAGTGCTGTGTTTCACAAACACAAGCTGCATCCATACCAGGGCCGCCAGCTGTACGGCGCCGTTCTGGCCACCTTTGTACGAGGCTCGCAAGTCTTTGATGGCACTCTCAAGCAGCATTCCCGCGTGCCGTGCGGCAAGACGCTCCTCAGAGGACAGAGTTGATAGACAAACGATCTGTATTCGCCCATCTGCCGTCTTCAAGACGATGAGTCATCCATGTCTCAGCAGAGGACTCCCCTTTGTAGAAGCACTCCACTTCCGTCTCTATGCAGTTCGCTGCTGCGTCTCGCACATGAGCGGACCTGAGTATGACGAGGCGCTGAAGCGCCTCGTGGCGGAGCTGACTTGCGCCATCTGCAACTCTGTGTACGTGACACCAGTCTCGCTGCCGTGCACTCACGTGTTCTGCAACGCCTGTGTGCGGAGCAAGCTGGAGGGCGTTGGCGTGTACAAAAATGAGTGCCCGACTTGCAAAAGTCCCTCGTTTGTGCGAGACTTGCGGAGCAACACAAAGGTGCAAGCTGTGGCGCGAATCACCCAGTTCCTGTTGCAGCAGGCGCAACAGGCGCAAGCTTCTGCGCCGGGGGGCAGTGCACATGCAGACGAAGGCGCTGCGTCACCTGCTGGCCTCGAAGAAGAACTTCCGCATGTTGGAGGTGCAGTCCTGCCGGAGGATTTGCCTACTCTGTGCGACGCCCTGCACCAATGGATGACGGACGTTGAATCACCTCACAGCGAGCAACTTGACACGGAGCAGCTGGATGCGTTGGAAGACTTGCTGGAGGACGCGTTGGCACAGCTGAAGGCACGGCTTCGAAGGCGAGGCCTCACGTTAGACCTGCCATTTGATGAGCAGCGAGATGCGGCGTCAGTACCACCAGGTGTGGAAGACGCGAGGCTGAGAATAGAAAAGCTGCGGCCATCGCAATTGCGCACGCTTTGCGCACATTTCGCCATGCCGGCAGCAAAAGTGGCCACTTGGGGAATTGCAAGACTTCGACAAGAGCTCAGCAAGTGTGACCACGACCTCTTAGAAGCCATCCTCGCAGCCGAAGGCTGCTGAACATCAGTGCATTTCCCTAGTGAGCTATTTTACTCTCCCTCTCGCCGAAGCAATGCTCTGCATGGATGCAGTGCGATGAAATCCATGTTGAGGAGCCAGCCTTTGATGCGTTGCTGCGCACGTTGCTGGAGGATGGATTTCCTGCAGTGACAACAGAGGATGCTCGAAGGAGAGGGTCTGTCGCGACGCACGTCTTTGCCGTCCTCACCCGGGATGGCACAGACGAAGGGGCTCTAGCGCCGTTCTTCCTGCTGCAGGACGGCGCCTACGAGGCGCTCGTGAGCTACGTCTATGTTGAGGACTGCATTCCCTATGCGTCTGAGCCCCGGCTTTTACGCTTCGCCGCAACGCCTTCCCTGGAAACGTTCGTCTCGCGCTGTATGGTTGCCAACGCACCAGCTGTTTTCCCTGCTGACTTGAGCGAGCCTCTCTTTGCGGCCGCATCCTGCTGGGTGACTGCAGACGGGCTGCCGGACGTGGACAAGCTGGCGGCGTTCTTCCCGGACAACACAAGAGTCACGGTTGCCGACTGCTCTGAGCCTGACCAGCCGCGACGGAGTATGTGTCTCCGCACCTTTGCCGCTAATTACAGCCAAGAATCATTGCTTTACTTGAGAGACCTGCATCTGGTCGCTGCTTCGAGATCTGACTTCACGTATGTAGCGCCAAAGCTGTTCGCGATGGATTGGCAATCGTGGTGCTACGATTACGGCTTGGATGCATCTGATTTGCGCTTCATCTATTGTGGTCCTGGCGGAACGAGGACCCCCACTCACTGCGATGTGAACAACACCTATTCGTGGTCGGTCTCTCTGTGCGGAGTGAAGCAATGGCAGATGTGGCCACCGCAAGACACTCATATGCTTTACGACATCTTTGGCAGGAAACTGGCTCCCTGGCCGCGGGATCCCAACACGGCTCCTCTCATGTGGCCTCTTGCATGCAAGGCAGTATGCATAGAATTCATGCAGCAGCCCGGCGAGGCAGTTTTCGTTCCTTCGGGCTGGCACCACAATGTCGTCAACGCCTCAAAAGGAGTGCTCTCTCTGAACGCTAATTGGTTCAACGCCTTCAATCTTCACTGGGTGTGTCACCACGTGATGCTAGATGAGTGCTCTGAAGCACGCAACCATCTGGTCTCAATGCTGCATTGCGTAATCGAGCAGACTAGGGCGGGAATCCGCAACGATGGCGCGCTCCTTGAGGCTTTCACCATCGCACGCTGCAAGCAAGCGCTTGCGCTACTGCAGACGAACAGACACGACGCTATGTGTTGACAGTATTGGCACTCAAGTAGAATTATCATAATTCAATTATGAACAGCCTTGATCCACTCGTCAGTGTCGGAGCCAAGTAGTTCAACGAAAGCATCCTCTCCCGTGTCAGCGCGCACTACGAGGTGGCTCGAATCGATGCTGCTGAGGCGTCCAAGTACGTTGCCGGTGGACACGAGCAGCGCAGTGACTGAGGCCAATCCCTGTGGGAGGAGTGCCAATCGCATGCCCGTGGTCAACACAAGCAAGCCATCAGTCGCACTGGCGCCGCGCTTCCGCCGAGCGTTCGCAGACAATACCACAGCTTCGCCAGGCGAGAGCTGCCACGGCGGCAATGCCGGCGAGGGAAGCATCTCATCGTGCGGCTGGCTCGTATGCGCGTCTTGTGCTGCCGGCGGTGGTATGATGCGCGGTCCTGGTATGTCCCACAGCGAGTCCCACTGGACATTTCGAAAGAATGGCTGCGCTTGGAGCTGTTCAAGGGTTGCCAACCGGTCACACGGGTCCATGACTAGGAGTGCGTCACAGCACGCTTGAGCATGAGCGTCAAAGCCGCAGGATGCTGCGTCACCATCTCCGCCGTCGTCTGCAAACGCCGGGTACTCGAACTTGCGACTCAGAACGAGTTGATACGTCAAATACTCTGACGCCCCCTTGAATGGCGGCCGGCCGGCCTAGAACACGCATGAAACGCAGTGTCAGTTGGGGAAGCTTGCTCAATTTAGAGCGCACAGAAGAGGGCGCACCAGCATGTGAAAGAGGACACAGCCCATGGACCAGAAATCAGCCGCGCAGGACGTCAAGTTGCCCTCAATCAGCTCTGGCGCGCAATACTCGGGCGTGCCGGCGAATGTGCCACACCGTGAGCGCGTCACCGCGGGCGGCTTACCCTCTTCTGCATTCTGGTCCTCGTCCGCATCGTCCACCCCCGGGCGCTTGACGCTTCCGAAGTCGCACAGACGCACGTGCCCGTCCGCAGTCAGCAGCACGTTCTCGGGCTTGACGTCCCTGTGCACTGCTCCCACGGCGTGGACAGCTCCCAGAGCGAGTGCCAGTTCGGCGCACCACTGGCGAGCCTCAGCCCGCGTCGCCTGACCGTGTGGTCGCCGGCGTGCAAGCTGCTGCTGCAAGTCGCCACCGGCACAGACGTCTGTTGCCAGATAGATGTTGTTCGCGTCCTGGAACGTGAAGCGGAGGCTGACCACCCCGCGAGTGCCGAACTGCAGCAGCCGCTCCAGCACCTCGCGCTCTCGGCGAGCGCCCTCCGCCTTGTTGTTGCGGACCAGGAACGCCTTGTTGCTCACTTTGAGCGCGAACTCTTGGCCGTCAACCTTGCGGCGCACGTGCAGCACAGTGGAATAGGAGCCTTGACCAAGTTCCGCTAGAACGTCGAAGTCAGAGCGCAAACCCTTGGGCTGTGCCGTTCCGCTCATAGCCGCATGCAATACGTCGCATACCGCGAGCGCATACCTGTCCAGCGGTGAGCGCCAGCGGTGAGCCGGTACCGAGTACCCCAATTAAGAAGTTGCTAACTCAAGCGGCGCGGCGTGTATCACATTTGTCACGCAAGCAATTTTGACGTCCGTGTCGCAGGGTCGCCACACTTATCCAAGGTGGCCACCAGGCTGTCGTTGACAGACACACTGTCTGGCAGACTTCCGCACGCGCTGCCGTCAGTGTTGATGCCGGCCGGAGGTACATTAGCTGGCACTGCGCAGAGCGCTCGGGCAACCACACCAGTCGCGGGGTGCCGTCACGGTGGCGCCACACAGCGGGCATGCACTCCACCCGCACGAGCTCTGCGTGAGCCGCGCCGCCGCCGCCGCGTGTGCTGCCGGCCTGCAAGCGTCCGTGCTACTCTGTCTGAGCCGGTGAGTTTCAACAGCGACGAGAGTACCCCGGTGCGTGGACAGGCCTCAGTGTTGCAGATAGAGCGCTGTGTGGAAAGAGCCTCTGCTGTGGCTCTCTCCCGCACTTCTGAGGGCCCCCACGCCAGCGCTGCTGTGCCAGACAGCCGCTGCTGACACCGCACGTCTGGGCACACAGGCCTCGACTTCGAGGAACGGGAGCCAGAAGAAGAAGGGAGTGAGTCACGCACAGGCGCAGCCAGTGACTCGCGGCGAAACCCCCAATCCTCGGCAGCGCCCTGACCCGGACGGCGTGTACGGCGAGCTGCGCGGCGAGTACGACATCGCAAAGCTGGAGGCTTTCTTCAAACGGCGCCCGTGGGAGGTGGCTGGCCGCTTCGCGTCCTTCATGGCGGCAGTGCTGCGCATTTCACAGACCTGGACTTCTCAGGAGTCGCTGCCGCTGGAGCAGCGCACCCGCGGCGCGGTGCTGCGCGAGGTGCTTTCTTCTCTGGGTGCGGTGTCTGTCAAGTGCGGCCAGACGCTGGCGGAGCGGCCTGACCTTATTGGCGACGAAGCCGCCTCAGCCTTGAAGAGCCTGCAGGGAGACAACAAGCCATTCCCGAACCAGCAAGCGTGGGAGATGATTGCGGAGGATCTGGACTGGAGTGGACCGCTGGCGCCGGGATGCAGCTTCCGCAGCAACTTGCCAGGGCCCACTCTGTTTGCAGAGCTCAGCGCCAAGCCCATCGCAGCCGCGTCGCTGGCGCAAGTCTACTTCGCCCGCTGCCACGATGGGCGCGAGATGGCCATCAAAGTGCAGCGACCCGGGCTGCTGCGCCAGGTTGCGCTCGACATGCTGGTCCTCCGCCTCACGCTCGCTGCTGTGCGCCGCACTTGGAACACGATCGCTGACCTGGCCATCATCGCCGACGAGGTCGGCGCCGGCGTCTTCAGAGAGCTGGACTGCCACGGGGAAGCTGCAAACGCCGCTGAGTTTCAGCACCGCCTGTCTTTCCTTGGCTTTGTGCGCGCGCCCAGGTGGTACCCGGATTACAGCGGTCCAGCAGGCACCGCTCGCGTGCTGGCCATGGAGTGGGTGCGCGGCCGCAAGCTCGACGCGCTGCCACCACATCTGCAGCGTCGTTTCGTGGACATGGCCGTGGAGGCCTCCGTTGCGCAGCTAATCCGCACTGGCTTCGTGCATGCCGATCCACACGCTGGCAACCTCCTGTTCGATGATGACGGCCGCCTTGTGTTCCTGGACTTTGGCCTCATGTGCACAGTTGAGCCCCACATCATGGAGGCATTCGCCTCTGGCGTGTGCCACCTGCTTGCCGGCGACTGGAAAGCGCTGACGCTCGACTTCCAGGACTGCGGCCTCGTGCCGGCTGTGTTCGAGGCGCGCAACCCGACTACAGGTCTATACGAGGTTGTCAGCCACGATTATTTCGCGGAGGGTATTCGGAAGGCGATCTCTGGCGAGGCGGACGGCACCACCCGCTTCGGAGCGCTAGCCACTGGCCTGGGAGGCGCCAGCAACACCTTCCGCTTCATGTGCCCGCCATTCATCATTCTGCTGTGCCGCACTTTCCTGACACTGGAGGGCATGGCCAATGTGGTAGACCCCAACTTCAGCATCTACAGCAGCGCTCTGCCGTACGCAGTGCGACGCGCGCTGTCGCCCGAGACGGAGAAGGGCGAGGCTGTGCTGCGCAGTGCGCTGCTCACCGACTCTGGTGCCTTCCGGTGGTCGCGCCTCAACCAAGTGCTTGACCAGCTGGAAACGCTAAGCCAGAAGCCGGCGGGCGACGAGGCCCCCAAAAATGAGGCGTCTGAGGAGACGCCCGCGCCTCAGGTTGATGGAAACAACGGCATGAGCACAATTACCGGCCTCCTCGGCGCACCCGAGGGGGCGGCTCTACGTCGCGTGGCATATGATGCAAATAGCCTGTCACTGGCGCAGCATCTGACTGGCGCCGAAGGCCGGCCGCTGCGGAGGGCAGGGGAACGCACACTGGCTGGCATGATCCAGGACTGGCATCTCGGCAGAATGCGGACTGAACAGCAGCATCATGATGCACGTGCAGCCGCTTCCCGTCGTGAGGCTGCGCGCCAGAATGCTGCGATGCGCGTGATTCTCACGTCACATGTGACCCGCCTTCTGCGCGGTGGCTTGCCTGGCCTTCTCGCCTTTGGGGCGCTCATTTTTGTTGGCATACGCGTCAGCCTGGCAGCAGCAATCCGGGCTTCTGTCGCGGTCGTTGTGGCGTGGGCCGCGTCCAGGTGGCGCAGAACACATCCTCCCAGAACTTCAGCTGCCAGCCAGTGACGTGTCCCGCGTGCATCTGAACCACTAGATTATTTATGATTTCTTATGTAGGCACATGTGTGCAGCTCCCAAAGTGTGCCAAGGTCCGTCTAGGAATTTCCTCGTGCCTTGAACCTGGTGCCGGGCTTGCCAGGCTTATTCCAGCGCGGCGTGAATGCATCCGGCGGCAAGTATGCGCACGCCGCTATGCCCAGTGCCGGGCCGCTCACCAGCGTGGTGGGCAGCAGAGGAACCAGGAGTGCATGTGCAAGTGCCCCAATCAACGGCACGCGACGCACAGTGGCCTTCAGCGCAGCAACACAGAGCGTGCCTATGAGCATGCCGTTGACTAGTCGCCCAACACGGTCCACCGCTATGCGCCGAAACACAGCGCGGGCCAACTCGTCATATGCATCAAAGTCTAGCGGGCCGCTGGCGCTTCCGGGCGGCAGCTCTGCATTCACGTCGGCCAACTCGGGTGGCCTGCACCGTCACGGCGAGTCAGCGCAGTGCAGCCGCACACGTGAGACGTTCTCTCAACTGTGCGCACCTTGTTATCAGTCTCTTCCCTGCAGGTGGCAACACTGCAGCCACGGGGCGTCAGCCAGAGGCATGTAACGCACACGTGCAGTGTAGTCGCACCAGCCGCGATGAGCTCGTAGACAGCGACAAGTGCCTTGAGACAGCGCTCTCGCGGGAGCTGCTGGTTTGCGTCAGCCTCGTCGTCGAAGCTGCACATGACAAATTGCTGGAACCTTTCATTATTGTCTAGTAGCTCTTCAGCCAGCTGTTTGACCAGCGCCATTGTGCTTTGCAACGGGGCCCACAGTACAAATTCCGAATTCGCCGGACGAAAACTGTCGCCAAGCCTCACAGCGCCCGCTTCGCAGTGCGCTTCGCGCTGTGGTTTGGTCGCGCCCGAATCCAAGCGCAAGCAGGGCGGAGAGGACTCTCAATGTGGACAGCAGCTCGCGACATGCGGGGCAAGCGTCGGCATTCTGTCACTCTTTGTGGCCTCGTTCTGTGTGCACTTCTGCTTGCTGTGAGCGGCGAGGAGTGCGAGGAGGTGTGCGCGGCCCGCACCTCGGCTTTGCAAGCCACGGTGCAGGCTGCAACTGCAAAGTTTGAAAGCTGTGAGGCCGCCAACAAAGAAGCGAGTTCAGACCGGACGGCAGTGCAGCAGAAGTATGAGGCACTGCAAGCTGAGTACGAGGCACTGAAGCTTGAGGTCGCTGGGACCAAATCAAAGATTTCGGATCTTGTAACTGCGTCGCAAACGCACGAAGCTGAGCTGCGCGGCCAGCAGGAGGCGCTGAAGAAGGCGCAGAGCGTACACGCGGCGGAAAAGGCAGCCTTGGAAGACACCTTGCGTGTGGCAAATGAGAAAAGCAACCAGCACATTTCCGAGCTCCGCGAACTGGCAGCAATTAAAGCGCAGCTGGCCACACTGCAGCACTCTTTCATGCCACCTGCCCTCAAGCCTCTACTGTTGAAGGCCTCCACTGCCGTTTTCAACGTATTGGGCGGTCTGGCTCAACGAGTGCAGCCTGTCATTGCAGACAATGCAGTCGTGGCCGCATTTTGGGCCCATGTCTCAACGGCAACGCAGCACGCTCGAGCGTTCTTAACTAGCCTGGACATTTCCGGCCATTATCGTGCGGCAGCGAATGCCTGCGGCAAGGTTCTCACCAAGCTCGACATCCCTCAGCGTGCGGCATCTGTCGTTGAGCGTTTCCGCGCGATAGACATCTCAGGCCATGCAGCAGTCCTTCGCGGACACGGCGCCATCGCATGGACGCATGTCAAGCACGCGGTCGCCACAGTGCGCAAACATTTGCTTCGGGCTGCTGACAACGCGCATGCATTTCTGCTTGCTCACCAGCCTACTGTGAGTGCATGGCGCCTCACAGCTGTTCAAGCAATGAACCAGCTTCTGGTCGACGCCGCGGCGATGCTGTCTCACGGAGCAGAGCGTGTGCACGCTTTCTACAAAAGCTACGAGGCTCCGGGCACGACGGACATAATGGCCCGCGTCAACAGCATGGGACATGGCATTCAGGAAGTCTTACATGCTCATCTCCACAGATTGCACACGCTTGTGGAAGAGGTGGCACGTGCTCACGGTTACGAGGTGGCGTACAACCACGTGGTGGTTGCAGTATCCTCCTCGGCACTCCTTCTCCTCCTAGCTGTCGTCGTGGTTGCCACCAGAAGACAAGAACGGTCGAGCACGGGGGTGCATCCGCGCAAGGACAGCCGCAATGCCAGTCGCCACACCAATGGCGCTGTCTCGCCATCGGTGCTGCCGGCGTCGCCGCGAGCAACCAGGAAGCGGAGGGGCTAATGTTTGGAATACACAAGTTGCGCTCATTCTTGCATCGCACTCGTCCGCGCTGCTCTCCTAGTCTTTCTCTTCTGACTGCCCGGCGTGTTTTTCCTTGTCTGGATCTTGGGCGCCGGCGCCGGCGGTAATGCTGCTAGCACGTGGTGTGTCACCGCAGCTATGGGGTTCGCTAAAAAGGCTGCGTTCTGCAACACCGCGTTGAGACGCGCAGCCTCAGCCTCAACCGTAGCTTGCCTGTGCTTCGCTCTCACCGGCTTTGGACTTGCGGCGTCGAAAGGCGATTTTCTCGTGTTGACGCCGGCCAGCGCGTCTCCCTGCAGAGGCAACTTGTGTCACCACTTGATGTGATGTTGATCGATCACTCCCAATTGCGACGCACCAAGACACTCAAGTCTATGTCCTGTGACACAGCTCGTCTCTTATGTTTCTTCACACCCGCTGCTGCGCTAATGGATAGCGACGATTGTCGCAGACGCTCCGCAAAGCGTGCTCGCTTCACCAGCTTCCGGCCCACCTTTCCTGGGATTGCCGGCGCAGCTTGCTGCTCTATTCCTGCCTCTTGTAGTGGCGCCTTTGTTAAGTGCCGGCGGACACGCGAACGCACGCCCTTTGCCATCGCACTGCGAAGTGCTTTGTATCTGCTGAGCGGAATGACGTGGAAGCCTACGTCGTCATCACCCTCCTCCAGGAGCACGTGAACCTTGATGGAGATTAATTAACTGGCGCAGGCTGCGTCTGCGAGTCTCAGTGTCTTGCCGTCCATATGGCTGCTCAATCTCAGCCACGAGTGTCTATGTCGGCCGCTGACACGTTTGAGGGCACCCTGTGCGACAACGTCCCTCATGGATATGGTTCCTACTCATGGGCGGACGGTAGCCTGTACGAAGGTGACTGGTGCGAAGGCGTCAGAACCGGGCGCGGCACCTACACTTGGCCCAGCTCTGCGCGCTATGAGGGAGAGTTCTTGGCGGGACGCATGCACGGCCAGGGTGTGTTCACGGCCCCAGACGGCACGCGGTACGAGGGTTCGTGGCAGAACGACCTGAAGCACGGCCTGGGTGCGTCTTTCTTGTCTCTTGTGGAGCCAACCGCTTGGGGTGCTGACTGTCTCTCTGAGCACGCCTGCAGGCACAAAGTACTTCCCCAACGGCGACCAGTACCAGGGTCTTTGGCGCGAGGGCCTGCCGCACGGGCCGGGGCAGTACAAGGTGTGTGCCGAGCAGTTGCTCAGGTGGCTCAGCGCCTGCCACTCACTGCGTGCCCCCACTGCGCCTTCTTCAGTGGGCCAATTCCAACGAGTACAACGGGGAGTGGGCGTCGGGCAAGATGAGCGGGCGAGGCACCTTCCGGTGGGCCTCAGGCGAGCGCTACGACGGAGAATGGAAAGACGGCAAGGAAGACGGTAAAGGTGCGTTGCTTCACTCCTCAGGCACTCTGCTGTTTCTGTATGCGGCTCATGCGCTGCCGGATCGGCCGCAACCTGCCCCGTCGTGCACTCACCATTTGGCCGGTTGTGTTGACAGGCACCTTCACCTGGGTGGACGGCTCATACTTCGATGGAACCTGGTCTGTGGGTGAGAAACACGGCGCTGGCGTCTGGGCCGCGCCGCCGTTGTCTGCGGACGGAGCCGTGGCTGACGCAGAGCCACGCGAGGCGGTTGTACGCGAGTACGACCACGGTGCTCTGGTGCGCGAGGAGCGCGTTCCCGCACAGCGCCGCCCTGTGGGTGATCCCGTGGCAGGTCGGCGGGCGGTGAAGACAAGGCGCAAGCGAGAAGTGCGCATGGGGGAGACCATTTACAAGGGCGCTCCAAGTTACGATCTCATGCTTCAGCTGCAGCTGGGCATCCGGTGGAGCGTGAGTCGTATCACGCCGGAGCAGCCCCGAGAAGTCGGTGTTGCGGATTACAAGCAAGGTAGCCCGCAGGCAGCTGTCAGCGCGCAATTCCCTAGGGAGGGCAGTGCAACGACGCCTCCACACGCATCGCACGACTTCAAGTGGAAGGACTACTGCCCCATGGTGCGTGTGTGTTTATTTGCAATGCAGACTGGCGACAAGAGGCTCAACTGCCTTCTCTTGCTGTAGGTGTTCCGCAAACTGCGCGAGCGCTTCGGCATCGATGCGGGCGATTACATGCTCAGCCTCTGTGGTGCGTGTCCTTTCGTTGGCCTCCAAACACAAACGCTCGACGCTGAGACTCGAGAATCCTTGTTCGTTGCAGGGGACATGGCATTGCGAGAGTTATCTTCACCTGGCAAGAGTGGTTCGGTGTTTTTCCTATCGCAGGACGGGCGTTTCATTGTCAAAACAATGCGCAAAGCTGAAATGGTGCGTCGCTCGGACGATACGTTGCGCATACAGTGTCTGACACCAGCAACTTACCTTGCAGACGTTGATGCGCGAGGCAGTGCTTCGAGACTACTACGCGCACGTCACGAGTCAGCCGGATACGCTGCTGACGCGCTTCTTCGGATTGCATCGCGTCAAGCCGCAAGGCGGCAGCAACGTGCGATTTGTTGTGATGGGGAACCTGCTCTGCACAGATTACACCGTACACAGGCGCTACGACTTGAAAGGCTCTACCTTTGGGCGCATCACACGCCAGCCGTTCGACCCCGCGAAGAAGATCCTGAAGGACTTGGACCTGGAGTACACATTCCGGTTGGACCCTGGCTACGCAAAACAGTTGACACAGCAGCTGGCTGCAGATTGCGGCTTGTTGGAGCGGTTGCGCATTATGGATTACAGCATGCTGCTTGGCGTGCACTTCAAGACCAAACCAACGTGCGTGCAGAAAGTGAATGGCGCTTACCGCCAATTTTTGTGCGTGTTTTTTTTGTGTGCCTCACTCGTGCCCTCATGTCCCAGGAATGGCGCGGCTCCTCAAGGCACGCAGATTATTAAGAGTACAGAATCGGGTTCCTCGAACGCCGCCGCTGACGATGAAGCAGATGATGACGAAGAGGACGATTTTGACGGGGTCATCAACACGCGGCTGGGGGAGAACATGAACGGGGTGGCAGTGCCCGGCCGGGTACTTGCAGCGCCCAAGGGGACCATACAGCCAGCTTTGCCCGACAAGCAATGCGACGTCATCCTGAACTTTGGCATCATTGACATTCTGCAGGAGTACAACATGTCCAAGCAGGTCGAGCACACATGGAAGGTGAGTCTTTATTGCTTCCCGATGTCACGTATGAGGTCTCACAGTGCCGCGCAACAGACTGTGATTCAAGGCCAACACAACATCAGTGCAGTCAACCCGTTGGAGTACTCTCATCGACTCCAGAGCTTCATGCTCAAGGTTTTCACATGACAATGTGCGCGTAGATTCTATTATATTACGAAAAGTCACCCGTTGTGGTGCTCTTTGTCAACGCGCTCCCGCGATGCTGGGTCACGCAGCTGCTCGTATGCCTCCGCTAATACACGAAAGCGCTGGGTTGCAACCTGACGGAGACGTATCAGAGTGTCGCCGGTTCAACGCACTTTCGTGGGATCGGGGACGCGCCTGTTGATTTTCAGGTGGGGCATGGTCTGGGTGCCATTTGGCAGCTAGTTTGCGGTATGCATGGGCGATATCTCGCTCTGTAGCTGACATGCTAAGACCCAGAATCTGATAGCAGCGCGGTGGCGGCCTTTCCGAACTCGCGTGGCTGCGATATGGGGCTGGATGTGCAAATCGTCTGTTTCTGCCCTGCTGCCGCAGCGCATTCTTAGCGGCAGCGCGCAGCTCGGCTGCCGAACTTGGAGCCTGTATGTTGACATATCGTTTGAGGCTGCGAGATGGATGAGACGTGATTAAGGCGCGTACCTTTGGATCAAGGCATGCAATCCGGCGCAGATCCAGGAAGCATCGCTCCTTGTCGCCGCATGCGTCGAAGATACCGGCGCGAATAATCAAGCAGTCGACATTTTCTGGATCCATGCGCAGGGCGGCATCCAGGTCAGCGATGGCGCGATTAGAGTCTGCTGTCAAGGCAGCCCTCCGTCGCAGCAGTTCAGCATTCATGCGCGTGCCCGCTACACGCTTGTTTGCGAGTAGCTCGTCGAGAACTGCAGCGGCATCTGATGCATTGACTTCAGCCATGCCCTCAGCGAAATCGAGCCGATCCTGCGTTAGACATGAGCGCTTTGAGCGTGCAAACGAGACACGCACACGCCACACACGTGCCTTCAGATGCTGGATGAACTGCCATAAATCCGCACATTTGGCGCTTCTCCTGAGTTGCACAGCGTCTCGAAGCGCCTCTGCGGCATCATCGAGACAGCCATTACGCCAGAGCGCCTCTGCAGTCAGACAGGCCGCGTCTACGTTGCGGGGTAGCGCATTGCAGGCAACCAGCGCCGCTTTGTACCGCTTGCAGTGAATCAGCGCCTCAATGCGGGCGCATTGGAGGGACTCACGCGTGGGGTGCAAAGCGTGCATCTGCTCTGCTGTCAGCAGCATCTCCGCAGCACTTTCCTCATCCAGTGGCTCCGATGGCAGCGCCGCTCGCTCTCCACAAGCAGCAGCGTGCGACTCGCGGTCTCGAATCTTTTGCTGCTCGATTTGGAGCGACACAGCAGCCGACCTGGGTACCAAACGGGCGTCAGACGACAACTGGGGCTTCATGCAGCCAGGAGGTGAATCACCTCCCACTGTTGGCTGCCTCATTGCTGGGATCGTGGGCGAGAATGCAATCGTAGTGCTTCAGCGCGTCCTGGATGACGCGCACAAACAGGGATGTGCTCAGGACATAACAAAGCGTTGACGCAGTCTCGATATCCGCGCACCTGTGGTTTGAACATTCTCATATAAGCCTTAGCGGCACGCAGGCGCGCCTGTGTGTATGTCGGGCATAGGCGAAGAGCCTGCTGTGCATCTTCGGCTGCGCCCGCAAAGTTACGCAACTGAAGCGCGGCAGCTGCTCTGTTTGCGTGGTAAGCTGCGCGGTCAGGCGCAAGTCGCACGGCCTCCGTAAAGTGTGCGTATGCGCCGCTGAAGTCCTTGGAAGCATGGCAGCGGACGCCTGGGAGGTGAACGGACCTTCAGCGCCTCAAGCGTCGTCTTTGTGAAATCTTGCGTGGGCAAATAACGCACCCTTGTCGTTTTCAACGTCTGCTCGCTTGTCGTCGTATTCGCCGTCCTGCAGGCGTTACTTGCGTCACGACGAGTGCCAGGGGTCTTGTCACTTCCCTGAAGCCATTCCCGTGACGCACCGCCCACCAGGGCCGCTGCCGAGATGCCGCGCGCTCCTGGTTGGATAGTTCCTCTAGCTCGTCCGTCAGCTCCGCAGCTCGATCAAGCTCGCGTTGCACGGTCTCATCTGCCAGGAGTCCTAGACGGCGCGCCTTGCAGCGGTGGACACCACATAGTAAGAGAGCGCTGTGCAGCTGAATGTTCGGCCCCCTGAGCGCTAGTTATCCTCTCATGCAGTCTCCAACGCGCACCTTTGCGATGAATTCGTTGAGCGTTGTTAATCGCCACACTGTTCCGGCGTCGAGTGGCGTGAGTGGCGTGAGTAGTGAATCCATATATGTGTGCGCAAGATGGGGAGGCTTGAATTGTAAGTGCGATGGGCCTTTAGATGGACAAATTTGGGAAGGGAATTCCAAAACCGCCGACAGCTCTGCCTCCACCTCGCCGAAGCGCTGTCAATTTCCTGCTCGCTTCGCATGCCGATGTCGCTCGCATCATGGCGCATTGCCGTGGCGTCTAAAAATGGGCAGGTCTGCCCATGGGCGCGGGGCGGCGGGCGCGGAGTGCGAACTCTTGCTATGAACACAACAAGCAGCACCCACGCAAACCGTGCGCGTGCCAAGGCCGCGCAGCCGCACCCGCTACTGAAAGGCATGGCGGCTGTCCAGGCGGGGCGGCCCCGCGGTCGCCTGTGCGTGGCGGTGGATATCGACGAAGTGCTCGGTTCGTTCGTGTCGTCGGTGCGTTGCACTTGCACTCGCCTCTCTTCGCGCTGCTGTCTGACTGCCTGCTGGCACTCTTCCTTGGCAGCTGAACATCTTCTGCTCGCACGAGCTGGGCCTGCACTACACGCTGGACGACTACACGTGCTACCATTTCGCAACCGTGTGGCAGTGTAGCCCAGCCGAGGCGAACGAGCGGGTGCACAGCTTCTTCCAGTCCAAGTATTTCGCGCAGTTGCAGCCTCTGCCAGGCGCAAAGTCGTCGCTGCAGCGCCTACAGCGCATCGCGGACCTCGTGGTGGTGACCAGCAGGCAGCATGTCATCGAGGAGCAGACGCGTGCGTGGCTGGATGAGCATTACAGCGGCGTCTTCAAGACAGTGCTGATGGGGAATCATTTCGCAATGTCTGGAGCGAGCAGGAGCAAGGCGGAGCTGTGCCGCGAGGTTGGCGCATCTGTCTTGGTGGATGACAACCCCGTCTACGCGCGCGAATGCGCAGAGGCTGGCATCGATGTTCTGCAGTTTGGCGCATATCCGTGGAACAGAAACGTGCACGCTCACCCGCGTATCACGCACGTGCGCAGCTGGCTGGAGGCTGAGGTAAGAGTCAATGTCGCCGCGCAGAACCCACTGAATAGCAGTCAACAATGATTCAACATATCATCCGCAGTTTCAGTATACTAATAAGTGTCGCGCACAAGCATCACAAGCGGTCTCTCTGGTTTTCTTCTCGCAACTGCTCCATGCTGGACGCAACGCGAGCCATGATGTCTCGCGCGAGTTTCTGTTGACTCTCCCCTTTCTGCATGTGGAGGACGAAACGGAATGAGTGGTTGTAAACGGAAGAGCCGCGCCTGAGCAAGTGTGTCAATCCAGGCGCACCTTGCGACATCTTAACAACAGGTCATCTAGGTAAATTGGCTCTCCAACAACGATGCGCACGCGATTATTTATCATCGGCCGTGCAGTGTGCGCGCGTATGACCCTTTCCATGCCGCTGTGGTGGAAGGGAAGCACGATGGGCTTTGTGTCCGCAACGTCACACAGCACGTTGGCCAGGCCGCTCTTAAGCGGGTTCATCTGCCCGTCCTGGCGCACGCGGCCCTCCGGGAAGACGTGCAGCCAGTCACCATGGTCTCGCAGCTGCTCCGCCACGAGGGTCAGCACTGGTTGTTGTTGCCCTGCTCCTCGCACAATGGGCAGCGTCTTGCCAGAGAGAAAGAAATCTGAAAGCAGCTTGTTCTTGTGGCACATATCATTGGCGCACATCGTCCAGCGCACGCGGCCGTGGCGCGACTCGGTGAAGAAAAAGCCAAGCGGTGACATTGCGGTCAACAGCGTGGGGTCGTCCAGCGTGCTCATGTGGTTGGACACAGTCACCAGCGGGCGGCCAGGTGGTCTAGACAGCACGAGCTCCCGGAACCGGTCGCAGCCCTGCGCACGCGTGCAGTGTCAGAACTGTCCAAGACAACTGTGTGCTGTATTGATGCCGACGTGACGGAACAACGCCCTGACAACGCCGGCGGCGTGCAGTTCCCCATCATTCTGGCGTGTTTGCACACACCTGGCACGTGGTCCGGTTCAGCAGCTGCAGCCAAAACTTGCTGACAGTTGCCACCAGGCCCAGCGTCAGGTCACGACCAAGCGGGCCCCATGGCGGTGTCGTGGGAGGCTGCCCTGTGCCATCCCAAGTCATGGGGTACGCTGCTGGCCCCATGGCTTCGTCGATTCTTCACTGAACTACACCGGTCGAAACTTGCAAGCTGTTTTTGTCGGCCAAGAAGACCTGCCTCCGGCAGAGAGTGTGTGCCTTCTCGGGGCCGCTTCACATGCCAAGTGACGACGCAGGCCCGTGAGTGTCGTGGTCCTGTGACCCGCACCAAGAGCTTCGCTAGAGCAATGGACGTGCAGCAGCTTGCGACCGCGTTCTCGCAGACCACGAGCCCCGACCCCGGGCCACGCAAAGCAGCAGAAGAATTTCTGCAGCGCGCAGCCACGCAACCGGGGTTCGGCCTGCTTGTGCTTCAGTTGTGTGCGTCCTCAGGCCTGGAAGAACACGTTCGCCTGGCAGCCGCGGTTGCGTTCAAGAACCACGTCAAGTTCCACTGGGCACCGGCGCTGCCGCCTGCAGACGCGGCGTCGACGCCCGCGCCGCTAGCGATCGGGGCGCCCGAGAAGGAGCAGATCAAGATGACGGTTGTGAACACGATGCTTGGCCAGCCGCCCCGCGTGCAGGCCCAGTTGTCAGAGGCGCTGGCGCTCATAGCGGCGACCGACTTTCCCGACCACTGGCCCAGCCTGCTGCCCGAGCTGGTGGCGCAGCTGCGCAGCCCAGACGCGGCAGTTGTGAATGGCGTGCTGGCCACTGGAGAGGCTATCGTGCGGCGCTTCCGCGAGCAGTACAAGACCGTGGAGCTGGTCAAGGACATCAAATACGTGCTGGGCCTGCTCGCCATGCCGCTGCTCGAGCTGTTGCAACTGACGGGCACGCTGTTGGCCGGGCCACAGGGGGCACAGGCGGACACTGCGCGCCAGCGCCTGACCACTGTGTTGCTCATCTGCCGAATCTTCTACAGCCTCAACTACCAGGATCTGCCTGGTGCGTACTCGCCGTCGCGTGTCTGACGCCGCCGTTTTTCTCGCACTGGAGTTGCCCTGACGTGCCTTGCTCCCCCTCCTCTGCAGAGGTATTCGAGGACAACCTGGCAGCGTGGATGTCAGAGTTTCAGAAGTACCTTGCGTACAGTAACCCGGCACTGGCCGAGAGCGATGCAGCCAAGGCATCTGTAGTGGACGAGGTCAAAGCGGCCATCTGCGAGAATGTGAACTTGAATTTGGAGAAGAACGAGGAGGAGTTCGCGCCATATGTGAGGGATTTTGCGACATTAGTGTGGGGCCAGCTCATGCAGGTCGGCTTGGAGCCCGGCAAGGATGCCCTGGCAACAGAGGCCATCCGCTTTCTGACGACCTTGGTGAACGGCGTGCACCACACTCTGCTGCAAGACGAGGACGGCTCCACGCTGCGGACAATCATCCAGAACATCGTCATC
>Ga0164296_1002081_pt1 | contig 20286 bp, 23 predicted proteins | sample GEODES057metaG_FD_113533 | JGI IMG/M metagenome (GOLD analysis project Ga0164296, IMG submission 113533) | Dystrophic lake water microbial communities from Trout Bog Lake, Wisconsin, USA - GEODES057 metaG | ecosystem: Environmental > Aquatic > Freshwater > Lake | place: USA: Trout Bog Lake...
CGAACACTACGGTTGGGCATGGGCTACTATCGATCGTGCTCCTAAACCATTGCATCAAGGGTTGCGTAATAGTTTTAGTTCAAAAACTATTCGTACAAAATTACAAACAGTTTTTGACCTAGTGGATTTAATATGATAAAGAATGTATGCATAGTAGGCGGCGGTACAGCTGGATTAATATCGGCACTAATGCTGAATAGCGCACATCCTCATTTAAAAATAACATTAATCGAATCTAGTAAAATTGGTATTATTGGAGTTGGAGAAGGATCTACTGAACACTGGTCTACTTTTATGAAAGCTGTAGGCATTTCTCGAATAGATCTAATAAAAAATACAGGAGCAACACTTAAATCAGGTATACGTTTCGACAATTGGAACGGAGATGGGAAAACTTATTTCCATAGTCTTTCTGAAATGTTTAGTATACACGATTCCTATACTGGTATTCCATATACTATGATGCGACTAGTAGGAGAGAATGTAGATCCTTTAAAAACCATGTGGCCACATTGGATTGAATCTAAAGTTGCTGATCCGTTTAATGAAGTATTTGCACAATATCATTTTGACACGTTTAAATTAAATTCATATTTTCATAAATTATGTCAAGAAAGAAACATAACAATCATCGATGACGAAATAGTTGATATTACATTAGATGAAAATGGGTTTGTTGATTCATTAACTGGAGTAGATGGTGCTGTATACAACTATGATTTTTATGTTGACTCTACTGGGTTTAAAAGAATTATTATCAATAAACTAGGAGCCAAGTGGATAGATTGTTCCGAACAACTTCCGATGAATAGTGCAATAGCATTTCCTACAGGCTACAAAGAAGATATTCCAGCATACACTATTTCAAAAGCTATGAATGCTGGATGGAGATGGCGAATCCCAACACAAGAAAGATTTGGTAATGGCTATGTGTTTTGCGATAGTTTTATTAATGAAACACAAGCCTTTGACGAAGTACAATCAGAATTCGATGAACCGCTGACTATAGGCAAAAAAGTTAAATTCTCAGCTGGGTATGTAGACAAATTTTGGATTAAAAATTGTGTAACTATCGGACTTGCTGGAATGTTTGTAGAACCTTTAGAAGCTTCTAGTATTGGTAGTACTATACAAATGATGCGAGCTGTTATTCCAATTCTTCCTATGTGGGAAAGAAACGATGACGTTACTATCAAAACTTACAATAAAATTATAAATGAAATTGCCACTAACATTGTAGATTTTATACAGTTACATTATTTTGTTAAAAGAGAAGATACGGAATTTTGGAAATGGTGCAAACATAATATTAAAATGACAGAGTTTAATCAAGAGTATCTTGAAACTTTTAAAAACAGATTTGTAGGAATCACTCCTTTCTTTCATAATACTCTTACAATGTTTAAAGGTTTAAACTATGCACAAGTTATGCACGGGCTAGGTTTGTTTAATACTGAAAAAATAAAACAATTATATGACAATAGTCTTAGCCATCTGACTGCACAATCTATGTTAGACTTAACTCCGCATCCAGATTTTCTAATGAGAAAATATACTCATAGAGAAGCATTAAACGAAATATTAAAGGCACCTGACTCATGGAAATAAATTTTGGTCACGAAGTTATACCATTGTTTAGTTCTCCGTTATATTCTACTAATCTATTAGATAATTTAGACCCTACAGAAAGTTCAACATTATTAAATTCTTTAGAAAACATAAAGTGGAATAAGAATTCAGAGAACGAGATTAGTGAAGAAGTACACTGGTTGAATACTATAAAAGATACAAGTCTTTATAGAATGGTCAACTATCATCTGAACTATTATTTTTATAATGTATTAAGTGCAACTCCTGCCGCTAAGATTTACATTACAGAAAGTTGGGTTAATAAAACATCACCCGGCGGCAAACATCATAGACATAGACATCCTAATTCAATTATTAGCGGTGTTTACTATTTTAATACAAACGAAAAGACAGGCAATATTGTTTTTAGTACTCACAAGTATTCTACCGTAGAATATGAAACTGCTACGCCAAATATCTACAATTCAAAAATTTGGTCATTACAACCTCGTGCAAATACACTATTGTTATTTCCTAGCGATTTAGAACATACTGTAACAAAGAATGAAAATGATACTCCTAGATACTCACTTTCATTTAATACATTTTTGTCAGGTAGCATATCAAAATCAGTATTAGCGGCTTTAGAAATTTGATAACTACACAAAGAGGTGATATATTATGTTAGATTTTCCAGCGATTTGCGTAGATAATTTTTATGATGATCCGGATCAAATTCGTCGATATGCATTACAATTAGATTACGAAGCTTGCCCGGAAGGTAGTTTTCCAGGAGTTCGTGCTCCTATACATTTTGATAGCATGAAAATGCTAACTATGACTTGTAAAAGATTATTTTCCATGTTTTACGATTTAAAAAATACTCCGTTAAACTGGGAAATTACATCGTATTTTCAAAAAATATACCCAATGCCGGGAACTGCTCAGTACAGAAATGTTGGGTGGACCCATGCAGATGATAATACAAGACTAGCAGGTATTGTGTATCTTAACCCAAATGCTGATCCGTCTAGCGGAACTTCTATACATTCGTTAAAAACAGACGCAGTACTAGGAGATAATAGGGCTGTTAAACAAGCATTTTTTAAAGGCGAAACTGTAGATCCAGCTGTGTATGATCAAGCAATATCAGCTCATAATAGCCTTTTTAACGAAACTATGCGATTTAGCAACGTGTATAACCGTATGGTAGCCTATGATGGAGAAGTATTCCATAGAGCCGATAACTTTGATACAGGTGAAGAGTTTAGGTTGTGCCAAGTGTTTTTCATCAAGAAAATAGTGGCTCAGTATACTCCTATACCGAGATCAAAAGATTATCATTGATAAATAACGTATCAACCTGTTTATATAGGAGTAAAAATGCCTTTTCACATTAAAGCAAAGAATTCACAAACTGGAGAAGTATCTCTAAAGAGACCAGCTCACGCTCACCCAGATCACGATGTTCCAGGACATCCAAATTATCACAATCGAGCACACGTTGATTCTCTAGCACAAGCTAGAAAATTATCTAAAATTTATGCAGATAAATTAAATGCTGATAATAATACTACTGTTTGGGTTCCTGTAGATCCACCAGAATATTACATCGACCCTCGTTTTTCACCACATCCACCCGGAAACATTCCGCCTGCTCCTGCTCACTATTAAAACGGTATTAGCGAAAATTGCTCATAGCATAAATTAGGGCGTGTTTCTATATCAAACCCCAAGGTAATTCTTGGGGTTTCGTACGATTCTAGTACCTCTACTTTATGTTTTCTAAAACCAGGACCAATGTAAACATTACCTACTTCGTTTACAATTTCATATCCCTCAAACACTGTCTTAGTATTCTTTGGATCTATACTAAAATACCCATGCCATGGCCATTGATGGTCATGCCAATCTAATACTTCTTCAGGTTTATGATAATTAATCCAGGACTGGAACCACATAGGTCCTTTAACTCCTGTAAACTCTCGTACATGTTGTTTCATTTCTTGTAATATATCGTAAAACAATGGGCTTGGACTTGTGATAGCAAAAATATTATAGAATGCATAACCCCAAGTAGGATCCATTTTATGGAAATTTTTTGTAAAATGATAATGTGCTCTTTCTAATTCGTAAAGAATTTGTTGCTGATTATCTATAATAATCTGAGATTTATATATCATGTAATCTTTATCGGCCATTATAATATATTTCCTAAGTTAGTGTTTAATACAATTCTAAATTTAGATTTTTTAGGTGAAGATGATGCGTGATAATACTGTCCTGGAAAAATAACCATTTTACCTTTTTCTGGAGTAATACGTGCTTTTACTGTAAAATCATTAGATGTCATTTTTGCAAAATCGCCAGCCTTAAAAGAATCGTTTGTTTCATTAAAGATTACAGTATCACCGTCACTATCATTAAGGTAATATATTGCAACTAAATGAGGATACGGACTATCAATATGAGGCAAGTGCCAAGGGGCTGTATCAGTTTTATTTTGAAATGTTAGGTTAAATCTCATTCTTTCAATCTTCTGATATCGTACATCTGATTTGTCGGATATAGAAAGTATAAGAGGGTATACTGTATCAAAGAATGGGCTAACCGCATTATTTTCCTCATACATAAAATGATTGAACCCCATAATATTACCATCTTCTTTTAACAACGGATCTCTATCACTAACCATATTAGGATTAAAATACCATGGAAATTTTAATCCAGATACTTGCGATAACAGGAAATTTTGGTAATCCTTAGGAATTACATCTTTGATAATAATAATATCATCTTTAATCATTTTTTTACGCCTTGTGCAAAAAATACCAGTGTAAGTCTTGCATCTTCTCTTGTTTTGCCAAAGAAATTGTTAGGACTATGCCATGTTCTTGGATCGTATACTATACATCTATTGTATACATTTTCAATTATCATGTTTGGTCTAAACTTACTACGTTGCTCATCCCTTGCTGATGACAATTTATTTCTAGTTTCAATATTCGTACTTAATACATCTTGTTTGAACAATTCTCTATATTGATCTGCATCCGGATCATACTGATCATTATATAAAGTTGTGCCTGAATCTAATGGAGGATTTTTATTTAAGTACACTACACCCACTACATTTAATGTAGGATCGTCATCATGCACCCAGCCTTTGCCAAATGTTTCATCTATGATATGAAAACTTGCACGTAAATTAGTAAATCCTATAAATTCTGGAAGATTATCTAATAATTTTTTAGCAAATATTTCAAACATGTCCATGTCTAGATGATCTAACGAATTAGTTCTTTCGCCGGGCCATGTTCCATCCATGCTTCTTTCAAAGTTTTGATCTAAAGCAAACGCTCTCCATCCAGCAGGAGTTTCAAAAAAATTATCAATTATTTTTGTAGGAATAAATGGATATTTTTTTCTATCTTTTAAGTTATATTTTTTAATCAACGAAGCACTTGCTTGAGATCTTTGATCTATATTTTTTATTTGTTCTAATAATCCCATTACACAGCCCTCGCAAAAAACACTAAGACTAATCTACTGTCTTCTTTAGTTGTTCCAAAGAAGTTATCTCCAGCATGCCATGTTCTTGGATCAAAGATTATTGCACGATTAAACACATTATCAACACTCAGTGATTTTTTAAACCAGCTTCTGTGCTCATCTCGATACTTGTTAAATGCTTCTACAGGAGGATCTTCTGGGGATCTAGAAACATCGTCTTTAAATATTTGCAAATAATTAGCCATCATTACATCTGCACCATCTTCAAAGAAACTAGTTCCAGAATTCTCTGGAGGGTTTGGAGACATATACACAAATCCTGCAATATTTAGATCTGGTGCATCATCATGCACCCACCCTTTAACGTAATTTTTGCCGCTTAGATGAAATGTACTTTCAAATTTTTCAAACTTTTTAAATTGTGGAAGTTGTTTTAGTATATTAAATTGTACTAGATCTGAAAGCTCTTTACTAATATTATTTAGAAAATCAGTTCTAACTCCAGGCCAGTGTCCACGATCTCCTTTGAAAAATTCCTGTGATAGTGCAAAACTACGCACCATCTCTGGAGTTTCAAAAAAATCATCTATTACAATCGTAGGAATGTAAGGATAGTGGATTCTGTTCTTTTTGTTATTCATTTTTTTCAGCAGTAAAATTAATAGTAAGAACTATACGGCTAGAAAACATTTTTGGACATGTACTAGCATGATAATTTCGACCATTAAAGCATACAATTTTTCCTTGTTTAGGAATTGAATTATGTAAAATTGAATATTTTTCAGACTGTTCTGTTTGGTTAAAAATTACAGTTGCACCGTCAGCTTCATTAACATAATAGCAAATAGTATAATGGTCAACATCTGCATCTACGTGGGGAGTATTATGTGTGTAGCCGATACTTGGCAAAGGGTAAATTGTGTTTAGTAAAAATCCTAATCTCAATCTTATAGGGCTAATTAATTTTAATCCACATTGCTCAATAGCAGTTAGCATTAATGGTGTAAAAATATCTAAGTATTCGCTTTTTGTATCTCCGGAATATAACACATGCCCGAACGCTGGAGTACTTTTATAGCGAGGGTGCTTGGCTTGAAATGTAGTATCTTCCATATAATGCCATGGAAAATCTATGCTAGTCACTGTATCATAAATTTTTTGTTGGTATTCTTTATCAATTACATTATCTATTTCAATCGGTTTCATGATCATCTCCTTTTCTCGCTAGTTCGTCTACAATAGCTGGACTAGCTGACTGCCAAGGCAATCCAAGTAATGGTCGTGTGTCCCATTTTAAATCTTTATATTCTCCGTTAGCATCTACATATTGTACAAAAATTTGTAGTTGCTCTTTGCCGGTAAACGAGCCAACTCTCCAGTGATAATTCGAACTACCTTTATATAGCAAAATATCACCCTGTTCTAGCAATATTTCGGATGCATTTCCGTCCAAATCTTCTACGGCTAGTAACCAATCTGCAGAATCTTTTTCTATACAACAAGATAGTGTATATTCACTACTTCTACGATCAATGTGACGTCTTAAATTTGCGCCGGTTCTATATACTCTGCCATAGGTATAAGTAGGGTATAGTGTTTTACCTAATTCCTTTTCTATTAAAGGTTGCAAATGTAAAGATAATGCTTCAAAACAAAACAAACCGTAGACACTAAAGGATTCTTCATGTCCTTTTTCAACACGATTATTTAGACCTCGATAATTTATTACATCCTCAATCAGTTTTACTTCTGTCTTAATAAATTTACACAGGTCTTTGCTAATTGCATTTTTTAAAATCCTGTATGTATCATTCATAATTAATTTTATATCTATATCTGTCAACTGCTACATCAGGACCATCTGTTCCTAATTTATTCCAACAGGGCACACTAAGCGAAATTCTCTGTTTATCTGGATACGCAACATGGAATGTTCTTGCTGGAATATACAATGCATCGCCAGGTTTAAGAACTACATCGATAGCTACATCTAACATATCTTCTTTTAGTTTACCATTCATTCTACCAGTTCCGTACAAATAGGAAATTCTATTATTAAAAACCTTCCATCGAGTTTCGCCTTCTGCTTGTATAATAAAATTTGCAGGATAATCGTCGTGAATACTAAAACTTTTTCCACCAACTAGACCGCAGTATACGTGTATTGCACCGTGTATATTAAATATTTTTTCAAGTGTGTATAATAATTCGTTAGTATATTTGTTTCTAAAACCATAGTTAGGTATTACTAGCGTACATCCATCATTAACATGTTGGGCTACAAAGGCTTTATTTTGTACTTCGCCAACATATTTCCATACTTTTTTACTAGTTGGGATATCGACTTTATTATTTTTTTGATCAATAATTTCAAATTCCCAAAGCTCAGGACGATTTACACAGTCCTCAATGTCTTCCCAAGTTATTAATTTGCTAGGATCCGAGATTAGTCCTGGAAAATATCCTGGTTTATCTTCGTAATCAAAATTAACTCCATTAAGTAATTGTTGTCCAATATTTTCAAACATATTATCTCATTTTAATATTAAATGCAATGCTGATTCGTTCTTCGTCTACTGGGTTAGGCATTACACTATGCGGTAACCACGCAGGAAACATTACTAGTCTGCTGTTTCGAGGAGAATATTTTGCAGTTGAACTGCTAAGTTGTGTGTATCTAGCAACCGGTGCTACAGATGTTATAATTGCATCGTCTGTTGGATTTCTATAAAAAACTATAGGAGCACTATTTCTACTTGCCTTTACATAGTACACACCCGAAAAGAATGCACTAGTATGTGTATGAACCATATTAACATCGTTTTGTTTGTTGATATTAATCCACAAATTTCCAATAGACATGTTAACTTGAGATGTGGCAAATCCGTAAGTTTCTAAACAAAATGCTGTTTTACTATAAATTTCACTAACTAGATTTTTTAATTCTGGAAATTCATCTGGGCCAATATCATTAGATTGCCAGCCACCGACATTGCTAATTTGTCGGCCTGCTGGATCGGCTTCTTTCATCTTATAACAAAAATCTAAAATTTCGTTGTTATCGATAATAAGGTCTTCCCACCAAATTGGAGTTGGAAAATATAGATCTAGATTCATCGTATTAAATTTAAAGGATTAATTGTTTCGTGGTAAAATGCATAGGCATGCGACCATCTAAATTTTACACTCTCTGAGATCCAAGGGCAATGCGGTTGGTTAGATCTGTACATAGTCATTTTTCCTTCTATGCAAGGAGCCATTCCTAGCTTTTTAAATCCCCAATGTTCTGCTTCCTCATCGGTAAAATTTTCCCATTTATCAAGCCTGTAATAATTAGCCATATATTCCGCATGTAGTGGATGTTTTTCATCTACTTGAAAATCATAAAATAGCTCTATGCTTTTTCCACTATATTCGTAAATATTAGTACCAGTAGTTCCTGGTTCGTGATGGCTAAGCCACAAATTGCCAACAATACCGGCTTCATAATCTATATGAGGTATCTGATGAGCCTTAATAGGCCTTGCATCATTACGATATAAATTTCCCCACTCGTTAATTTTACTATTTTTTCCGTAGCCATTGATATATTTTAAGTAATAATCTCTCATTAATATAGCAACAGGCTCCCCCATCCAATTGGGTATATGTAGCGTAGCAAATGGATTTGATTCTTTAGATGCCTCATCGTTATTAGTAGCAACTACTGGAAATGCATTAATTAAATTTCGGTATAATTCAAATCCGTCATCGTAGAATGGATTATCTGCAATCCAGTAGCCTGCATTTTCTGAAAGAGGTACATACTCGACATGCCAATCTTCGAGAGATTTGATACGTATAACATCTTTGAATGAATTTGCATCTGGATAACAAGTTATAAAGTTCATCTTATATTCATCGTCATTACAATACGATCATCACGAGAGTTACTAGCTTGTGTTCTATGTTTCAACCAGCCAGGAAAAATAAGAACATCATTTGTTGCACATTCAACAGGTTTCCAAAGTTGATGTTCGGGTATAATTGGGCTGTTTGCTTTATGATATTCTAACGGATCCCTGAATTCAATAAAGCCACTTTCTGGTGGTAACTGAAGGTATGCAGTAAGCACTAGGCCAATACCGTTGTGATGATGTTCGAGTGTTTGTCCGCCCATACCATGACGATTAAACCAAACTTCTCCGATACGTTTTTCTACATAAACATATCCATGATGACTCCACTGGAACTCGAGTATAGGTTCTAACCAACTAACGAATTCTCGTATCTCTGGCCAATCTAGTATACGACCCTTATCAGTATATCCACTTGCTATCGATGATTTCGAATCACCGTGTTCTAATACTGTTGAACCTTTTGTAGAATTTATGTGATCGTATACTTTGTCTTTTAATTTAGACCAATCAAAATCATAATGATATTTGCAAATTAAATTTGGCCATGGATCAGCAATTTGTCCGTTAAACGGTAGGTGCTGTTGTTCCATTTTGAGCCTCAGTATATGCCTCTTTTGCTAAATTTAGGCCCATAATTGCACCTTCCATTTTTAAAGAGTCACTAATTAGCTCTTGACGCTTGCTAAAGTCAATGTTTGTAACACCGTATGGGTTAAGTTTAACATCGCTAAAATCTTTTTCTAGTGTATCTAATTGTTCTTTAGTTTTTGTTAATTCTGCTTGAACGTTTTCGATAGCTTTTTCTAGATTTGAAATATATTCCATTTGAATCTCCTGTGAATTACTTAGTCAATGATTTTACTGCTCTTCTTAGTCGTGAACCGATATTATCGTGAGGTATAAACGTACAACTTGTAGCATAATTAAATTTTTTCTCTGTTAAAATATCATCCGAAGTTGCAGTATCAATTGTTACATCATGATTATTGATATTTAAAAAATCACGTTTTACAGGTATAAACTGTGCTAACGGTGTGCCAGCTTTAATCAATGTTTCACCTTCTAGTACATGCCAGAATAATTGAATATTTACTACATGACCAAATCTAGGATCAAACAATCCAGTGGCCGCAGTAAATCTAGATTCATTATTATAAGTTACAGGAAGTTGAATTAACATCATATCATCAGAGGCGGCAATTCTCCAAGGAGTATCAATTTTAACTGCCATTTTTAATGTTTTAGATGGATCGTCCAATACTAACTCTGTTTGATGCTGATTATGAAACCCTATATAATTCTCCCAACTAGGAGTGCCACGATTAAATTTACGTGCTTCTCTCCAACGAAAATCAATACCGTTTCCGTTAGTTAGAATAAAAAAATCTGCAGGTGCTGTAATAACCCAACCAGTGTTTACCAGTTTTTTAATTCCGGGGCAATTTTTTGTATACATTGGCCCGTTATCTGGATCAGGATCTTGTTGTATCTCCATCCATTTTCTTTTTATTTCAGACGATGGACGGATAGGAAAAATTTCCGGAACACCAGGTTCCATGCTATAAAATCTTATCCAACTTTTAGCAGGAGTTTTCTTACCGAATAACCATTTACAGATATTCATCTTTTCCGCCGTAGATATTATCTCTTAAATATTCATAATGGCTAGGAAGTTTTTCAATATAATCTGTTAGCCATTCAATATACTGTTCTTGCTTACGTTTAGTATCATCAATTTGGGACATTTTATCTGTTGTTAATCTTAACGGTGCAGATGTTCCTGTACTACTAATCTGATTAGTAACATAAGCAGGAGTAGATACATTCTTAATACCCATGCCTGCCATAATAAACGCAAGACCTTGAGCACTTTCATTATAATGATTAGCTGATACTGCCGCAATAGCTTGAGATGCTGTATGCATTGATGGGATAAAGTCATTAAATTGCAACGGGAAGAAATCGTTAATTTGTGTAGCCCAACGCCAGTAAGGTGTATCAACACGCTTAGACAATGCATAATGCGATGCTACAAAATCTCTAAAGCCGCAAACTTCTAATTGTGCTGTAAGATTGAATGCTTCTTTTTCTGTACGACTTACAAATCCGTTTCTACGATTTAACACATCTACTAATCTAATAATATTTTCGTGCGTAGTCAATAGTCCGGTAGACTCAAGAGGTTCTACAAATCCATAACTCAATCCTATCCCTACGACATTTAATTTCCAAGCACGATGTCTGTATCCATGTTTAATTTTAACTTGGAACATTTCAGCTTCTTCTGCTCGTTTAGGATCTGTTTTAGCTAAATGTGCTCTAAATTCTTTTTGTGCTTCCATAGGAGTACAGAATCTAGTAGAAAATACATAGCCTGTGCCTATACGATTCCATAAAGGAATGTTCCAAACCCACCCATTATTCAATGCATGACAGTCTGTAACATTATGCATTTCTTTTTCCCTATCAATATAAGGAATTCTACAAGCCCATGCCATGTCATTGGGTAATTTGTCTTCAAACGGTACAAAGAAAGAGCCCATCCATTCTTCTAATAACAAGCTTCTAAATCCTGTGCAGTCAATCCATAGATCTGCATTAAATGTTCTACCATCAGTTGTTAATACTTGAAAAATATTTCCTTTACCGTCTTTCTTAAAAGAGTGCATTTCGCCTTCTTCGTGTTTTACACCATTAGGTATAGCAATATTATTTTTTAACCATTCTCCGAACAAACCGGCATCCATATGATATGCTGTGTTTGTGGCAAAATCATAATGACGTAATTCTCCATTTTCATTGCGAGTTTCTTTATTATGTTTTGCCAAGAGTGTGTTAACAGGAGCATAAAATTCTGCAAAAGTTTCAGGAGGATATTCGTCAGGATACATAGTTGCAACTTCACCCCAAGATTGCAATCCGTTATGTTTATCAGTGAAATCGTATCCACTAATAAATGGATATTCAAACGCTTCGCCTTTACCTTCTCTAAAATTTGTAAATCTTATAGAATTTTTGTAAGTGGCGTTACATGCTGACATCCAATCTTCATCTTTTAGGCCCATTAAACTCAAATATCTATTAATATGTCCTAATGTAGATTCGCCAACACCGACAGTTCCTATCTTTTTAGATTCAATTAATGTAATTTCTAAATGTGGACATAATTTAGATAGTGCGGCCGCAGTCATCCAACCTGAACTTCCGCCTCCTACAATAACTACTTTTTTATATTCAAAATTTTCGTTCATGTTAACCCTTGGTTTTATTATACTACTACTTATGACTTAGATCAAGCCAAGATCGTGAAAAACGGCCTTAACGGCCGTTTTGTTTAGGATTTGATAAAATTAGGTTGTAATTCCAATAATAGTATCTTTTGGAGGCATACCTTGCCCTGGTGAATAACCAAACCAGCCTGGATAACGAACCCAGCTTTGTAGTTCTGGTGTTGATTGTTTACATTCTAAAGCAACAGATGGTTCTCTAGTTTGCCATTCAACCAATAATTCTTCCAAATGCTTTGGTTCTGTTGGCGGTGGAGGTGTAGGAATTACTTGTTTAATGTAATCAACGTGTTGAAACCAAGTACTGGTAGATGGATCCAATGTTCCGTGAGTTTTTAAATCATCGAAAATCATTCCTAACTGTTCGCCAATATCTCCATATCCAACTTTTCTAGCAGTTTCTAAATTAGTATATGGCTGTGGGCGTTCGCACCAAACCATACATTTATTAGATGGACTGTATTCTAGTGTCCAGCAAATTGCAATATCATCAGGTGCATCTACCCACATCATAGTAGCATCTGCTCCTGTATATATTTCGTAATCTTCTCCGGGATCTTTAATTTCATGAATGTAACCTTGAAATCCCACTAGTGCTTTTTTCATTGTAAACTCCGTATTAATAATAATGTGTTATGATAATCATTCCTGATTTTCCATTTGATCCATAGTGGCCATGGAAATATGCTCCGCGGCCGCCTGATCCTGGAACTGAATGACTTTGGTGATTATGACTAAAATTACCACCGTTGGGATGTCCACCTGCAACTGAACCTCCAAAATAGGTTCTACCGCCTGGACCAAAACTATGGTGATGCGAACCACCGCCGCTTCCGTATAAGTTTACATCGCCGCCTGATCCTGTTCCACTAACTCCGCCGCAATGTTGACTTTGCTGATTGGCGCCATACCCTGCATTTGCTGAAACGTATGGGCCAAAACTTACACCGTTACCGTTACTTCCAGCACCTGCATAAAAACTTCCACCTACGTCACCACCAATTGATACGCTAACACTACTGATGCTAGTAACGTTTAAAATTCTTTCTGCATATCCACCAGCACCACCTGACTCGCCGTGGCCGCTTCCACCACCACCGCCGCCAACACATTGTACTCTAATGTATCGAACGTTAGCTGGGCAGTTCCATGTTCCACTACCTGTGAATACTTGCATACCTTGCAGTCCATGAGAAGCATATTCCATAGAACTTGCGGCGCTATTTGTTCTTAAAAGATAGTTATAATCATTTGGATAACTACTTATACCTGTACCGCCGTTACCGACTCCAAGTGTTCCAGTTACTGTAGAACTGCTCAAGTTAATAGCACTACCAGCTAATTGAGTACCAGTTACAGCACTACCAGCCAATACAGCATTAGTAATAGCACTAGCGGCAATTGTTCCAGCAGAGCCGCCCCCAGTAACTTGGCCCGAACTTACAGCTAGTTGAGCGTTAATATTTTTTAATGTTTGATAATCAAATGCCATCAGTGGTTTTCCTTATTCATTTACTTATCATTAATAGTACATGGTAACAATGATAATTCCATTTTTACCTTGTGATCCGTAATGTCCGCTAAAATATCCGCCTGTTCCGCCCGATCCAGGTGTAGCATGTCCTTGATGGTTATGACTAAAGTTGCCGCCGTTAGGGTGACCAGCGGCTACAGCACCACCGAAATAGCAGTCTGCACCAACAGCACTTCTGTTATTATGATCTTGTCCACCACCGCCATAGACGTTAATATCTCCACCACTTCCAACACCTGGTAAACCGCCACAATGTTGTGTATTTTGATTAGCACCGTATCCGCCACTTGCACTTAAATATGGACCAAAACTTGTTCCGCCGCCTTGAGCGCCTGCACCTGAGTAAAAACTACTGCCGCTATCACCGCCTGCAACAGATACACTCACGCTACTGATACCAGTGACGTTTAAGATACGTTCGCTGTAACCGCCAGCACCACCTGATTCACCGTGACCACTGCCGCCGCCGCCAGCTCCAACAAGTTGTACTTTGATATAACGAACAAAACTTGGTCTGTTCCATGTACTACTGCTAGTAAAAACTTGAATTCCATATACACCGTATGGTACCCAGTTATATCCGTTACCGCTACTGTTAACAGCTAATGCATTATAGGCGCCACCTAAACTAGTTAAACCGGTTCCGCCAGCTGTGTATTGTAATGTGCCTGTAACAGTACTTGAATTCATAGCAACTGCACCAGATGCAAGCTGTGAACTACCAACCGCACCTGCGGCAATTTGTGTACTTGTAACTTGCGAATTAGCAAAATCTCCAGTAGTTAGTGTTTGACTAAGAAACTGGGGAGTTGTAATATTTCTAAGTGATTGATAATCAAATGCCATTTTTAACCTTTAATAATAATTATAAACTACAATCATACCTGCTTTGCCGTTTGATCCATAGTGTCCGTGAAAATATCCACCGGCTCCACCTGAACCAGGCGCTGAATGGCTTTGATGATTGTGGCTATAATTTCCGCCGCTTGGAGCATATCCTCCTGCGGCAGAACCGCCCCAGAAACTTGCACCACCGATACCGCTTTCTTGGTGGTGATTTGCGCCACCTCCACCGTAAATACTTAAATTACCGCCTGATCCAACTCCGCCAAGGCCGCCGCAATGTTGACTGTTTTGATTAGCACCGTATCCGCCACTAGCTGATACATACGGACCAAAACTTACACCGTTTCCTTGACCGCCTGCGCCTGAGTAAAAACTGCCACCGGTATCGCCACCAATTGATACACTCACTGAACTAATACCACGAACGTCTAATACTAATTCAGCATAGCCGCCTGCTCCGCCCGATTCGCCGTGGCCGCTACCACCGCCACCACCGCCTTGGCAACAAACTTTAATAAATCGAACGTTTGTTGGGCGACTCCAAGTACTACTGCTAGTATATACGTTAATACCGTATAGTCCGTAATTACGGAAAGTTGCGTCACCTCGAAACACTGTATAGGCACTGCCAAGACCGGTATTACTAGTTCCGCCATTTCCTATTCCTAAGTAGCTAGTTACAGCAGATCCTTGCAAGTTAACTGATCCACTTGCCATAACACCACTAGTAACTGCACCGCTAGCAATTTCTGTACTAGTGATAGTACTAGATGCTATGTTACTAGTAACAACGCTACCAGGTATAATCTCTGTACCGGAAACTGCCTTAAGTGATTCGTATGTAAAAGCCATTTTATTCCTCTATTAGATACCGTTAGCCATTAACCAACCATTTGTTGATCCAGAATAAACTAGCGTAAATGCCGCGCCAGCTGTAGATACAGTCATGTTAGTTGCTTGACGCATAATCTTACCGCCGTTTGGACTAACTGTTAAGTTACTAGAGTTAAAGTTACCGTTGTAGTCAACAATTTGAACCATTTCTCCAACGAATGGAGATGCATCTAACGTAACAGTTATACCGCCTGTACAAAAATAACGGCCACCCGGTGTAGTAGTAAAACTACTGCTTTGTACACTCCATGCTTGACCATATTGAGCTTGTATATAAGTTAAAGTTGTTAAATCGTAAGCATTACTTGGAGTAAATGCGCTACTTGCTCTTACGTAACTACCGCTAGCTTGTACGTTACCGCTGAATGTTGCAAGACCGGTAGTTGTACTAGTAGAAGAAACGTTGTTACCGCCGTTTTCTGAAACAATAACATAGTTTGATCCATCTGAACCTAAAGTAACTGTACTTTGTGTTGGTAATGGATATGTGTTAGTTGCTGTACCGCTTGGGCCAATAAATGTACCAGTTGGTGTTTGAAGTGTAATAGTACCAGCACCGCCACCGGAAGTATTGTTAAAAAAGCTCTGAGTCTGACCATAGTAGACCGTAGGATCGGGAATCGTTACGGTATATGGTGCATTACCAGTAAATTCTGTAAACAATCCTTGAGCGGGTGCTGAAATAGTTGTAGCAGAACTGGTTGAACTTTGCAATGCTACGGTGTTATAACGTGCCATATTATTATCTCTCTTATAGTTCTAATTATGATGTCGAAGTTTCAATGCCGTATACAGTTGCGTTAACAACGCTACCTGTACTAGCTAATGCTACAACGTTCAAACCAGCTTGAGCCACAAGACCTGTACGTTCAAACACACCGTTAGATACGATAGTAGTTGAGCTTTCAATGAAATCACTAGCATTTGGTGTAGTTGTTGAACTCAATGCCAATTTAATTGTTACCGGGCTTGAACTAGTGTTAGTTAATGAAACGTTGAAAATACTATAGTTACCAGTCGGTACTGTATACAATGTAGTATTAGTTGTTGCCAACTGGATCGAACCAGCGGCGTTGGGTGTTACAAATCTTCCTGTTGCCATTTTTTAATTTCTCCAAAAATTTTATCTTTGTCCAAAGAATACAAGGGCAACTGGTGCTCCGTCTATTCCGCCTGTAAATATCATCTTACTACTTACGTAGATTTGATTACCAGTTGTGTTAGATATTGTATTGTTAGCAATAAATATCTGCCCTGAAGTCAATGTATTTACGTTTAATGAGCTCGAACCGCCACCAATTTGGGCTGTAATATAGCTCTTAATTGCTTTCTGTGTTGGTAAAATACTATCACTGTTAGCTGTAAAGTACGGATCTGTACTAAATTGTGTAATAGTAGCTGATCCAACACCTAAACTAACCGCTCCAAGTGTCAAGCTCTGCAAACCAGCTAGGTTAAATGCGCTAGCATTCAATGTAGCTGTACCAGTTGCCTGTTGAACTCCAAACAAGTTACCAACGTTGAAGTTACCATCTTGGTCAGTACTTGTAAAGAACACACGACCACCACCTGTTGCCAACTGTTGGTTAGCTTGTATAGCGTTAGCCGCTATAACAAATGGATAGTTAGTTTGTGTTTGATTACCAGTACCAATGTACAAGAAGTCATGTCCAGTTAAACGAACCTGACTGTACTTCAATCTTGTAGTAATTTGAGTACCGTGTGTCGGTGCCAACAATGTAGACAATGCTGGGTTAATTTGGAACGTTGCTGTGTAGTTACCTGGTATACCTAAAATATTTGTAATAGTAACTAGTTTATACCATTGAGCACTTCCAGTAATAGTTGCAAACTGTACGTTTGCACCTGGTTGCGGAATGTTATATAATCCACTTACGTTAACATAACTAGCAACCTGATACAAATCACTATATCCATCACCACTTGTAGAAGCAGTAGCAGTAGCATTATTCAAACCTCTATTAGTGAAGCTTGGGTTACCTAATGCACCGTCACCTGTACGTACACGGAAGTTAACTGAGTTAACATGGTTAGGATCTGTAATTGTAGCAATTGGTCCTGCTGTGTAAATCATTCCAGTTGGTGCTGTAGTTGTTAATGTTACAGGAGTTGAAGCTGCCGCATTTGCAATTGAGCTAGCAACTTGGAATGTTGTACTTGTAATGCTTCCTGGAATTACATAGTATGTAGTTTGAACGTTTAATCCACCGCTACTTACTGTGTTAAATTCAACTGGTTGATAAGCTACTAAGTTTTCAGTATTGTCAACAGTAATTACGTTAGTAGAAGCAGTTGTAGCTGTTACGTTACCTTTAGGGAAACCGCTACCTGGTTCAATCATACGAATTTCGTTAACAACACCACTAGCAACTTTTACACGACCTAACGGTGTAGCACCAGTATGTATGCTTGCCGCTTGTGTACCGCTAACAGAACTAATAGTTACCCATAATGGATTGTAGCCTACGTTACTTGCATAAGTATTACCAAATGCAATAGCTCCCCAACTTGTACTTGCTGGCAATGCTTGTGGTGCCCAGTTAATACCGTCCCAGCTTGTTGCCGCAACGTTATTACCAGTAATACTTGTCCATGCACCAGTATCGTTAATTACGCTAACAACAGGAGTCAATGTACTGCTTGAACTAACAGTAATTTGATTACCGCTAATACTTGCAATATAGTATGTGCTACCACTTGTTAAGTTACCTAATACTGCACCAGCAGTTACACCCCAACTACCGCCCATGTTGGTTAATGTAACGTTACTTCCACCGTAACTTGTACTGATAGCAATTTGTGTGCTACCAATAACTTCAGTAACATAATATGTAGTACCAGCAATAATACCGCCAAATGTGCCGCCTGTTGATACAGACCATGCACCGTTACCGTTAGTAATTGCTAGTGTACTGCCGCCGTATGTTGTACTAACTGTAATTTGGTTAGTTCCAGTGTTTACAGTTAAAATGTAGTATGTTGTACCGCTAGTGATACTACCAAATGCCGCACCTGATACAAATGTCCAAGATGCATTTGAACTTGTTAGTGTGAATGCACCACCACCGTATGTTGAGCTAATTGTAATTTGGTTGCTTACGTTAGATAATACATAATAAGTTGTTCCGCTTACAATACCACCAAATACACTTCCAGTAGATACTGACATGCTACCAGTTGTAGTTGTAACAGTTAAGTTAGTTGTAGCACCATACGCTGCCGCAACACTTATTGCAGTACTACTGATAATTTCAGTGATATAATATGTAGTACCGTTACCAATATTACCAAAGCTAGTTCCAGTAGCAATAAATGATTCGCCTACTACCATACCAGTAGTGCTTCCAACAGTAATACTATCTAAAGTACCGCTAATCGCAATTGGGCTACCTGAACTACCTGCTGTAGTTGCAGTACTAATTGCGTATGTACCAGCTTGCCCAGCCGCACTAAATGTAACTGCTGTGCTTGACATTGCTTGTAATGTTGCTACAGGAGTTCCATAGTAGTTAACTAGCGGAACAGTTGTTCCAGATACGTAGCTAGAAGCTACATAAGTACCAGTTGGAATATAACCACTAGCTTGTACTAGTTGTCCTGCTGATAAACCAGTTGCGCTTGCTACTGTAATACTTGTTGCACCACTAGTTGCTGTTGCAGTTGTACTTAATGCTGGAGTATTTGTAGCTGTTAACTGTGTTGAAACGTATGTACCAGCAGTAATTGAACCACCAGAAATAATCATACCGTTTAGAACACTGTTGCTAGAAACACTAGTTACAGTCATTACGTTACTTGCTGTATATCCAACAACTAACATAGTTGCATGTGTAGAAGCTGTAGCTGTTGTTGATTGTGTTACTGCTGTAAACACAATAGTTTCACCTGCTACAACACCAGCACTTGAACTTAATGTAATTAAGTTTGATGCAGTAGTTGTACCAGTTGCAGTACCGCTTTGTGTTACGTTTGTAAATGTAATTGGAGCACCTACTGCAACACCTGATGTAGTAGCCAATGTTAACAAGTTACCACTGCTTGCACTTGCTGTAAGTGTAGTACTTACAACGTTTGAGCTAAATGTGATTGGCTCGCCAACTGTCATACCTGTATTTGAACCAACAGTTACTAGGTTGTTTGTTCCAGTAATTGCTGTTCCAGTGATGTTTTGACTTGCACTTACTGTATAACTTGTACCGTTAATTGCTATACCAGAACCTACAGTAGCACTCGAATTCAATGTGTATGTACCAGCGCCACCAGTACCAGTACCGAGTGCAGTGATATACTGACTAAAGTTACCAGTAATAGTACTTGTTACTGGAACTAGAGTAGAACCAGTTAAGTAACTTGTACCTGTAATTGAAGTACTTGATACAGTTTGAGTTGGAGTTACATAATATGTTCCGCCAACACCTGGAGTAAATGTGCTGATTGTACCACTTGCTTGTGCATAGAATGGTTGACTAATTGTAACAACAAGTCCGTTAACGTTGGTAATATAAGTGTTAGCAAAAATACCTGTACCTGTTATTAATTGTCCGATAGCTACTCCAGTTACTGCGTTAACTGTAACAGTACTTGAACCAGCCGCACCACCTGAACTATATGTTGGTGTACCGTTAGCAGTTGTACTTGTTAATTGTCCAGTAATAAATGTACCAGCCGATGCTGTACCTCCTGCAATTACCATACCTGGATAGAATGTATTTGTTACAGTTCC
>Ga0164296_1002085_pt1 | contig 20272 bp, 16 predicted proteins | sample GEODES057metaG_FD_113533 | JGI IMG/M metagenome (GOLD analysis project Ga0164296, IMG submission 113533) | Dystrophic lake water microbial communities from Trout Bog Lake, Wisconsin, USA - GEODES057 metaG | ecosystem: Environmental > Aquatic > Freshwater > Lake | place: USA: Trout Bog Lake...
CCCGAACTGGTTGGTGAGGAGGAAGCCGATTGCTGTGCCGTCGTACCTGGAGCACGGCGCAGCGTGTTCACGGGTCAGGACGTGCAGCGTGCGGGACGGAGTACCACCCACGTGCGCAGGATCAGCCGCGACAAAGCAAAGGCTTGGCTACCGCGTGCACGCACCCTTGCCCGAAGGACCCGGCGCCGATGGTGATGCTCGCAAACACGAAGGGTTTCAAGCTGCCACTGCGGCCGCAGCGGTGCTGAACGTCGTGAGAGTCCTTGTCTGAAGGCGCCGCCTTGAAGGGCGGACTCGATCCGCTGCTGTAGTCTGGCCTACCACCGCCGCGGCCCCCAAGCAGCGCGGACGTCTCTCCTGACGACCCGCCACTTTGCTGCTGTGTCAGCTGCAGCTGTGACGGGCCGGACATGGCGTCTGGGTCAGCTGACAGATCCTTGCTCCTGGCGGCCCCAGCGCGGTTGAGGAGACGCCCACTCTGCCGCCGCTCCGACACCACTGCGAGCTGTTGAGCTTTTAGCTTGGAATCTGAGGCATGATGATCAAGTGCGTGTTTCAAGCTGTGCGGAGAGGTGCTCGGACGGCGAAGGGGACTCAACGTGTGCCACGAGGCTGAATCTAATTCTCGCGGTTCCGATCATCCAGGGGTCTACATCGCCTCACTGCTGGTTGCCGCTGCTGGGCAAGCCGGAGTCTGACCATCCTCTGACCCACGGCGCGCCCAGTTTGCCCCTCGTCTCCCTCTTCGCATGCTCCGACAAGCTCTGCTGCACCTGCGCCTTGATCTTCACTGCTGTCGGGTTGCGCGCCAGCTGCTCGGGCGTCTCGCTCTGCCCGGTGAGCCACTTGAACAAGTCTGGGTTCTCAACGTCAAGCACCTCCCCGAACGACGCCAGCTCTGCGTCGCTGAGGCCAGGCAAGTTACGCTCCGCCCAGCCACCAACGATGATGTCCAGCTCCAGGAAACCTCGCTGCTTGGCGCGGTACAGCAGGCTATTCACAGTCTACGCCCAACAACAGAAAAGAACAGGTCACGAAGCGCCTCACATACCAGCCTCCGCGAGCAGGGCAGCGCGCACATACCTTCTTGCGCTCAACCTGAGCTGCCGAGAGTGCCGCCCCAGGAGGCGAGTGCGCCTTCAGGAACTGGAGGCGTCAGTCACCCGGCGGTGTGCCGAAGAAGGGGCACCGCACACAGCGAGCAAGCACACGTGCTCGCACCTCACTCCCCAGCGCCGTGGCATGAAAACAAACCGGGCGGAGCAGTGCTACTGGCGTCACCGCCTGCTGCGTCGACACGAAGCGTGAAAGAAGGCGCAAGGCTGCCCGACGAGAAGCCATAACGCTGGAGTGGCTGGTACTGAAGCTGCTCTCGCGTGCGCGCTTGGTCCGAAGCCAGGGGGAGATGCGTTCAGAAGTGCAACCGGCGAAGGCGCTCGTCTCTGCGCTCCGTCCACGCTGGCGGACAAAGTCTTCTCGGTCCCCTCGCAGTAGCACAGATGTAGCTGAGGCGCCTAATGCACGCATCGTGATGTACGCCACGCGTCGGCGACGCGCCGGCGAGCAGTACGAATTCACAGCCACCTCCGCAGCTGAGGAGGCTCCTCAGCAACCTGTTCCTGCCTGCGCACCCGGGGATGCTGCATTTGCTGCGGCGCGTACACCACACAGCCATGTTGAAGCTCCAGCTGTGCAACAGACCAGACGTGTCGCTGCAGTCGCTGCCCACGACGTTTCCTGGTCATCTGTCGCTCGGGGCGTTGCGTTTGCACCGCCGCCGGTGGCTGCGTTCGTATTACCGCGTCTAGTGCCTCTGCCCGATGGCATTACACCGGTGGTGGACGCAGCTGTAGGCGCGTCACACACGCTGCTGGCGTTGACTTCTGGACAAGTGTGGGTGCAAGGCGCCAACGACGCGTGCCAGCTCGGCACGGGAGATAGACAGCCGGCGGTGCAACCGCGACTGCTGTCCACACTAGGTCGCCCAGTCTCGCGAGTCTTCGCACGCGGCGACTGGAGCGTGGCGTTAGCCACTTCTGGCGATGTCGCTGTCTGGGGCCACACCCCGCTTGATGCCGCAGATGCCGCATCCAGCAGCTCATCACCATCGTGGATAAACTCGCGCCTCCCTCGCTGGCTCGCATGGCTGCCTCACGGCGGTGGTGGAACGACCCGGGTGACACACCTGGCATGCGGCACTGCCCATATGCTGCTCCACACCGCTGATGGGGCAGTCTACGCCTGTGGAGACGACACATGGGGCCAGCTGGGGCTGGGCCCTGACGCAGCGCATGATGCGGCGCATCGCGTGTCGAGACAGAGTCCATGCAGGGTAGACCGCCTCCGAGGGATGAAAGTCACGCACTTAGCGGCTGGTGATTCGCATAGCGCTGCCGTCTTAGCGGATGGCAGAGTATTCACATGGGGACGTGCGTCGCATGGCCGTCTCGGCCACAGTGCCGCGGCTGGTGGAGCGGTCACCAACCACGAGGTGTGCTCCTCGCCATGCGCTGTCGCCCACTCCGCGTGGGTCACCGACCCTGCAGTGATGAAGCAGCACGCACGCGACGCGCACTCTTCCACTGGCTTCGCACGGCCTCCTGTTGTCTACGGCACTGAGCGCGTAGTCCACGTGACCTGCGGAGACACGCACACAGTGGCAGTTACTCACATCGGCGCTGTGTGGACATGGGGATTCGGTCCGGCGGGACAGCTCGGTCTGGGCGCACTCGGCGTGACCGCGCCCGTGCTTCTGCCCACCCGGGTGGATGCTTTGCAGGGTGTCAACGTCTCACGCTGCACAGCTGGCGATGCGCACACAGTGGCGCTCACCACCGATGGCCGGCTCTTCGTCTGGGGCGCAGGCTCGCAAGGCCAGCTTGGGACCGGCACGCCTGAGGATGTGCGCTTCCCAGCACAACTGCCTCCTTCCCAACAAGTGATACATCCGCCTCCGGTGGCGCCTCACGATGGCGGCAACGCACACGCTGCAGCAAGCGCGCATGCTGTGCTTGAAGCCGCGAAAAAGCACCCTTTGCAAGGCGTCCAGATTGGGCACTTTGCATGCGGTCGCAATGCCACTCTTGTATGGACACCCGACGGACGGGCGCTATACGCCTGCGGTGCAGGCGCGTTCGGGCAGCCAGGGCAGCGGCATGCGACATCGATCAGTGCGCGCACATCGCAGCCCTTGGGTGATGACCAAGCGGCACAGGCAGCGGCCGCAGTTGGCCTCGTGCGCTTGATCCGCCCGGACATGGTCGCCCCTGCTCTGCTGGATAACCTGCGCGCCGGAGGGCCGTTCACAGCGCCTGTGATGGCCCACATCCTGCGCGCACTGATGGATGCAGTCCTCGGCACTTCATTCAACGTGGAATTCCTGACCACGTACAGCCGGGTCGCTCACGTTCTGTCCACGCAGTTCGGCGATGACATGTCGCCTTATGGCTTCAGACACGCCGTGGTGGACGCAGTCGAAGATGCTGCTGTGCGAGTGATGGCGACCAGCGTCGTCGCATTGAGCGCGGCTGTTGCTCCTCCACTGGGCGCACCTCGCGTCATTGCAGAAAAATCCGGCGAGGATGAAAGCGTGTTGAAGACTGCTGCAAGGGAAGCACGCAATGCTGCTAACGCGGCGGTTGCCGCCCGCGAGGCTGGCCGCGCTTTGGGAGCGTTCGTGCGGCAGCTGGCCACCATGCGCGTGTTGCATGCCGAAGATGTAGATGACCTCGCCTGCGGCTGTCCGAGCAGTGCTCACTCTCGTGGCATGGTCGACTCTCAGCTCATGGCGCGCAAGCTGGCATTCTTCGGGCGCATGGTGAAGCCACCACAGCGCCGTGTCGAAGGGCAGCCGCTGCCGCCTGTGCGATTGCCGCCGTTGCGTATGTCAAGCAGCGAAGAGGAGGCGTGGAAGCAAATGCAGCGAATGCAGCAGTCGCACCATACGGAGGATAATAACAAGAGCGAGGCGGCTGTTCACCCACAGCCGACTGCCCGGTTGGGTCTTCCATCACATGTGCCGTACCCTGTACCGCCACTGCCATACTCGCGGGCGGAAGCTCTTGTCAGGCCGCTAATGCCGCCGCCGCCTGTGCCTCTCGGCGGAGTGAACACCGCGGGTCTGCCGCCCGTCGAGGCGAAAGAGATGGTGCCGACTGTGGCTCAGGTTGATGCGGAGCGCAGCATCCGTGCGGTGCTGGCTCGTTTTGTGTTGACCCCAGATGTGCTGCGTTCCCTGTGGAGCAGCTGCCTTCTCTACTTCCCGACGCCGATGCTGGAGCCTCATGAGCTGTTTGAGCTGTTGAAAACGCCACGATCACCACTCATGGAGCACCTCCTCCTCGCGTGCGGACTCCATGCCGAGGGTGCTGATCAAGTTCGGCCCCGTCTCGACGTACGTGAAGTCTTCTTGCGCTTGCTCGCGTTCGATGACGGCAATGTGGACGACAAGCTGGCGCTAGCATATGACATGTATGACATGCGGCAGTCGGGATTCATCGTAGCTGCCGATCTCCGCGCAATAGCTCGCGCGTCGAGTCTCCACATCGGCGCTGCCATCGACTCTTCAGTGGACGCCCTGCTCAAAGCACACGGGCGCAGCGAGGCCGACCTCATCAGCGCTGACGACTTCTGGGAGTGGGCGCACACGATTCTATTTGTTGACTCCGTTAATGGGTCATGAATGCGCACAACATCGCGCGTGTCTAGCGTGTGCTGCACAATGTGTCCCTAGCGCACTCAACTAGCACTATTGTTTTGGTGCCCCTCCAACTGTAGCCTCGGGCAGCCTCTCGATGTTGTACTGATGCCGCGTGATGAACATGATCGGCACGCCCGGGATCTTACGCAACCGTCTGCGGAGATCTTTATCGCATGTCGCCACGATGTAGCACTTGTGCTGCTGCACGCGCTCGCAGAGGCAATCATCCGCGTAGGTGCCGCTGTGTGAGCACGGGATGCGCTCCACCCGTGGGTCCTTGGCCACCTTGAGCGAGACGCGGTACTTGGTGCCCAGCTTCTCGAGCTCAGCCATGACGCAGTCGGTGATGCAGGGCGTGCAGGGGGCGTACAGGCAGTCCATCATACCCTTCACCAGGTCCAGCTTGTTCTTGATGCTGAAGTTGATGAAGTTGGTGTCTACGAGCACGCGGTACGGCGGGCCGAGCGCCGCGTTGTGTGTGAAGAACATGCTGGTTGGCACTTGGGTTCTGTTGAGCAGGACGCAAGCTGTCAGTCCCCACGACACGAGCGAGGGCAAAACAGCACGCGACGCACATGTGCTTTGTCGGCACAACCTTCGGCTTCTGCACTTTGTCGCGGCTGAGCAGGGAGAGCGCATAATTCGAGTGAGCGACGAGCCGCCAAGCTGCATAGTGTCGAATTGCGGCCACGCAGACGCTTCTCGGCGACCGAGATGCTCTCTTTCAGTGCAACGTGCACGCACTCTTTCAACTCCTTCGGGTTCAGCAGCCTGGGGAACGACAGGCGGGCGCGCACGGGGCACTTGCGTCAGTGGCAAGCACAACGGAGAGCTGCATTGAGGCCCGCACGCGCCTTTTGACCTCTGCAAACTTGCGTGTCTTCTTGGCTTTTGTCATGGCGTCAGGAAGCTCTGTTTCTGCGAGGGGTTGCGGGCTACGGCTTCCGGCGAGGGGCCTCTCACTGCGACTCTCCGAGAGTGGCACTGAGTAATCGACCGATATGGGCACCTAAAGCGCGCGTCATGGATACAGGGACAGCGCCTGTCACATCTCTGAAGCATTCGTTTGCAATCGCAGGGTGCTTAATTAGAGGTTGCTACCAGACTGCAAAAACCATGCACACGCGCAGCAGAGGCGTGGCCCATCGCCGTTCTTCAATGATAAAACACGAGTGCATCCACCTTGTCCTGCGTGCATTTGCCACAGTACCACAGTGTGCCACATGGCACTGTGGCGACCCATCGCAGGAAGCAATGGCAGAGACGGACTCCCCTGGCAGGCTACCGCGCAAAGCAGCAGAGTTTGAAGAGGTGCGTCACACGCGCGAATGAGCACACTGCAAGTGGTGCCTGTTGCTGCCAAGGAGAGCGCTGGAGGCACACACCGCTATTGGATGAAGAGGTTGAGCTCGTCGCCCGCGGCGCCCGCAGATTGCAAGACTGCCAACGGCAGCGGAGTACGAAGCCGTGAACAAGCCGTACCAGGCGCCGAAAGAGAAGCTGCCCACCATGAGCGAGAACTGGGCGTGCGTGCATCTGGGCGCTGTTAGTTCTCCCAAGGACCGTCTTTCTGACTCTGACCTCTTCGCCCAGGTACGCAATGCGTCGCTATGGGCGCTACCAAGGGTACAGCTATCTCGCCATGGGGGGGGCCGCCGTACTGGCGCTCGCATTGTCGCGCTTGACGGGAACAGAAATACAGACGGCGACCAGACAGCCGGAAAGAGCTGGAGGGCAGGGGCCACAGACAACAACGTAGCGACAGAGACACATTCATCATGTGCGATGCTTGCTCGCGTGTCTAGGACGACGTCCGTCACCCAGGGATAGCCAGAAGTCCAGCCCTTCGCCATGGCGACGTTCGCGCCACCCACGAGCGATGACTAAATCTCGCGCGAGGCTAGCCAAGAAACTAGCGGCCGAGGCGCACGCATCCTCCCCTTTGGCACGTGAGGTGAGGCGTGCACAAGCGGCAGATGCAGTTCCTGAGCTGAGGGGGGCCCCAGCCGTAATTGCCGCTCTTGTGAACGGCTCCACAGAACAGCAGAACGATGCTGTCACCCGGATTTCAGCGCTGCGCTTGTTCGAGTCGCTGCACAAAGAGCTTGAAGCCGGCGGGCAGCAGGTCAACGAAGATGTCGAGTTCCAGTGGCTGGAGCTTGTGACGAGCGGCACGGCTTCGAAGCTGCTCGAGGAAAGTAAGACTCCGCCTCTTGCGGTGAGCAACCGGGAGGCAGCGCCGGGCATCAAGCCGAGCGACTTACTGAAAGCCTTCAGGACGTCGTGGGAGCACCAAAAGCTCACTCGTGATGCCCTTTTAGCGCCACACACGCTGGATGTGCGCAGCCTGGAAGGCGGTGGACGCGTGTGCCTGGAAGCTGCGGTGGAGCCCACAGACTGTGTGGACTTCGGACTTCGTCATGCTGATGGAGTCTTTGTGTTCCGCACGGCGCTGTTTTGCAACAAGAGTCGTCGGCGGGTGACACTTCTATCTTTGAGTTTGGAGCCACCGACAGAGAGTTTCACACTGGTCGACGACCTAGGAGTTGCCACAGCAGACTGCGGCGCTGAAGTTCCACCCATAGGCGTGCTTCCGATAATCGTGAAGCTGCATGCACGCGATGCCGGTGGAATCCAGTCGGCGTGGCTGCTGGCCACCGCCATCGATGAAGCTGGCATCGCAGCAGCTGAAGAGGAGACGAAAGGAGGAAACACAGCTACTCTGATGAAGAACTGTTTCAGGCATTGCTTCGTCGTGGGCATCAGAGTGGCAGCTGTGGTCGTCAGCCAGCAACGTGCACTGTACATTAAGCAGCTCGGCCTCAACCCGGGTGCGCCGCCGTTTGTCCCACAATCGTTAAAACAGCTGTTCGACGCAGTGCCGCCGTGGTTCTTCATATGCAAGCACAACCCATTCCGAGTGGCTGCTGGTAACGTTGTGTGCGCCGCAGCGCAGGCGATGCAGTCTTGTCTTGCGCAGCTGCCCCCGCTTGCTGGGAACGACAAAAGGGGCTTCTTCAAAACATGCACCCACCTGCTGAAGTTGCTTCGAGTGGAGGAGATGACGCAAGTGAAAGCGCTGCGCGCGTATGACATGTTCGGCGTGGTTTTGGACCCGAAATATCAGAATCCCACAGGCTGTCTGTATTCTTTGCGCGTGCTAGGCTTGCCGGAGCACCGGCCAGCTGTAGTGAGAGGGGACATCGTGTATTTGAAGCCTGCGCGCGACAGTTACGGCGTGGAGATTGCTGTTCCGGTCATCTACACGCAGACCAAGGACAGTCTCGTGTTCGTACACATCGACCACAACCTGCTTCCGTTCCTAGTGGCGAGGCCTGATGACCTGACCATCCTGGCGCATGTGCGCTTCAGCTGGGATGGTTCCCTCTTCTGGCGGGCGTCGCAGGCCATGGTCGCTGAGGCGAACCGCAGTGGTGCCGGGCCAGCACTGCTGCCCACCATGCCGCTGCCGCCACTAGTCGTGAAATGCCCTGTGGCTTGGAAGCCGTTCCACCCGACGCTCAACGAGCAGCAGCAGCGCCTAGTGCAACGCGTGCTAACCGGCCACGCTGATGGTGCCCCGCATGTGCTGTTTGGGCCGCCCGGCACAGGCAAGACGATGACGCTGGTTGAGCTCACGCTGCATCTGTACCGGGCGCGCAAGCGCGTCTTGCTGTGTGCACCCGCCCCGTTCGCGGCAGATTTGCTATGCAGCCGCATCGCTGCTATGGAGTCGACAATAACTAAGGCTGACATGGCGCGCGTGAACGATCCGAGACGCACTACTGCGGAGGTGAAGAGTGATGTGCTGCCCTTCTGCTCCTATTCTTTCGTGACCACTCCCGGAGATGAGAGCCGGTTCGGCATGCCTCCTGATGGCCAGCGGACGCATCTCCTGTGGGTGGCCAGCTGCTCCAGCGCTGCGCTCATCAGAGACGCGTATCTTGGCGTTGGCCACCCGTTTGATGGGCAGCCCTTCGATGCCATCCTCTGCGACGAAGCCGGACAAGCGACTGTTCCAGAGGCGCTGATCCCTCTCTGCGCGCCACTCAGCGGACCGCGCACGAGCATCGTCCTTGCGGGAGACCCCAAGCAGCTGGGCCCTATTGTGCATAGCCGGCTCGCCAGCGTGCGGGGCTTGAGCTTGTCACTGCTAGAGCGCTTCGCGGCTGCATCCCCTCCCGATGTGGGCGAGGGCTGTGACAAGACTGTGAGCCAGCGCGCGTTAGCCAGCGCGCGCTGCCGCATGACAGTGCTCAAGGCTAATTACCGCAGCCATGCCAGCGTGCTGGCACTGCCGAGCAGCCAGTTCTATGACAATGCGCTCGTGTGCTGCGCAGACGCGAAGCAGACCGCCATGCCTAAATCGTGGGAGGAGCTCCACAATGGCGGCACGTGCCGTATCCACTTCCACGGCGTTCTGGGCCAGCAACAACGAGAGGGCGAGTCGCCGTCATGGCACAACACCATGGAGGCCGCAGCGGTCGTTGACATTGTTGAGGGCCTCATCCAGCACGCTGGCCTCCAGCCCGTCGACTTTGGCGTGATTGCGCTTTTCAGACAGCAGGTCTACAAGATCCGTTTTCTACTGCGCTCGAAAGGCCTTGGCGCTGTGCGCGTAGGCACGCTGGATGACTATCAAGGGCAGGAGGAGCGCGTCGTGATAATTAGCACCGTGGTGAGCCGCCCGCCGGCAGCTACTGGCCCGGACGCGAGTGTGCAGCACGATGCCACCTCGTTCCTTGCCAATCCAAGGAGATTTAATGTCGCCGTGACGCGCGCCAAGGCGCTCAACATTGTGATTGGCCATCCTGTGACATTGGTGGCGTACGAGCACTGGAAGAAGCTGATAAGCTACGCACATGCTCGAGGTGCACACACTGGGGCCGGGGCAGCATCCGATGAAGTCGCAGACGGGAACGGTGCTGATGACAAGTCCCTTGCTCAAGCGGTGCGACAGGTCGCCCAGATGTCGCTCCTGGGCGGCGGGCGCGAATCGTCACAGGCCTCCTTTGAGGACGCCTGGGCTGACGGAGGCGTGTTCACTGGCGAGGAATTGGGCTTCCGCGTTGTCCTATGAGCTCGATAAACCGATGACGATTTAACGACGCTGCATTTAGCGCTCCATTCTAGCGCCCGCCGCCAAAACTCATGTCTACTCTTCCTTGCACTGTTGCCCCCCAGCTGCTCTCGCGTCCAGCAGCCAGACGAACGCGCTGCCGCCCTGTTGTGTCTGCTGTGAACTGCACAGCGAGCGCGTCCGCCTTTGACCGGCGTGGCGTGGCAGCAGTGCTCGCCGCAGTGTCTGTGGCGCTGTCGTGCGCAGGAGCTGCTGTGGCTATCCCGCAGACTAGCGCGTGCGCCACGAACTCCTGCGACGACGCTGACTACAGTGGCAAGGACCTGCGCGCGGAGTACTATACGAAGGCGAGGCGTGCGCGGCGGACTCGTGCTTCCTCCTCCTTTCTGACGCCTGACTGGTGCTGTCATCCCGCTGCAGGGCTCGCTGAAGCGCGCCAAGTTCACGAAGAGCAACCTGCAGGGTGTGACGCTGTTCGGGGCTGACCTTGCGGAAGCGAGCTTCGTGGACGCCAACCTGGTGGATGCGAATCTCGGCCAGTGCAACCTGACGGGGGCCAACTTGACGGGGGCGAACCTCACGAATGCAATCCTGTCCTCCGCGAGGATGGATGGCGCCATCGTGAAGGACGCAGACCTGTCCGGCGTGATCTTGCGCAACGACATCCTGGCCAAGCTGTGCGCACTGCCCACAACGCAGGGGACGAATCCGGTCACGGGTGTCGACACGCGCGAGAGCTTGATGTGCCCTTAGCTGTGTGCGATAGTAGCATTAGATTCTACGTACGCATCAGTGCGCAGCCACTGCCAATGTGTCGCCAATGAGCGTCGCTCCTCCTTCCTCCACAATCGCGGTAGCGGCGTCGCGTACATCCTGGATGGATACTTCCAGCAACGTCTGCTCCTTCACGGCCGCCAGCAGCTCCGTCAGACGAGCGCGCCTGCTGGGCTTACCCGCCAGGATGCCACGCAGAGCATCCGCAAGCAGTTGACGCTGCCGGCGATCACTCGCTGAGAAGCCGGTGAGGATTTTGTCCATGTCGATTGTGCCTGTGCGCGGGTCTGTGGCGGCTTGCTGCATGGCCACCTTCATCAAGCGCAGCGCCTCATCCACATCGCTCGGCTCAACTGTCGTGGCGAGCCGCATGCGCGCGTGCGCCTCTGACAGGCGGATGAGCGACTCCAGCTGGCGCGGGGTCGCGCTGATGACTTTCTTCCCAGTCATTGCGCCTGCGGCTCCCAGGCGGCGCATGTCTACATAGCCGTCAACAAGCACCCGCGCAGCGGCATCACTCAGCTCTGGGTGGATGGCAGCGCGTGCGTAGCTGATGTAGTCCGTCAACAGCGCCGCATCCACCACGGAGGCTGCGCGCTGGGGCGGCTGCTCGTAGTGCAGGGCCACCATGTGCCTCGCAAGTCGCCGGTCAGTCGCCGGGTTGGCTTTGTCAAGCACCAGATAGATGAGATCGAAGCGGCTCAGGAGTGTCGGCGGCAGCTGGATGTTCTCAACGACAGACATGCGGGGGTTGTACCGGCTGCCCACCGGGTTCGCGCTCGCCAGCACCGATGTGCGAGCATTCAGCGTCGCGATGATGCCCGCCTTTGCGATGCTCACCGTCTGCTGCTCCATCACCTCGTGCAGCATGCTGCGCGCAGAGTCGGACATCTTGTCGAACTCGTCGATGCAGCAGATGCCACGATCTGACAGCACCAGCGCGCCGCTCTCCAACACCGTCTCCCGCGTCTCAGGGTCACGCGTGACGTAGGCGGTGAGACCCACTGCGGAGCTGCCGCGGCCACTGGTGTAGATGCCTCGGGGCGCAAGCTTGTTGACGTATGTCAGCAGCTGGCTCTTACTCACGCCCGGGTCTCCGACAAGCAGCACATTGAGCTCTCCACGGAAGCCTTTGCCGGTGCCCGGCGCGAGCTCCTTGTTGACGCCGCCGAACAGCTGGCACAGGATGCCTTTCTTCACATCGTCCAGCTCCCAGATGCTGGGCGCGACGCTGCGTACCAGCGCATCATACACGTCCGGACGGCTACCCAGCGCCTGGATCTGGGCGAGCCGCTGCGGCGAGAACAAGTGATCCAGCGGCACCTGGCTGCTATTCGCAACGTTGGCAGGCAACTGACCGCTGTTTGGGTTGCTGGCCACATTGCGTTCCGCCTCGGACGCGTCGTTGCGCAGCCGCTGCGCCTCATCCTTGCGCAGGTGGATGACATCCAGGTAGGTCTTGTACACGCTGCGCAGAGTGCGCTGCCCTGGAGCCAGACGGATGGGGACAGCCCTGTAAACGCCCGTCACTTCCACTCTGTCTCCGGGCTTTGAGGAATCGACGAGGTCATCGAAGCAGCACAGGTTGACCGTGTGCGGCGTCTCGCCCTCCGGGATGGCATCCGGCGTCTCCTGCATCTTTATCTGCTGCTTGTTTGCAAAGCTGCACAGGTTATGGATCAGAGTCATGGTGCCGCCAGCCGTGCACTTCGGGCAACGCGCTGGCTCAGTCACACGGCCGCGGTCCACAAACACCGGCTCTGCAGTGAAGCCGCACTGCGGAGCAGCGCACTTGAACACAGCCTGCTTAAGGTCCGGAATGATGCCACTGGTGCGAGTCACCATGCCGCGCACACACACCATCTGGTCGATGTCTCCCGGGTTCAGGTCTCGCATCGGCTTCCGCTCCCGGAGGTTAAATGTCCGGACCTGGATCTGGGGGAACTCCTCCTCGCCGTCGTTGAGTAGCTCTTGGGCGTAGTACTCGTTGGTGACGACGTCGAAGATGGGGATAATCTCCTGTGGGTAGAGCACCAGCAGCTTGTAGAGGCCCTCGTCGTAGGACGCAAGGTGGCTGCAGTCCAAGTTGAGGGAGTAATCCTGGACAGCACGCGCGCGCGTCAGACACGGAGCTCTTGAACTGAACACAAGAAGCAACACACGCTCACGAGCCCCTGCACGCATACGCACCTCCCGCTGCTTGATTTCATGCAGCTTCTGCACGTAGTGCGGCAACACTGCTTGCGGGTCCAGCTCGAAGTTGGTCAGGAAGGTGTGGAACCGAGTAGTCGCGTCCTTGACGTTCACGCTCGTTCCCCACACGAACGTGCTCGCGTCCTCGTACGGCACCCCGTCGGAGGGCGCTATGTCGTCCACGTCCTACACAGGGCCACACGCGGCGCGCGGAAATACGAGCGGGAGACGGTCAGCACAGAGGTGGCGGGAAAGCGCAAAGCCCTGAACGCTGCGCGCACAGGTACGCCTCCGCGCACCGAGTCGCCTCCTCCGCCTCCGCCACCGCCTCCAGGAGGACCGCCTCCACCACCTGGTTCTCCTCCGCCGCCGCCCCCGCCGCCGGGGCCGCCACCAGGCGCGAGGCTGCGGCTGCGGTAAGACCGCTCGCCCCGGGAGCGGCTGGTGCTGTGCGGTCGCCGTACAAGACGCCGGCTGGCGCCCAGGTCGTTGCGTCTGTGGCCACCAGTGCCGTCGTCGTCACTGAGTGCGGAGTAGTCGGGTCAGATGCGCGCGCCAGGGCGCCAGCAGGGGCCAGCAACGGAAACCGTACGCACCCTCGTGTGTCCCGCGGCGTCGCGAACGCACGCGCTGACGGTGTGGCGAACCGGCGCGAATTTGGTGCGGAGCCGACAGGCACGACAGGGCCGTATGGCGTGAACGCTTCCTCAGGACCAGCGCGAGTGTCGGCGCTCGGGGTGGCGCGGGGTGCACCTGCGCCACCTGCAGCAGCGCCCAGGAGGGCGCGAGGGCTGCTCAGAGCCGCATCGCTACCACGCCATGGTGACGGGGAGGGCGACGCCATGGCGAGATAGCTCGCGCTCGAGAGTGAACTCTCGAAGGAAGGATGAGTGTTGGCGGTCGGTGTTGAGACTGCATGATGTCATTCAGTCATTGTTGCGCGCATTGGCCACTCGCCTTGGCACTTGTTGTTGAGTCAGGCGTACAGATGCAGCGCAGATGGCTCCATACCGCGCGAGCGTCCTCCTCCACTTGACGCTGGTCTTTGTGCGCCAAGCGCACTGCGGCGATGGCATTCCTGCACGGCTGCGGCGCCGCCTGGCGTGTCACTCCACCACCCGGCTTAGCACCCAAACTGTGAGACACGTATGAGCGCAGGCGCGCTACTTGAGCTTCGCCTTCCCAGGCTTGCACTTTGACTGCCATTGCAGGGGCTGCAACGTACACGATGCGTGCATGCATCACCGGCACTGGCGGCGGCGGTGGTGGCGATGGCAGCGGGTCAGGGAGGTCTGCAACTCGCGTTGCAGCTGCCACTGTTGCGGCGAATGGGCTCCAAGGTGCCTTTCCTGCATACGCCATCGCCCGTGCCGCGAGCTCATCGAAGCCGCCTAGTGCAGCCATGGGGTTGAATGCGACCAGGACAGGATCCACAAACAGGGACGCTCCGGTCGAGGATGATAGGACAGCCGTGGCACGTAACTTGATGTGTGCCACACCGACTCTCAAACCCAGGGCGCTCGCTGCATGGCATGCGTAGGCAACCAGGTCTGCATACGCTGGCGCTGTAGCATCTACAAGTATAGCTTGGTCATACGGACACGACGGAGTGCCGCCAGAGCGCCTCGGCGCGACATCCGAAGCAGTGGACGCCCCCGCAGCTACAAGCTGAGCATTCGCCCTTGCGACGGCGTCCGCTGCGCTCGCATGCGGCTGAAAATGCCACAGGCATGTGACACGCGGTAGAGCATGGCCTTCATCACGTGTTCTGCTGCTGGCGAACAGAGACACGAGGAAGGCATCGCCTTTGATGAGTGGCTGCACGAGGACGCACCTCCGCGTGCGCTGCGACGGATCTTTGCTCAGCTCCATCGCACGGCCGATAGCAGCTCCAACTCCAGCCTCGGTGTCGCAACGCCAGGCTGCAGGCGCGCCGGGGCGACTCGTCGCATGGCAGTCACGCACAACCAGAGGGAAACCGTGCGCGCGTCCAACTGCCCAGGCATCATCTGGCCAGCGAGCGCGTCCACCTGGAGGTGTAGCTAGACCCACAGCGCGGAGCGTGTCAACTGCTTGCGCCTTGTCTGTGCGTGAAAGAGCAGTGTCTAACCCATTGTGCGGTAGCCCCAGTAGTGCGGCCAGCGCGTCGCCGCATGCAGCGCCGCCCAGACTAGCAGGCAGTGCTGCTACAGGACGGAAGCGACCCAGCTGCGCAGCGTTCAAAACATCGGCTGCTAACGCGGTGAGTGAGCCTTTGTCGTGAGGACTGCCGCACAAGACGTGCACGAACTCCGCCTCCGGTCTGGCAGCAAGAGTGGCAGCTGCATCCGCGCCACCGCCGTTGGGTGTAATCACTGCTACAGGAAGGTGGCCAGCATCACGCGCTGCTGCCACTAATGGCCGCCACTCCAAGGGGGCAGCGTTGCGGGGGTCGATGAAGAGGACAACTGTGCTTATGTCCGCTCCATTATCCGTCTGAATGCCAGGTGACACCTCCGGGACGCGCCAGACGGCGCTGGTGTTGCGTTGCGGCGGCGCAGCGACTGCAGGCAACGAGGTTGGAGGAGGCGGCAACATTGGGGATGCTTGTGCGACATCACCGCCGCCGCCATCATCTGAGCTAGCCGTGAACTCACTGCGTGAGGTGCCGCTGCCTTCGCTGCCAGCCTCATCGTAATCCTCCGCTTCCAGCGTCGCAGGCTCAATAGCAGGCCTCCACTGCTGTTCCGCCGGCATCGGCACTGGCGGCGGGACTCTTTCCATACGGATTTCGTCACGCCATGGCGCTAGCTCTACCCTAGCTCCGCCATTTGGGTGAACGATGCGCGGGAAAGAACGCTGGTCGTCATCGAAATGCGACTCCTCCTCTTCAGAGAAACCATCCTCCTCGTCGTCGTCATCCAGCACAGATGGCGGCGGTGCAACGCCCTGGAAATGCTGTGCGATGCGCCGCTGCTGCGTGGCCTCATCCTCGCTGCTTTCAGTTGGCGTAAATGATCCGCTGGGACTATGCCCTCCGCTGCCAAAGAATGCTGCTGTGAACGCAGCGCCCACGGCTGCAATGCCTTGATTTCCTGCAGTCGGCGACACCGGACGGGTCGGACGGCGCGCTATCAGACTGGCATCCGTCGCCTGCTGGATCACAGGTGATGGCGGAACAGCCGGCACAGATGTGAAGCCTCTATCGGCTTTTGCTTCTCTCGGCACTGCAGCAGCGGCTTGCGTCCGCGATTTCGGCTCAGCGGGCGCAGCTTTCTGGGGACGAGCTACCGGCTCGGGCCGAGTCGCAGGTCTCACAACCGGTTCCGCTTGCGGCCGCGGCTGTCTGGGTGCCTCCTCCGCTGGTTTTGTGGTGCTACGACGTGCTGGCCCCCGCAGGTAGTTCTCCATGAATGCGCTCGTCGGGCGAAGGCGTGCAGGACCGTCGTCGCTGTCACTGCTGCTGAGGTCCTGTTTCCGCCGCATTGTATCAGCCCCAGGCTGGTGTAGTTGCGTAGTGGACCACGAGTTTGCCTTCCTCGCCGTAGGCTGCGTACAGCGAGCGGACAGTGTCGTCCAGGCACGGACAAAATGCTGCTCGTAGGTACACGAACTACACACCGCGAACACACACTGCGTCAGTTCGCTCACGTTCACGCACGCATGCTGGACTTCACGCACCACGCTGTCGCGCTGAAGCTGCTTCCTGAGGTAGTCGACGACGCTCGCAAACCTCTGAGCTCCGCCAATCTTGACCTTGTCTTGGCGGAGAATAGGCGCGTCGCCCGTTGCACGCAGGAGGATGACCACCTTGTCAGAGGATGCGGCGCTGCTGCTGCTGTCGGCGTTCTCGGCCATGCAGCTTCACACAGCCATGGCAAAGGCGATGCTCTGGCTGGCTGGCTGCTGCCAACGCGTCATCGTGTTGTTCTCCCTCCGCGGCCCAATGACGCGCGGGAGAGGAGCAGCAGCAGCATGGCGCCGTCCCTGAACGAGCTCGACGCACGGCTGCGCGCCCTGCGTGAGCAGCTGGGTGATGAAGATGTTAGCAGCAGGCACGTGCGCTTGCCGCTCCTCCTTTTTACGCTCCGTCTGACACGCCGTGTCCGCGCTGTCTGATGACACAGCGAAAGCGAGGAGGACGGCGACGGAGGCAGCGAGAGCTCTCTGCAGAGCATCCCCCCGTTGCCAACTCACTGTCTGCCGGAGTTCTACACGCAGGAGGCGTCGCAGAAGCGCGGCGGCGTTCCCCTTGAGCCGCCGCCACTGAGACGCGTTGCAGCAGCTGCTGGGGGCGACGGAGCGGCGGAAAAGGCGAAGCCACGAAAGAAGCGGAAAGTGGAAGGGACTGGCGAGGCAGACGCAGCGCCTTTGACAGCCGAGGAGGTTGCCGGTGGAAGTGACAGGCCGGTGTGTGTCACCTGTGGTCTGAGATTCACGAGCGCGGCGCAGCTGGAGGAGCACAAGCAGGGCAAGAGGCATAGGCAACACGAGCGGCAGAAGCACTTGGGCGCTCAAGCTCATGCACCTGCGACAGCTGTGCCACGTAGAGCGGCATCGGGAAAGCGCCCGATGGTGGAGATCAAGGTGCGGAGGATTGCTAGATGTCTCAACACTCTTTCATGCCCCTGGACTGATGGATTGGAGAGCGCTCCTGCTCGGCAGGGACCTGCATGCGCACTGTGTCGCAAGTCTTTCACCAGCGAGGCGCAGCTGCAGGAGCACATTGGCGGCAAGTGGCATCAGATGAGGATCAAAGGGGCGAAGCATAAGATGTGAATGGAACAGCTTTTGGCTGTTCTGCCAGCGTGTCACAAGTCTTGACCCTCCCTGCAGTCTGCATTTGACCGTCTGTCCAATCGCTCTCAATCATGAGCGAGGAGGTGCCGAAGACGATGAAGGCGCTGGTGTATGACTCTGGCGCTGAAAAGCACGGCGTGAAACTCGCTGACGCGGTGCCCGTGCCAGTGCCCGGGGCGACGCAGGTCCTCGTGCGCGTGCATGCTGCCGCACTTAACCCAGTGGACTACAAGTTGCCTACGTTCCCGGTGATGGGCTGGGTGCTTGGCGGCAAAGCGGTCGGCTTCGACTTTGCGGGCAAGGTGGTGGCGACCGGCGACAAGGCGGCGGCACTGGCTGGTAAGCACGTCTTTGGTGCTTGCCAGGGGGCCATTGCTGAGTACTGCATCGCTGAGATGGAGCACGTCGCTGAGAAGCCTGAGGCAGTGACCTTCTCTGATGCAGCGTCGCTCAACGTCGCTGGCGTTACCTCACTCCTCGCTCTCGAGGAGACTGGCATGCAGGCGGGCGACACGGTGCTTGTCGTTGGCGGCTCTGGGGGCTGCGGCTCGTTCGGCGTGCAGCTCGCCAAGTTGTTGGGTGCCGCCAAGGTGGTTGCTGTGGCCTCCGACAAGAACGTTGACTTCTGCAAGTCACTTGGCGCGGATGTCGTGTGCAGTTACACTGCCGGCACTGAAAGCCTGGTCGCAGCACTGAAGGAGCACGGCCCGTATGATGCAGTCTTCGACAGCGTGACGAGCAGTGATGACATGTCTTACGAGCAGATTGCGCGTGACGTGCTGAAGCCAGGCAAAGTACCAGTCGGCATCAACGGCCCTGCGCCAGATATGATGCGCGCGCTGGCATCATCGGCGCTGGGCTTTAATCTGCAACGAGGCGACTTCAAGATCTGCATGCATCGCAATGACAAGGACACGCCTGCACGACTTGGCAAGCTTGCTCAGTGGGTGGCAGACGGCAAGCTGAAGGTTGTTACCGACAGCAAAGTGCCATTCACGCAAGAAGGCATCTACAGCGGGTACGACAACGTGCACAGCCGCCGAGCAAAGGGCAAGGTGGTTGTGAACGTCCGCGAATGAAGCCTGCATGCAAGAATGAACGTGACATTGAACTACAACTGCGTTTGGGGCCAGCTCTGGTATCTCTTCTCTAGCGCAGCATATGTTTCCGTCAAGACGAGCTTCACATGCTCCGCCATGGCGTCGCCGCTGGCGAAATCCCTGGGCCGCAGCGGCGGACAAAGCTGCACAACCGCGACAGTGGGCTTCTCACAAATGCGTGCTGTCTGCTTCAGCCCGTTCCTCTCATTCTCCCAGCCCAGGCCGACGCGGGCATTGTAATAAATACAGCACGGCTGCACCAGCTTGCCGGCGTCAAAAGCCGCTTCGAAGCTGCCACTGCGGATCTTGTCCAACATGGGCGGTCCATAGGCCTGCGCGGTGCCTTCCACAAACACAAGTATCGCGCCCGGGAAGCCTGCGATCTTGGACCGGACGGTGGCGCCCGACTTTTTGTCGCCGCGCGTGTAGAACACGTATCCGAGGTTGCGACACCAAGTTGCCACTATTCTGCCTACCAGAGAGCTCTCCACCGCCAGGTCCGCCTTCACAACCACGTGCAGCTGGTACGGTGCAACAGCCTGCAGCACGGGCACGTCGAACCAGTTGAAGTGGTTGGCCACCCACACAGCAGGCTCTTCTGAGGGAGGAGGGGTGCCGACCCTTATGCTGCGCATGCCCAGCGCTGTGGAGAACAGGCGCCACACGAGCAGCATGCCGCGCAGGCTGCCCAGGGCGCTGAAGACCAGCGTCGACGGGACGACGGGCAGGAAGCAGAGCAGTGTGTAAACAACTCTCAGCTTTCCATGCGCCTCCAGGAGCCTCCCGAACATGCCCATCCTGGTGTCACGCCGCGTGCGATGTACACGCACACACAAGGAGTTCTTGCGAGGGCGCTCGAATTTTTCAAGCCGGTAACCGTCTCTGCCTTCGCAGACACCCTTTTCACGTGATGCGATAGTGCGCATCATGCGCTGCGATGGCGCAGATGCGACGCCGGCCGCCAGCGTTGAATGCCACTGCCGTGCTGTGTGAAGCGGCAGACGCTCTCCCTCAAGGACAGCCCAGCGAGTCGCAGCTGGTCGCACTGCTGCGCTTGCACTTGCGCTTCGCTGGTGGTGACTCCCCATGTGCTGTCCTTGAAGCTCATGGACTGCAATGGTGTCTCAACAGCTTGCTCGTCTACGGCCCAGAAAGCGCTGCGGGCCGCATCGCTCTGCAAGTGGTCTCTGCCCTGGCGCACTCTCCCGTGCGGCCTGTTTTGAGCACCTTCCACCATGCTTGGGGAAGCACAGAGCACTGGAGTGGGCAGTACTTGAGCCCCGCGCTGAGAGCTGCTCGTGTCTCTGTAGAGGTTGCTTCTTCGCCGACTGACCGGCCTCGAATCCTCGCCATCCATTGTGGCGGCTGCAAAGCGACCGAGAAACATCGAGCAGCGTTGAATGCAGATGAGGAGCTGCGTAGTCAGCTGGCGGCATGTCTTGCGGCAAGAGGGCATGCTCTGCAAGGCATGCAAGCACGGACCATTGATGCGATGGACCCGCGCGCAGGCATCGCCGGCATCGGGCGTGGCGTTTTCGCAACACAACCTTGGAAGGCACATCAGTTAGTCGGCCCCTACACCGCCTGGGTGACATGCCAGTGCGAGTTTGACACCCACGTTCCTGTGCTGCGACGATTGGAGTTCGA
>Ga0164296_1002086_pt1 | contig 20271 bp, 17 predicted proteins | sample GEODES057metaG_FD_113533 | JGI IMG/M metagenome (GOLD analysis project Ga0164296, IMG submission 113533) | Dystrophic lake water microbial communities from Trout Bog Lake, Wisconsin, USA - GEODES057 metaG | ecosystem: Environmental > Aquatic > Freshwater > Lake | place: USA: Trout Bog Lake...
GCCGCCTTCGATCATCGCTTTCAATACTTCAATTGCACCGTCCTGGGTAGGAAAACCTGCAGGCATATACCCAATCAGCAGCGCACGATTTTCAGATTTTGCCTTGACGAATAACTCTTCGAGCGGGGTGCTCACAATGGAATTCCAAAATACTCTGCTGCTGTCTGTACATCCTTATCGCCGCGACCGCTAAGGTTGATGAGCAAAACTGCATCCGGTCCCAGTTCTTTTCCAACCTGCATTGCGCCAGCGAGCGCATGTGCGCTTTCAATCGCCGGGATAATTCCTTCGGTGCGGCAGAGCAACGCGAAGGCTTCCATAGCCTGCGCATCTGTAATCGCGCGATACTCCGCGCGGCCAATGTCATGCAGGTATGCGTGTTCTGGTCCTACGCCTGGATAATCCAGTCCAGCCGAGATTGAATGGGACTCAACTGTTTGGCCATTTTTATCCTGAAGAACATAAGAGCGTGTTCCATGAAGCACGCCAGGGGTTCCGCCAGAGATGGTGGCTGCGTGGAAACCAGATTCGATTCCACTGCCCCCTGCTTCAAGGCCGATAAGTCGAACGCCAGCATCATCAATAAAAGGATGGAAGATTCCGATCGCATTGGATCCGCCGCCGACGCAAGCCAAGATGACATCTGGCAAACGTCCCAAGATTTCTAGGCATTGCTCACGGGCTTCAACGCCGATGATTCGATGAAAATCCCGAACCATCGTCGGGAAGGGATGAGGGCCAGCAACTGTTCCGAGCAAATAATGCGTAGTCTCAACGTTGGTTACCCAATCGCGCATCGCTTCATTGATGGCATCTTTAAGGGTCTTGCTTCCCTGAGTTACCGGGATAACTTCGGCGCCTAGCAATTTCATTCGGGCGACGTTAAGCGACTGACGCTTGGTGTCTTCTTCGCCCATATACACAACACACTCGAGCCCCATGAGTGCAGCTGCGGTTGCCGATGCGACGCCATGTTGGCCAGCACCGGTTTCAGCGATGATCCGCTTCTTGCCCATGCGCTTGGTAAGTAGCGCCTGACCTAAGACGTTATTGATCTTGTGGCTACCTGTGTGATTAAGGTCTTCACGCTTCAAGAGAATGCGTGCACCACCAGCATGTTCAGCAAAGCGCTTCGCCTCAGTCATGATGCTCGGGCGACCGGTATAGGTGCGATGGAGTTCGGCGAGTTCGTGCTGAAAAGAAGGGTCCGCGAGCGCTACCTGATGCGCCAGCGCCAGTTCATCTAAAGCTGCGATCAGTGCTTCTGGGACGAATCGCCCGCCGTATGGGCCGAAATGGCCGAGGATTTCCGGGGCAACCGTTGAACTCATGCGAGTACGTTACCAGCCGACTATCTTCCAAGCAGGGTACTAATTGCCGCTGCGGGATCCCCCGCCCGTACCAGAGTTTCACCCACCAAGATCGCCTTCGCCCCGTGCGCCTCCGCGTTGATGACCTCGGCCCGAGTCGAAATTCCGGACTCGGCAACTTTAATTTTGTCGTCAGGGATGAGAGGCAGCAGTCGATCAAAGGCATCAGGATGAATCTCAAGTGTCTTCAAATTTCGAGCATTGACCCCGATGAGCCGGGCGTCGATTGCGAGCGCTCTTTCAATTTCTACCTCATCATGCACTTCAACCAGTACTGATAAACCCAACTCATGAGAGAGCTGGTAGTAGTCCTTTAATTGCGAATCTGAAAGCGCTGCGACGATAAGGAGAATCAGGTCCGCTCCCAGCGCGCGAGTTTCGTACACTTGAAATTCGGTGACCGTGAAATCCTTTCGCAGGATTGGTAGCGAAACTCTTGAGCGAACGGCCTGTAAATCTGCAGGAGATCCTTTAAAGCGTCGTCCTTCTGTGAGCACGCTGATTACAGCCGCTCCCGCACTTTGATAGGTAGCCGCTAACGCGGCAGGATCCGTAATTGTCGCAAGTTCACCTTTACTCGGTGAAGATCGCTTTACCTCCGCAATGATCTGCATACCGGGTTTTGCAAGCGCAGCGTACGCATCGAGTGCGGCAGGTATTTCAGCAATCTCATCGCGCAACTGTGAGTTTGGAACTTCGCGCAACTTAATATCTTCAAGGACACCTTCGATGATGGAATCGAGCACCGTACTCATAGCGTTGGGTCCTTACCTTCGCTCAACGCATTCCACGGAGTTTGGGATTTCGGCTCATAGCGTTTGGAAATTCCGCGCCTTGTCATTCGAATCGCGAGAAAGATCACGATCAGAAAAACGACTAATACGAGCAATAACTTTACGAGAAGCATCAAAGCGCCTTCATATTATTTGCAGTCGCAATCGCACCAAGGACAGCTGCCGCCTTATTCACGCACTCTTGGTCTTCGGTCGCTGGATCAGAATCTGCAACGATTCCCGCACCAGCCTGCACGTACGCTTTGCCATCTTTAATAACAGCAGTACGAATTGCGATACATGCATCGATATTTCCGCGGAAATCTAAATACCCGATAGTGCCGCCATACAAGCCGCGTCGCGTAGGTTCCAGGCCCTCAATTATTTTCATAGCAGATGGCTTCGGTGCGCCCGAGAGTGTGCCTGCAGGAAATACTGCAAGGAGCGCATCGACTGGCGAAGAGTCCTCCGCGAGCTTTCCAGCTACTGTCGAAACAATATGCATAACATGGGAATAACGCTCGATCTGCATAAATTCAACGACTTCAACACTTCCAGGAGCGCACACTCGGCCGAGGTCATTTCGCCCAAGATCAACCAACATGAGATGTTCGGCGCGCTCTTTCGGATCAGCTAACAGTTCCTCTGCATGACGCTGATCGACTTCTGGATCAGCAGAGCGCGGGCGTGTTCCTGCGATCGGGTGAATAAGTACATCCTCCCCAGTTATCTTGACCAACGCCTCCGGGCTGGATCCGACGACGGATAGGCCATCGGCAAATCTAAATAAATACATGTACGGGCTTGGGTTTGAGGCGCGCAGCGAACGATAGATTTCAAATGGATCACATTCTGTATCCATCACAAAGCGCTGCGACAGAACAACTTGGAAAGCCTCACCGGCACGGATCTCTTCTCGAATTGATTCGACCTTTGACTGGTAGTCCTCAGATTTCATATCACGATTGAAATTGGGAGCAACGCGGTGCAACGGGTAGTTGATGGTTGCCGGGGCTTCAGTGCGTAAACGTTCTTCGATCGCGTTTAATCGGCTGTTCGCATCTTCGTATGCAAGGTCAACGCGATCAGCGCTGCCATCCCAGTTAATCGCATTTGCGATAACTGTGAGCGTTCCATCGAAATGATCAAAGACCGCTAAATCCGAGGTCAACATAAATGCAATTTCCGGAATGGCTACATCAGCTACTGCTTTATTTGGAATTCGCTCGAGGCGACGAACGATTTCATAACTTGCATAACCAACCAATCCTCCAGTGAGCGGAGGAAGGTGCGGGAGGTGCGGCGACTTTAAATGTTTTGCGGTGATCTTCAGGGCGTCCAGCGGGTCGATTCCAGATGGAGCTCCAGCGGGGGCTGTGCCAATCCAAGTCGCCTTTCCATCGACTTCAGTGAGCGTTGAGGCGCTATGAATTCCAATGAACGAGTAGCGAGACCAGACTCCACCATGTTCGGCGGACTCAAGCAAGAAAGTGCCGGGGCGGTCCTGTGCCAAAATTTTGTAGAGCGAGAGCGGCGTATGCGCGTCTGCCAAGTAGGTGCGCGATACCGGAATGACATTGAAATCCTGCGCGTATTCCCTGAACTTTTCAAGAGTAATTTGCGTCGCGCTCATCTAAATGCTTTCCGTTTCTGGGAATGAGATCTCTCGAAAAAAGCAGGAACGCTCCCCTGTATGACAAGCTGCTCCAATTTGTTCAACCTTCATAAGAAGTGCGTCGCCGTCACAGTCATATGAAATGGATTTCAAGGCCTGGGTATGTCCAGAAGTTTCACCTTTGCGCCATAGGGAATTTCGGCTCCGACTCCAATACGTTACCTGTCCGGTGCGGAGCGTGATTTCTAGCGCCTCCTGGTTCATCCAGGCCATCATCAGCACCTCACCAGAATCCGAATCCTGCGCAATTGCCGCTACCAAGCCCTGATTCTGGAGCGCACCTAATACTTCGGCGGGGAGATTCACCCTCCCATTCTGCCCTATAGCCACCTACTGTCGCATGGCATAACCGTGGCTACGCAATTCATCCTTCACTTGCACAATAGTGAGCGTTTGAAAGTGAAAAACACTGGCGGCGAGTAGCGCATCTGCCCCAGCTTCAAGGGCTGGAGCGAAATCCTTCAGTGACCCCGCTCCTCCGCTGGCAATCAGCGGGACGTCGGTGATGGCACGAACTTTGCTGATCATCTCGGTGTCATATCCGTTGCGCGTCCCATCGGCGTCCATAGAGTTAAGCAGGATTTCGCCCACCCCACGCGAAGTTGCCTCGGCAATCCATTGAAATGCATCCAGGCCGGTTCTCGTTCTTCCACCATGAGTAGTTACCTCAAATCCAGAAGGAGTTTCACCACGCTTTGCATCCACAGAGAGAACCAAAACTTGATCACCGAAACGATCCGATATTTGATTGATTACCTGCGGGTTATTGATTGCCGCGGTGTTAATTCCAACTTTGTCCGCGCCAGCACGAAGTAATTGATCAACATCGGCGGCAGTACGGACTCCCCCACCTACTGTGAGTGGAATAAAAACTTGCTCCGCAGTTCTCGCAACTATTTCAAGTGTGGTGGAACGCTCTTCAACCGATGCAGAAATATCTAAAAAGGTGAGCTCATCTGCTCCACTGTCTCCGTATAGTTTTGCGAGTTCCACGGGATCACCGGCGTCAACGAGATTCGCGAAATTCACGCCCTTCACAACCCGTCCGCCTGCTACATCCAGACAGGGAATGATCCGCTTCGCTAACGTCATCCGACTACTGCAATCGCTTCTGGCAAGGTAAAAGCTCCGGCATACAAAGCCTTTCCAACAATTGCACCCTCGACACCGATATCTGTCAGCGAACGAATTTGCTTCAGGTCATCAAGGCTTGATACACCGCCGCTTGCTACGACGGGGCGATCCGTAGCCGCACAGATCTGGCGGAGAAGTTCAAGGTTTGGACCTTGCAAAGTTCCATCTTTTGCAACGTCGGTCACGATATATCTGGCACACCCATCGCGATTTAAACGCTCCAGGGTTTCAAAGAGATTGCCACCTTCTTTAGTCCAACCACGCGCAGCCAAGGTGTGACCACGAACATCAAGACCAACAGCGATTCGATCGCCGAATTCCGCAATCACTTTCGCAGTCCATTCAGGATTCTCAAGCGCCGCAGTTCCAAGATTCACCCGGGTACAACCGGTGGCTAGCGCACGACGCAAGGACTCATCATCACGAATTCCACCAGAAAGTTCGACTTTGAGATCAACGCTCTTGATGACCTCTTCGAGCAGCGCCGCATTGCTTCCGGTGCCGAAGGCAGCATCTAGATCTACAAGATGGATCCATTCCGCTCCAGCACTTTGAAATTCGGCTGCAACCTCAAGCGGGCGGCCATATTTGCTGGTGGCGCTTAACTCTCCTTGAACAAGCCGGACAGCGAGCCCATCTTTCACATCAATAGCAGGAAGAAGTTCCAAACGCTTTGCATCATCGGTCATAGCGACTCCACCCAATTCATTATTAGTTTTGCTCCCGCATCACCGCTCTTTTCAGGGTGAAATTGCACAGCACTTATTGCACCTAACTCCACTGCAGCCAAAAAGTTTTCTCCATATTCACACCAGGTATTTATCGCACCAGGTACGGGCACCTTTGCAGCAAATGAATGGACAAAGTAGAAAGAGGAATCGTGTATTCCTTTGAAGAGAATAGATTGCTCATTGGTAAAAACGGTATTCCAACCCATGTGCGGCAAGATCGGAGCGGCTATACGCTCGACGACGCCGGGGAATAATCCAAGTCCTGCATGGCCTTGTTTTTCGATTCCCTCTTCAAAGAAGATTTGCATTCCAACACAGATTCCAAAGATCGGATTTCCAGCTTTCGTGCGCTCCGCAATGATCTGATCGCCCCCGACAGAGATGAGCTGTTCCATACATGAGCCATACGCCCCCACTCCTGGAACCACCAGCCCATCACTCTTTAAGCAGATTTCGGGATCGCGGGTAACGACAGTCTCATGACCAGTCAGGGCAAAGGCTCGTTCTGCAGAGCGCAAGTTGCCCGAACCGTAATCAAGTATTGCTATCAAAGCACGCCTTTTGTGGATGGGATGCCAGCCGTGCGTCCATCGATGGCAACAGCGTCGCGTAGTGCGCGAGCTACCGCCTTGAATTGAGCTTCAAATACATGGTGGGCATTGCGACCTTCAAGCACTCTGATGTGAAGCGCAATGCGCGCCTCTGCAACGATCGATTCCCAAATGTGTTTTCCTAGTGTCGTATCAAATGTACCAATCAACTCCACAATCTCTGGTTGGCGGTGTACCAAGTATGGACGCCCAGATAAATCGACAGCGGCCTGAACGAGAACCTCATCCAATGGAACCATTGCATCGCCAAAGCGTCGGATGCCGGCCTTGTCCCCGAGTGCTTCGCGAAGAGCCTGGCCAAAGGCAAGTGAAGTATCTTCAACGGTGTGGTGTGAATCCACATCCACATCGCCGGTTGTCTTAACCGTCAAATCGAAACCTGCATGCTTTCCTAACTGCGAGAGCATATGTTCGAAAAACGGAACTCCAGTTTGAATATCGATGATGCCGCTGCCGTCAAGATTGAGTTGAACAAATACGTCAGACTCTTTAGTAGTGCGAGCAACTGTTGCTTGGCGCGGGCTCTGATTAGCTGTAGTCATCGACTCTCTCTTATCCCTTTATTCCCCAACGACTTGTTGGAGGGCAGTAATAAATTGATCATTCTCTGATGGCGTACCAATTGAAACCCGTAGATAACCGCGCAGCCCGATGTCACGAATCAGCACTCCTTTTTCTAGGAGCGACTTCCACACCGCTGCAGGCTCACCTTGGAATCCGGTAAAGAGTAGAAAGTTTGCCGAACTCGGGACGACCTGGATGTTCAGCTCCTCTAGCGCCACTTTTACACGTTCGCGCTCATTGATAAGCAGTTCAATCTCCGACTGCATCGCGGGAGCGAACTCGAGGGCTACCTCGGCTGCAGCCTGAGTCAAGGAACTAAGGTGATATGGAAGTCTGGTTATAAGCGCCGCATTCACAACGGCTGGTTTTGCCACAAGGTACCCAGTGCGGGCGCCGGCGAAAGCGAAAGCCTTGCTCATCGTGCGGACAACGACGACGTGCGGATAGTCGGTGAGCAAAGTAACTGCTGAGGGTTCTGCGGAAAATTCTGCATAGGCCTCATCGACAACCAAAAGGCCACCAATCGAACCAGTAGCTTCTGCAAGCTCTCTAAGGTCGGCAATCGGCGTAGCGGTGCCCGAAGGGTTATTAGGCGTCGTCACAAATACTAATTGCGGTGATTTTTCACGTATGGTTTTCTTTGCCGACGCAATATCGATTTTGAACTCACCGTCACGGCTTCCTGCAAACCACGGGGTCTTCGTAATTTGAGCGATCAGTGGATGAACTGAATAGGACGGAGTGAAACCGAGCGCCAGATTTTCACTTCCCGCGAACGCTAGAAAGAGCGTCTGCAAGATTTCATTTGAACCGTTCGCTGCCCAAATATTTTCAGCACCTACTTCAACGCTTGTTGATTGCGTGATGTAGTGAGCTAACTTTGTGCGCAGATTTACCGCATCTCGATCTGGATATCTATTGAGGTGGCGACATACTTCGGCTAGCCGATTCTGCATCGCATCAACTACCTCATCCGGCAGAGCAAAAGGGTTTTCATTGGTATTGAGAGCGACAACATCGGTGATCTGTGGCGCACCGTATGGTGAAATGTTTCGCAGATCGGAGCGAAGTGGAAGCCAGTACGGCCATTGCGATGAAACCATTACTTACTCTCCTCGAATCGAGCGCGAATTGCTTCACCATGTGCAGGAAGATCTTCGGCATTTGCAAGCGTGACAACTGTCTCTGCGATATCACGTAAAGAGTTAAGGTCGTACTCTACGAAATTAACGCCCTTCAAAAACGTTTGTACCGACAGGCCGCTGGAGTGACATGCACATCCACCAGTAGGTAGAACGTGGTTTGAACCCGCGGAGTAATCACCTAATGAAACCGGGGTGTAGCGCCCAACAAAGACTGCGCCGGCATTTCTTATTTGTGAAGCGACGTACTCAATATTTTCAACATGAAGCTCGAGGTGTTCAGCTGCATAGCCATTAACGACTTCTATCCCCTGCTCAACTGAGTCCACTAAAACTATTGCAGATTGCGGGCCATTGAGCGCTTGGATAATTCTTTCGCTATGACGTGTAGCAGCAGCACGAATTTCTAATTCAGATCTCACGTGCGCGGCAAGTGTTTCGCTGGTGGTCACCAAGACAGCGGATGCGTAAATATCGTGCTCAGCCTGGCTAATCAGATCGGCGGCTACTTCCCCGGCATTGGCACTATCGTCCGCCAAGATCCCAATCTCTGTAGGTCCTGCTTCAGAGTCAATGGCAATTAAGCCACGGAGCGCGCGCTTAGCCGCAGCAACATAAATGTTTCCAGGACCGGTCACCATATCAACGGGATCACAGAGGTCATGGATGCCGTAGCCAAACATTGCTACTGCCTGCGCTCCCCCAACTGCATAGACCTCATCAATCCCAAGTAACGCACAAGTAGCCAGAATGGTGGGGTGCGGCAAGCCACCAAACTCTTTTTGAGGTGGTGATGCGACCGCGATACTCGGAACTTTCGCAATTTGCGCAGGAATCACATTCATCATCACTGAGCTCGGATAAACAGCCTTGCCGCCTGGAACATAGAGGCCAACTCGGTCAACGGGTAACCACCGTTGGCTTACAGTTCCGCCATCAACCACGCTTACCTTCACATCCGTGCGCGCTTGCGCCTTGTGAAAGCGCCTGATCCGGGCAATCGACACCTCAAGTGCGGTACGAACGTTGGGATCTAAATCTGTGAGCGCCGACGCGATGGCCTCGGTCGGTACCTTGATGTGCGGTGGTCGAATCCCATCAAACTCGTAGCTCAACTCTCGCAAAGTTTCTTCAGTGCCATTAGCAACGCGGTCCAGGATCGGCTCAATAAGCGTCATGGCCTTTGTGACATCTAATGTCGCCCGCGGAACGACTCGCTTATATTGCGCACGGGTTAAAACCTGACCACGAAGGTCTATCGTCGCAATATCGGAACCCTTACCCACGGCCATATTCTAAAGCGAAGGCATGTGCGCCGTTCACCAATTAAAAGACCGGAAAATCAAGAGACTAAGCAGTCCGGACCCAACACCGACTTCAAATCTGCGCTGAGGCTTGGTGACGCGGTGACGCGAAGCCCATCATCAATCTTCATCACCAATCCTTTTGCGCCATCCTCGAGCCTCAAGTGGACCTCTCTCGAGCCAGGGTGGGAGCGCAAAATCTCCTTCATGCGATCTACGAGTGGTGCGGTAACCCTGGAAGCATCCATTGAAATCACAAGCGGCCCAGTCGGAGTTCCAGAGACATCCGGAATAGTCATATCCAGTGCGGTAATCCGCGGAGCCTCTTCTCGCTTATCAATGCGTCCACGAACAACAATGACTTTATCTTCAACGAGGTTCATGGCATGTGTTTGATAGGCGCCAGAGAAGAAGAGGACGTCGACCGCTCCCTCAAGGTCCTCGATGGAGACAATCGCCCAAGCATTGCCCTGCTTTGAAACTTTGCGTTGCACTTGGGTAATCAAGCCACCAATATTGACGACCTGGTCGTGGCCAACCGAATCTTCCGCAATTTGTGAGATCGGCATATCGACCGCGGATCTGAGTACATGCTCGATTCCTAGTAACGGATGATCCGAGACATAAAGACCGAGCATCTCTCTCTCATAGCTAAGGAGCAGGGTCTTATCCCATTCATCGCTCGGAATATCCAACTCAACTTTTGTTATGGTGTCACCACCAGTTCCACCATGGGATTCCATTGAACCAAAGAGATCAAATTGCCCAATTGCCTCAGCGCGCTTAATCTCATTGACTGAATCAATTGCTTCGAGATAAACCATCATGAGGCCACGGCGAGGAGACCCGAGTGAATCAAACGCGCCAGCTTTAATGAGTGATTCAATAGTTTTCTTGTTACATACTTGTTGATCGACCTTCGTGAGGAAATCGCCGAAACTAGTGAACCGTCCCTTTGCTTGGCGATTGGCAACGATTGATGAAACGACGTTCTCCCCGACATTTCGAATCGCAGTTAACCCAAAACGAATATCAGCTCCGAGTGGCGTGTAGTCGGATGAAGATTCATTGACATCTGGAGGCAAGACTTGAATACCCATACGACGACATTCATTGAGATAGAGCGCGCTCTTGTCCTTATCGTCGCGGACGCTGGTAAGTAGCGCAGCCATATATTCAGTCGGGAAATTAGCTTTGAGGTATGCCGTCCAGTATGAAACCAAACCATATCCAGCAGAATGCGCCCGGTTAAATGCGTAATCAGAGAACGGAATCAAGGTATCCCAAAGTTTCTTGATGGCAGATTTTCCAAATCCGCCGGCGACCATTCCTGCTTCGAAATTCACATACTCTTTATCAAGGATCTCTTTATTCTTCTTACCCATCGCCTTGCGCAATAGATCTGCGCGTCCGAGAGAGAAGCCGGCCACTTTCTGCGCAATCGCCATCACCTGCTCCTGGTAAACGATCAAGCCATATGTATCACCAAGAATTTCGGCGAGTGGCTCCGAGAGCTCTTCGTGGATCGGTTCAACGGGCTTTCTACCATTCTTGCGGTCGGCATAATCTGTATGTGCGTTCACTCCCATTGGACCCGGGCGGTAGAGCGCTATAACAGCCGAGATATCTTCGAATGAGTCTGGGGCCATCTGCCTGAGCAGCGCGCGCATGGGACCACCATCAAGCTGGAATACGCCTAGGGTTTCACCTTTGCCGAGCAAGTCAAAGGTCTTTGGATCATCGAGGGTGAGCGTCGCAAGATCAACATCGATATTTTGATTTCGTTTGATGTTGAGCAAGCAATCATCAAGGACCGAAAGGTTTCGAAGTCCTAGGAAGTCCATCTTCAAAAGCCCAGTCGCCTCACAAGCGCCCATATCGAACTGTGTGATGATCGCGCCATCTGATTCACGGCGATGAATTGGAATTACATCAAGGAGAGGTTCCTTACTGAGAATCACACCCGCGGCATGTACACCCCATTGGCGTTTAAGGCCCTCAAGTCCCCTTGCGGTATCGACAATCCGTTTGGCATCGGGATCGGTTTCGTATAGCGATCGAAATTCTCCGGCCTCGCCATAGCGCTCGTTCTTTGTATCAAATACGCCAGAGAGCGTGATGTCCTTGCCCATGATTGTCGGAGGTAGCGCCTTCGTGATCTTGTCACCGATGGCATATGGATAACCAAGCACGCGAGTTGCATCTTTGAGAGCTTGCTTTGATTTGATATTGCTATAGGTAATGATCTGCGCAACGCGATCCTCACCATATTTATTCGTAGCGTAAGCGATCATCTCTGAGCGACGACGTTCATCGAAATCCAAATCAATATCTGGCATTGAGATACGTTCTGGATTGAGGAAACGCTCGAACAAGAGACCGTGCTTAATCGGATCAAGCGCTGTAATTCCGAGTGCATATGAAACAAGTGAGCCAGCGGCAGAACCACGTCCAGGTCCGACGCGAATTCCTACCTCACGGGCGTGTGAACAGAGGTCGGCAACAACCAAGAAGTAACCGGGGAACCCCATCTTGATCATCACATCGAGTTCGTAATTTAAGCGCTCTTGATACTCCGCCGGAATCGTGCCACCCATGCGCTCTGCCAAACCTTGATTCGCCAACTTCGTCAACCAGGTGACTTCGCTCTCCCCCGCCGGGACATCAAATTGTGGAAGGAGATTGTCGCCTTCTCGAAGCGTCACATTGCATCTTTCGGCAATCCAAAGCGTGTTATCGCACGCCTCCGGATGATCGCCAAAGAGTGCACGCATTTCCTGAGCGCTTTTAAGATAGAACTGATCGTTCTCAAATTTGAACCGCTTGGGGTCAGCCATCGTTGATCCGGATTGCACACAGAGCAACGCTTCATGCGCCCCGGCATCCTCATTGTGTGTGTAGTGCAAATCGTTGGTTGCAAGTAACGGCAACTTCAATTCTTTTGCAAGTTTTAATAGATCACTCATGGATCGACGTTCAACATTGATGCCGTGATCCATAATTTCTACAAAGAAATTCTCTGCGCCAAAAATATCGCGCAGCTCGCTCGCGGCTGAGAGTGCATCTTTGTACGCGCCCATACGTAGCTTCGTTTGGATTTCTCCGCCGGCGCATCCGGTGGTGCCGATCAATCCCTTTGCATACTTCGACAAAAGCTCGCGATCCATCCGAGGCTTGTAATAAAAACCTTCAAGAGAGGCCAATGAAGAGAGTTTGAATAAGTTGGTGAGCCCATCATTGTTTTCGGCGAGCAGGGTCATATGGGTGTAGGCACCACCACCGGAGACATCGTCCTCGCCGCCCTCGGCCCATTTGACGCGGCGTTTATCGAAACGGCTTTCAGGAGCGACATACGCTTCGATGCCAATAATCGGCTTTACGCCAGCTTTCTTCGCCTGCTTATTAAACTCGAATGCGCCAAAGACATTTCCGTGATCGGTAATTGCAATCGCCGGCATCTCTTGCCGGGCAACCTCCTTGATGAGCTCATCTACCCGCGCCGCACCATCGAGCATCGAGTACTCGGTATGGACGTGGAGGTGGACGAAACTAGGATCTTGGGGCACGAATAGGGAGATTACTACTGGGATTAAATTTGATCACTAATTTGGGCAAGGTGAGCCAATGAGCGTGTCAGGTCGTGTGGATAATCACACTTGAATGCCATCATCTCCCCGGTTATTGGGTGAATGAACTTGAGTTCCCGAGCATGTAGCCACGGACGATGGATGTCGAGTTTGTCTGCAATTGTGTGGTCGGCGCCATATGTGAGGTCTCCAACCAAAGGATGGTGAAGGGCCGCAAAGTGGACGCGAATTTGATGGGTGCGTCCGGTCTCAAGTTCAATCTCGAGCAATGAGACTGCCGGGAAAAGTTCCAGCGACTTGTAATGCGTGATTGAAGGTTTTCCATCTGCGACAACGGCGAAGCGATAATCCTCGCGCGGGTGACGATCAATCGGCGCATCAATGGTTCCTTCTGAAGGATCCATATGACCTTGAATCATCGCGTGATACACCTTGGAAACTGTTCGATTTCTAAATTGATCTTTGAGATGCGAATATGACGTCTCATCTTTTGCGAGAACCATCAAGCCTGTAGTACCTACATCGAGGCGATGAACAACTCCTTGACGTTCGGCGGCGCCGCTCGTTGAAACGTTATACCCTGCTGCAATCACTGCGCCAATTACAGTTGGACCTTGCCAACCTGGGCTTGGGTGTGCAGCAACACCTGCCGGCTTATTGATCACGATTACATGTTCGTCGTTATAAACAATTTCTAGTCCATCGACAGGAGTGGGAGTTAGCGAAGGTGGTCCTTTCGCCTCCGGCATCAAGATTTCCACAACATCTCCAGTCGTGACTTTATCCGACTTAGAAATTGCTTTGCCAGACCGAATGATCTCGCCATCGGCAACCAGAGATGCGATAACTGAGCGCGAGAGTCCGAGTAACCGTGCGAGAGCTACGTCGACACGTTCTTGGTCAAGGCCTTCAGGTATTGAAATAATTTTCCACTCGCGGCCCACGGCTGACTCCTCAAGAGATGTCATTGCGGAACCTCGGTTTCACATCGGTTAAGAGAAAGTAACTCACAAGTACTGCAGAGACAACAATAGAGGTATCTGCAAGATTAAATACCGGCCAATGGGGCAGCTTGATCCAGTCAATCACTGCACCATGAAGTAAATATGGCGGCCTGAATATCCGGTCGTACACATTGCCGGTAATGCCCCCGAGGAGAAAGCCGAGGGCAACTCCCCACGGCCTGGAAGTAATGGATCTGGAGAAGAGATAAATTGCCGCGATACCAGCAAAGGAAAGCAGTGAGAGAAAGATCGTTGCACTCTGCGCAAGGCTAAAAGCCGCGCCAGAGTTAGAGGTGAGCTGCAGCTCCACAACCGAGCCCAAAAGATGCTTTGGATCGCTCGTACTTAATGTGCGAATCGCAACAGTCTTACTGAGGAAATCTGATGTAAAAACGATAATACCGGTACCGAGAAGAGCTCTTACCGCGACTCGGTGCGGAGTTTTTTCTATCAGCGACGTTCCTCTTTTTGCTTACAGACCATGCACAAAGTTGCGCGCGGAAATACTTGGAGTCGCGCCTTGCCAATTGAGTTCCCGCACTCTTCGCAACGACCATATGTCTTGTTATCTATGCGTTCAATCGCACGTTCGGTTTGTAGCACCATGTCGCGAGCGTTATAGACAAGTGACATCTCATGTTCACGCTCGAAAGTTTTTGTTCCTGCATCTGCTTGGTCATCACCGGCACCCACACCCGCTGCGGCAATGAGATCTTCCATCTCGCCTTCAGCATCCGTGAGTTCAGATTTCAAGCGAGTGAGCTCTTTCATTAATTCGGTGCGCATCGCCTTAAGTTCCGCAGCGCTCCATGCGCCTTCATCTTCGGTCGCGACGAGTGGAGCAGGTGCGCCCTTGATCGGCTTCAAAGAATGACTCTTCTTGCTGGATTTAACGGGACGAGGCGGTGGAGTCATGACTAGACGACGTTCTTCAACAACAACTTCAGGTCCAGTATTTACTTCTCGCGGTGTAACTGTGATTGTCGTCGAATCACCTGTAGTTGTGCTTTGCAATTTTGCAGGAAATGGTTTTGCGGGAGCTTTCTTAGCCGGAGCTTTCTTTGCGAGTGAAGGCTTCACAATATTTGGCGAACGGGTCGTCCCAGATTTTGACGCAGCAGGTTTCACCGCAGCAGATTTTTCCGGGGCCGAAGGAGCAGCCTTTTTAGTTGCAACTGCCTTCTTGGCTGGCGTTGCAGATGTTTTCTTGGCTACCACTGATTTCACTGCTTTCTTAGCGTCGGTTTGTTTTGCCTTGGTGGGTGTTGCTGGCTTGGCACTACTCTTTTTTGCGGGAGCCGCCGCTACTTTCGGCGCGGCCTTCTTTGGTGAAGCAGCGCTCTTCTTGACGGCACTTGATCCTGACTTTTTCACTGTAGTTGCCATGTCCAGGTTCACATTTCTCTCGTCTGTACCTATTAAACAGTTTTGACCTGATCCACCGGACCACAGCGGTCCAGTGCTTCTGTGATACTTGCGAGCGAGAAGGCTAGAGCGAAGTACGCAGAATTACCAACTCCGCCGCGCTAGACTCGCCGCTTGAACCGAGGTTTCAAGTAAGAGCAATTGGGCATATTGTCGGCATATTGGAGGGTTACGGATGGATTCGCAGGATCTCCGCGAAAACCGAGGATTTTCCAGCCTACCTGCCCAAATTGACCTCCCTGCGACAGAACACCAGATCTTAGATTTCTGGAAAGAGCGCAACATCTTCGAAAAGAGCGTCGCCGCCAGAGCAGGCGCTCCGCTGTGGACATTCTATGAAGGCCCTCCGACCGCGAATGGCTCCCCCGGTACTCACCATATTGAAGCTCGGGTCTTTAAGGACCTCTTCCCCAGGTATCACACCATGAAGGGCAAGCAAGTAATCCGTAAGGCAGGTTGGGATTGCCATGGTCTTCCTGTAGAGATTGCCGTCGAGAAAGAACTCGGCTTCTCCGGTAAGGGCGATATCGAAAAGTACGGAATCGCTGCCTTTAACGAAAAGTGTCGCGAGTCGGTGCAGCGGCATGTCGATGAATTCACCACCATGACCGAACGTATGGGCTTTTGGGTCGACTTTGATGAGGCTTATTGGACGATGTCACATCAATATGTTCAGAGCGTTTGGTGGTCGCTCCAGCAGATTTGGAATAAAGGGCTCTTGGTACAGGACCATCGTGTGGCGCCTTATTGCCCACGTTGCGGTACCGGACTCTCAGATCACGAGTTAGCGCAAGGTTACGAAACCGTCACCGACCCCTCCGTCTACATCCGCTTTCCGGCAACATCAGGTGAGCTCGCAGATTTAGGCGCAGCTTTCCTAGTCTGGACAACAACGCCTTGGACATTAGTGTCCAATACCGCGATTGCAGTTAACCCGACCGTGGAATATCAACTCTGCGAGATTCCAACGGAGACCGGATTCGAACGACTGATCATCGCTGCAAATTTGGCAAGTGTCCTCGGCGAAGAACGCAAAGTTCTCAAGACCATGATGGGAGCTGAGTTAGAACGAATCACCTACCGGCGGCCGCTCGACCTCATTGACATTCCAGATTCCCATTACATAGTTCTGGCTGACTACGTCACAATCGAAGATGGCACCGGGCTGGTACATCAATCACCTGCTTTTGGTGCTGATGACTTGCAAGTGTGCCGCCGATACGGACTTCCTGTCGTTAATCCGATGGCCGCGGATGGAAAGTTCCTTGATTCAGTTCCACTTGTCGGAGGAATTTTCTTCAAAGATGCCGACAAAGTACTTATCAAGGAACTCAAAGCACGCGGTGTGATGTTCCGCCAACTGCAATTTGAGCACTCATACCCGCACTGTTGGCGTTGCCACACACCGCTCATGTATTACGCGCAACCGTCGTGGTATATCCGCACAACTGCGATCAAGGATCAACTTATCGCACAGAACAACAAGACGGATTGGCACCCTGAAACCATTAAGACCGGTCGTTACGGCGATTGGCTGGAAAATAATATTGACTGGGCTATCTCCCGCAATCGTTATTGGGGCACTCCGCTTCCAATTTGGCGATGCCCAGAAAACCATATGTACTGTGTGGGATCAATGGCCGAACTCTCTCTGCTCAGCGGAAAAGATGTCAGCGCAACCGATCCCCATCGCCCATTTGTTGATGACATTACCTTCCCATGCAAAGAATGTTCGCAGATCATGGTCCGGGTACCCGAAGTAATTGACTGTTGGTATGACTCCGGCTCAATGCCATTCGCACAATGGGGCTACCCACACCAAGAAAATTCCGTGGCGAATTTCGAATCTGCGTATCCTGCCGACTTTATCTGTGAAGCAATTGATCAAACCCGCGGTTGGTTTTACACGCTCATGACAATTGGAACCCTCGTCTTCGATGAATCTTCATACAAGACAGTCCTTTGCCTCGGACATATTTTGGATAAAGATGGTCGCAAGATGAGCAAGCACCTCGGAAATGTATTGCAACCAATTCCGCTTATGGATCAACATGGAGCTGATGCCGTTCGTTGGTACATGCTTGCCGCAGGTTCTCCTTGGAGTTCACGTCGCGTCGGCCACGATGCGCTCTCCGATGTTGTCCGTAAAACGCTGTTGACATATTGGAATACTGTTTCATTTTTCTCGCTCTATGCCCATGCCGCCAACTTCGCCATCGATGACAATCGCCTGGCATCTACAACTAAAATGGATCGTTGGATTATCTCAGAACTCAACACCTTAATTGCGAAGAGCGATGCAGCATTTGAAGCATTCGATTCCCAAGAAGTTGGCCGCCTCCTCGCTACATTTATCGATGATCTCTCCAACTGGTATGTGCGCCGCTCTCGTCGTCGCTTCTGGGATGGAGATGTCGATGCCTTGACCACTCTGTATCGCTGCTTAAAGACATTGACACAGTTGATGTCACCGATGGTTCCATTCATTACCGAACACGTCTGGCAATCACTGGTTATCCCTGCAGAATCCGGGGTCGTTGAATCAGTTCACCTCTCCGACTTTCCTGTCTCTGTCGACACTGAAATTGATGAGCCCCTTTCAAAATCTGTTGCGCTCTCCCGTCGACTCGTGGAGTTGGGCAGAGCTGCCCGTGCTGAGTCAAAGGTAAAGATTCGCCAACCACTCGCCAGGGCACTTGTTGCTGCTTCAGGATGGAACGACCTGGATGCCGAAATTCGAGAACAGATCCAAGATGAGCTCAACGTCATGCACCTTGATCCTTTGCAATCTGACGACTCGGGATTAGTCAGCATCTCGCTGAAAGCCAACTTTAGAAGTATTGGCGCCAGATATGGCGCGGATGTTCAAGCAATTGCTACCCAGATCACCGGTTCAGAGCCAGCATCGCTGGTAAAGGAACTACGAAGCGCGGGCGAAGTGTCATTGGCGTACGCAGATGGAAAGGTTGCATTACTTACGGAGGCAGATCTCATCATCACTGAAACCCCTAAAGAGGGCTGGTCTGTCGCCTCACACGCAGGTGAAAGCGTTGCACTTGACCTCGCGCTGACGCCAGAACTTCTGGAGGCAGGTTTGATGCGCGAAGTTATTCGCACCATTCAGGAGCAACGCAAGGCCAACGGTTTTGATATTAGCGATCGCATTCATGTGAAGTGGAGTGGGGCGTCGGATCTACAAAGCGCCATTACTAAGTACAGCGAACAAATCGCCGACGAAGTTCTGGCTCTCACTATCCTGGAGGAATCAAGTATCCCTACCGGCGACAACGAAATCGGCCTAGGAGTTGAACTAACCCGAGCGAACTAGCCGTATTGATGGTAATGAAATTGATGTTAATGAAATTGATGTTAATGAAATTGATGTTAATGAAATTGATGTTAATGAATATGCTTGGCGAAAGAAATCAATATTTCCGTTAAAAAAAATATTAAGAGAAAAGATATATCCAACGCCACAGGTCCAATCCGAAGTGGCGGTATAAACCTACGGGCAAATCGCATCACGGGGTCGGTGATCGCATAGACAGCTTCGGCGATCCAGAGAATAAATCCTTTAGGGCGCCAAGATGGGGAAAAAATCCGGATGTAATCCAAGATGACTCGCGCGAAGAGCGAAATGATAAAAATCTGCAGGACGAAAACAATTGCTGAGCCAAGTGCACTCATCAGTACTCCTCGATTAGTTCGTGCTGTATGAGTCTAGTAAAAGCGGATCAGCTCTGGTTAAAGAAACTTGCTTCGGCAGCAGCGGTCTTGTTTTCAGTACTTACGCGAACATTGGCAGGTGTCAACAAGAATACCTTTGAGGTTACACGCTCGATACTTCCATGTAATCCAAAGACCAGTCCTGATGCAAAATCAACCAAACGCTTCCGCTCTGATTCATCCATATCGGACAAGTTCATTAAAACTGGTTGACCTAGGCGATAACGCTCTCCCACTGTACGTGCCTCATTATAGAAACGTGGGTGAATTGTGAAAATCTGATCCATGATTGGAAGCGCCTCTTGCACTGGCGCAACATACGGAGCACTCGCTGGCGCAACCGGGGCATAAGCAGGCGCAACCGGGGCATAAGCAGGCGCGGTGGCAGAACGGGCACCCGAAGGAATTGGGTTAAAGGCCGGACGCTGGGCGCTTACCGGGCGCACGGTGCGAGTCGGCTCTTCAGGTGCTTCTACTGTCGCAAAGTCCTCTTCCTCATCAACGAGTCCGAGGTAATTCGCTGCTTTCTTAAATACATTAGCCATAGTTGAATTTTAGGTTATCTGTATACGAGAACCGAGTATTGAACTGCCAATTCGCACATGTGTCGCACCAGCTGCAATCGCTTCCTCGTAGTCCCCACTCATGCCCATTGAGAGCGCCCGCAATTCTGGGAATTCGCCTTGTAGTTCGAGGCTTTTTTGCGCCACTTGCGAAAATATCTGTGTAGGCGATCGTTCGACAGGGGCAACGCACATCAGGCCAATTGGATGAATGGAGTAGGTGTCACGAAGACTACTGAGAAAATCCCCAACTTTCTCTAAAGGTATCCCCCCGCGATCTTCTCGCTCAGGTTCCAAATTTACCTGCGCGAAAAATTGTAGGTGAATATCCGTATGTTCCGGCGCTGCGAATTTCGCGGCATGTTCCAAAGAATCGAGCGAGTGAACAACGCTTGCCCAACTCGAGATCGACTTTATCTTTCTACTCTGAATCTGCCCGAGAAAGTGCCATCGAATATCTTTGGGGAGGATTGCAGCTTTTGCACTTCCTTCTTGATCCCTGTTCTCCCCGAAATCTCTGACCCCCAGGTCGTAAAGAATCTGTAGATCACTTACTGGAAAGGTCTTCGTGACGACAACTAACGTAATCTCATCGACGCCACGACCCGCAAGGTTCGCGGCCCGCGCAATCTTTATCTGCACATCATGCAGATTCGAAGAAA
>Ga0164296_1002088_pt1 | contig 20260 bp, 19 predicted proteins | sample GEODES057metaG_FD_113533 | JGI IMG/M metagenome (GOLD analysis project Ga0164296, IMG submission 113533) | Dystrophic lake water microbial communities from Trout Bog Lake, Wisconsin, USA - GEODES057 metaG | ecosystem: Environmental > Aquatic > Freshwater > Lake | place: USA: Trout Bog Lake...
CACATAAACTCACGGACGAACCCTATCAAAAGATGATGTCGCTCATTTGACCACGCGTCCGCCCGACTCATCATAGACAAAATCCCCGCGCTGCGGCACTCTTTGGCCATGATGGTCCGTGTGTTGCGTTATTCTGCCCTGATTGGCGCTGTTCTTGTTTCAGTTGCTTCGCTGGCCTTTGTATCGCTGGCCCTTACACCGCAGGCCTTGGCGGGGCCGGTTGAGGACGGGGACCGACTTTTTGCATCGGGCCAAGCGGGAGCCGCCATCCGGCTCTGGACACCTCCGGCCACGCAAGGGGACGCCAATGCGCAATATCGCATTGCCATGGCCTATCTCTCCGGCAATGGCGTGGCGCAGGACCGCGCGATGGGTCTTGATTGGCTCGAGCAAGCGGCATCCCGCCACCATGTGCTCGCGCTGCTCGGACTCGCCGCTCTCAGGTCCGATCCGAAAAGCGGGGATTATGATCCCGACAAAGCCATCGCCTTTCTCAAAGATGCGGCGTCTCAAGGCAATGTGTTGGCACAACGTCAATTGGGGCAAATCTATCGCAAAGGCGCTCTGGCGGGGCAGGATTTTGATGCGGCCTTCGCTTGGTTCAAACGCGCGGCGGCGCAAGGTGATCTTGCGTCGCAAGGCGGGCTCGCTGAGCTCTATCGCTATGGCTATGGCGTCGATCAAGACATGAAACGCGCTTTTATGTGGGCGAGCATTGCATCAACCAGCATCACCGACAATGACCCCGACCGCATCGCGGCTGCACGCGCAGCGGCGAAAGCGCGCGATGAGTTAAGCAGAGTGCTTTCGCCCGAGGAGAAGAAAGAAGCACAAGCCCTCGCGGAAGCCTGTTGGCAATCGCATCTGCAGCAATGTGAGTGAGAGCGACGATTATTGAACTGTCATTCCGAGCGAGGGCAAAAGTCCCTTAACCGTCGTTGCGAACGTCAGTGAAGCAATCGAGGTGGAGTCTCAGGATGAAGTGCAATGGGTCCGTCGCACTTTAATAACATACATCAACTGGGTTGCTTCGCTCTCGCTCGCAATGACGGTGAAACGATTGTCGCTCTCGCTTGCAATGACGAAAGATTACCGGCCTCTCGTTTCCAGCGTCTCAAGCAATCGCTCGATTTCCGCTTTTGCGTCCTCAAGGATAGATGACAGCACGGCGGCGGCACGGAGAATGGCTGGATCTGTTTCATCTTGAAACGCTGCGCAATCGCGCAATTGAACAAGCGCGTACTGGAGCGTGACGCTTACAGCTTCGGCGCTGTCACAAAAATTATGCGGCTTTGAATAATCAATCACGGGCATCAGCACCCTCCCCAAAAGAGAACGACTCCGGCGCGGGACGCGCTGGAGCAAATTCCCCGAAAGAGAACGACTCCGGCGCGGGCGGCGCTGGAGCAAATTCCCCAAAATAAAAACGACTCCGGCGCGGGACGCGCTGGAGTCGGGGTGCTAGAAAAGCCACACAAGTTTGGCCGCAGCGCTTTTAGCCTTGCAGCCTGGACATAACGCCGCCACCCCGACGTGAGAGCGTCAGGGCAGTTTGGTGACCGCAGATGCACTGCCGACTTGTGTGAGGCTTTCTAGTTCCCCGAGTCATGAGGACAATGACCTAAGGGAAGTTTTTATCACTCTCACCACTGAACGCAAACTGCCCCATGCAAACGCGTGGAGATGCGGGGTAGCATGAGGGTGAATGATGCAATCTTAAGTTGTAATTGAAAGTTTTAAGGGTTTGCGTGATGGGGGGCGTGAGCGAGAGCAAAACTGCTTTAACCGTCATTGCGAGCGAGAGCGAAGCAACCCAGATGGTGTCTCAGAATGAGGCGCAATGGGTCAGTTGCGCCTTAATAACATACATCAACTGGTTTGCTTCGCTCTCGCTCGCAATGACGGTGGAGATTTGCTTCGCTCTCGCTCGCAATGACGGGATACTATGTGTTGATTATTATAAATATCCGAAGCAACAGCTGATCTTCAGCCTTCACGGCCTCAATTCTTCACAACATCGCTGTGGCGTCCGCGCCGAGATGGTTTCATAGCTGCCATAAAGGCGGCGTCCATGGGCGGATTATCGTCGTGAATTTTCGGATCAAACTTTATCATTATCAATGAAATTGCCATGCTGATCTGCAGGGCACAAAATCTTATTCTAAAAAGCGAGTTGCCTCCGCTTTCGCGAAGGCTAAACGCCGACCGGGACAGACCCCAATCCATTTACCCGATTGATAATATCAAGCTCACTTCGAATGCAATGATTATTGTGCACCCATTAATTCAGGCTCAAGCCCTCTTAAGAACCTCAACCGCCTTTCCTCACCTCAATAAGCCAGCGCTGCGCCGTCTTTGCGGGGGTCGGTTCCGGCGGCGTAGGTGCCGTCCTCGCGTTGCAGAATGCCTTGCCCGCCGCCGAGTGGTAATTTCGGCCGCGTGACCGGATGGCCGCGCGAGGCGAGCTCCTGCATCACGGCGTCGGAAATGCCATGCTCTGCTTCAAAATTGTCGGGACGGCGGAAGCCGCGCGGGGCGTCAAAGGCTTCTTGGATATTCATGCCGTAATCAACGAGGTTTTGCAGCACATGGACTTGGCCAACCGGCTGATAGGCCCCGCCCATGACCCCATAAGAGAGCCAAGGCTTGCCATCCTTCATTGCGAAGGCCGGAATGATGGTGTGCATAGGCCGTTTGCGCGATTCAACCGTGTTGGGATGGCCCGGCTGCACGCGGAAACAATTGCCGCGATTTTGCAGCGTAATCCCTGTTGTTGGCTCAACCATGCCCGTGCCGAATGACATATAAAGCGAGTTGATAAACGAACAGAGATTGCCGTGTTGATCGGCCACTGTGAGATAGATCGTATCGCGCTGAAAATTTGCGGGCTCATGCGACAGTGCAGGGATCGCTTTTTTCGGATCAATTTTTGCGCGCAAGGAGTCGATAAAGCGATCAGACAGCAACTCATCCACTGGCACATCTGCGAAAGCAGGATCGGCAACAAACGCATCGCGCACCGAATAAGCAAGCTGTGTTGCGGCAATCTGGAGATGGAATCGATCAGCGCCAGCGGGATCGAGATTGGCAAAAGAAAACCCTTCGAGAATCCGCATCAACACAAGGGCTGTGAGACCTTGGCCGCTTGGAGGAATTTCATAAACCGACACGCCGCGATAATCGGCGCTGATAGGCTCAACATAGTGAGAGGCAAAATCAGAAAAATCTGAAAGCGCATGACGGCCACCGCGCGCCGATAAAAAATCGACAAGGCTTTTGGCAACCGGCCCTGTGTAAAATCCATCACGCCCTTCAGAGGCAATCAGACGCAAAGTTTTGGCGAGCTCTGGAAACCGCATCCGCTCGCCTGCGTGTGGCGCGCGGGTTTTGAGCAGCAATTGCTGGCGTGCGCCTTCATCCTGCGAGAGTTTTTCAACCTCTTCCGCCCAATCTGCCGCGGCACGCTCATGCACGAGAAAGCCCTTTTCTGCCGCCTCGATTGCGGGTGCAAGAATATCAGCCATGCTGCGGGTGCCGTGATCTTTGAGAAGGCGCGCCCAAGCGTCAACCGCGCCCGGAATTGTCACCGCATGCACGCTTTCGGGCGCAATCGTGGTGATGCCCTTGCTCACGAGATAATCCGTGCTCAACCCTTCGGGCGCATAGCCCGAGCCATTCAGTCCATAGAGTTTTTGCTGATCGGCGCGCCAATAAAGCACGAAGCAATCGCCGCCAATGCCGGTGTTGTGCGGCTCGATCACGCATTGAAGGGCTGAGGCGGTGAGCGCCGCATCCATCGCATTGCCGCCATTGCGCAACACTTCAAGCGCGGCGAGCGTCGCCATCTGCTGCGATGTCGCAGCAGCGCCGTGGGTGCCATAGGCGACAGACCGACCGGGAAGATGAAGATTGCGCATGTAAGACCCCCTCGTTGCAAGACCACTCTTTAACAGTTTCAGAGCCATAGATGCCGCCCGATGCCGAGAAGGGCAATCCCTATCAGCATGAGCAAAGTGACGCGGCGAAAGCCCTCTGGCGTCGCGCCGAGAAAATGGCGCGTGCCCAAAGCCATGCCGATGACCAAAATGGGGAAAGCTAAAGCAGCCGTCGTGACTGTCTCAATCGTGACCAAATGCACTTGAGCGAGGCTGATGAGCCCCATGACATCAAGCAGGAAGAAATAGGCTGTCACCGCTGCGCGAATTTTGGCGGGACTGTCGCCGTCCGCCGTTAAAAACAACGCAACCGGCAAGCCGCCCATGCCGACCGCGCCATTCGCGATGCCAGACGCAATACCGACCGTTACAGTGCCTGCTGCATTGGCGCGTTTGCGCAATTTCCAGCCTTGAAACAGCAACAGCGCGGAAATCAGAACAAAAATCGCAAGGCCCAGCTTCACCGTCTCAGGCGGCGCGAATGCGAGAATAGACACGCCGAACGGCGTGCCAAGGGCGGCGCCTAACAGCAAAAACACCACGCGCCGCCAAGGAATATGGCTCCAGACCGAAAAGGCTTGGAGAAAGCTCGCCGTCACCTCCAACACCAAAGCCACCGGGATGACGGCTGCGGGGCTGACCACCAAGGACCAGCTCGAAATGAGAACGGCGGAAAAGCCAAAGCCGGAATAACCCCGCGCCAGCGAGGCCAGCATCAGCCCCGCGAGCATGATGGACAGAGAGAGCCATGACAGCGCCACCAATGACTGGGCCGCACTCTCGAAAGCCGAAACCATATCGGAGACAATGCCGCTGAAAATCACTGAAAGCCCCGGGTTGAGGCCTTAGCGACCGGCCATCATAATCAGTTGGAGATAGCAAATCCGGCGGCGAAAACGGCGGCTTTCGTCGGCCTCATAGATCACAAGCCGTGGCCGATCCTTGTTGGTGCGCTCGACCTTGATCTCGATTTCGTCGGGCAACAGAATACCCAGATGGCGCAAAGTGCGGTGGGCGTCGCGCTCAATATCGAGCAGCAATGTCCGGTCAATCCAGCAGCGGGCGAGGACGGCACCGAGATAATCAAGGATCTTTTCCTTGATTTCCTTGGGGTTGATGATGATTTCAATCGGCGGTTCGGCAACAAAATCGCCATCGGCCTCAAAAGCGCGGTCAAAGCGACCCTCAATAGGGGGATCACCCGCGCGCGCGACCGCTGGCGCATGTCCGCCCTCGATCACAGCCGGCAGGCCAGCCTGATTGGATCCATTTCTCATCAGGGCTTTCCCTGCCAATATGCTACCGCGACACATAACGGACATGCGCCGAATTTTTTAAGCGCACTTTGTCCTTCATCAAAAATTAACTTCTCACACCGCCGACAATCTTTCAACGGGAGAATCGTTGCATTTGTCGTCTGGACGGGCAATGAGAAGAGCACATCGCCGATTTGCCCCGATTTTTAGAGCCTCAATGCCTCGCCACGCATCGTCATTGCTCCCGAACAGCGCCCTGTTGATCCTGCTGGCAGTTCTGACGGTCGTTCGCCTGATGATTGGGGCGTCGCAAGGACTTGTCTTTGATGAGGCCTATTATCGGCTCTGGGCGCTCAATCCCTCCTTTGGCTATTATGATCACGCGCCCATGGTCGCTTGGTGGATCGCGCTTGGTCGGCTGATCTTTGGCGACACGCCGCTGGGCGTGAGGGTGTTGGGGCCCTTATCCGCCGCGATTGGCTCGCTGCTCTTATGGCGGATGGCGGCGATTTCATTCTCGGAGCGGATCGCCGACAAGGCTTTGCTGATCTTCAATGCGATGATCATGATCGGCATCGGCTCGATCATCATGACGCCGGATATTCCAAACGTGTTTTTCTGGGGCGTCACGCTTTGGACGCTTGCGGAGTTTCGAGTGTCGCGAAACCCCTTTTGGTGGCTTGCGACCGGAGTGGCTGGCGGATTGTGCCTCGATTCAAAATATTCAGGCCTGTTTTTAGGATTGGGTATTCTGCTCTGGCTGGTCACGGACCCGGTTGCGCGGCCCTCGTTCCGGTCTTGGCAGCTTTGGGCCGGAGGCGCTTTGGCGCTTATTCTCTTCGCGCCGGTTCTGATGTGGAATGCAGCGCATGATTATGTCTCATTCGCCAAGCAATTGAGCCGTGCAACGACGGCTGAATCCTTTGAGCCTAGATTTTTGCCTGACTTCATTTTCGGGCAATGGGCCTTGATGACGCCCGTCATCGGAAGTTTCGCGTATCTCGGATTTGGACAAGCGCTGATGCGTTTCAAACCCTCGCGCGCGAATGGCACGATGCTGCTTATTGCAACCTCGCTGCCCTTCATTCTCTATTTGATCATGCACACGACGCATGACCGCGTGAACGCGAATTGGCCCGCGCCCCTGATGCCTGCCTTCGCGCTGTTTGCTGCGTTGACGATCGACGACTATCACAAGAGTTGGCTTAGTCGCGTTGCCATTCCATCAGGCTATGCCATGATGGCGCTGCTATCACTCGAAGTGGCGCATCCGTTTCTGCCCATTCCGCCGGATCGCAACCCGGCGATGCTGACGCGTGGATGGGAGGACTTTGGAGAACAAGTGCTCGCAAAAGAACGCGAGGTTGGGGCCGCCTATATTGTCACAACATCCTACGCTGACACCGCATCACTGAGCTATGTTACGCGCGGAAAAACGGAAGTGATCGAAATCACCGAGCGGCTTCGTTATGGACATTTGCCACAACCTGACCCAGAACTCACGGCGCAACCGGCACTGTTTATCAATCTTGTCAACGATGCTGAAGGAACGTTGACGCAAATTAAAGCCTGCTACGGCACCGCGGAATTTATCGGCACCGTCTCGCGCAATTTTGAAGAGACGCCACTCGAAACCTATGCGCTTTACAAGCTGACAGATGTCCGGATCGGCCCGCCGATTTATGATCGCAAAGCCGATCCGAGACAGTGCAATTAACCGCTTAGACTTCGCCGCTAAACGCTTTTTCGAACAAGACTAACGCATCTGCTTCCGTCAAGGGAATAGGATTGCCGCCCGCCGTCGGATCTTCCGGTGCCATCTGAGACATTGTTGCGAAATTCTCTTTGCCGACACCAAACTCTTTCAGCGTGTGTGGCACGCCGAGCTCACGCCTTAATTCAAGCACCCAAGCAAGAAAGGCGTCAAAGGATGGCTCAAGTCCGATATAGGCAGCAAGACGCGCGATTTTGGTTTCAATCGCCCTGCGGTTGAACACCAGCACATAAGGCATAAACACCGCATTCGTCATGCCGTGATGCGTGTCATGCAACGCACCCACGGGATGCGAGAGAGCATGAATTGCGCCCAAACCTTTTTGAAAGGCGGTGGCGCCCATCGCGGCAGCCGACATCATATCGGCGCGCGCTGCTAGATCATGACCGTTTTTGAAGGCTCGCGGCAAGGCCTCTTTCACAAGCCTGATACCTTCCACCGCAATGCCCTCGCCCATCGGATGATAGAACGGCGAGCAATAGGCTTCTAAGCAATGGGCGAGCGCATCCATGCCCGTGCCGACGGTGATTTTCTGCGGCATGCCGACTGTGAGCTCCGGATCACAAATCGTGATTTTTGGCATCATGCCAGGATGAAAAATCACTTTCTTTGTGTGTGTCGATTCCTGCGTGATCACGCCTGCACGCCCGACTTCGGAGCCGGTGCCCGCTGTCGTTGGCACTGCGATCACGGGTGCGATGCCATTCGGATCAGCACGCGTCCACCAATCACCGATGTCTTCGAAATCCCACATCGGACGCGTTTGCCCTGCCATGAAAGCGATCACTTTACCCGCATCAAGACCCGAGCCACCGCCAAACGCGATGACGCTGTCATGATGCCCTGCGCGATAGACTTTCAATCCCGCTTCGATATTGGAATCAACCGGATTGGGCTTGATATCGGAGAAGACGGCAATACCGAGTCCGGCGGCTTTTAACGAAGCAACGGCATCGGCCACCATGGGCTGTGTTGCGAGAAATGGATCCGTCACCAGCAAGGGATTTTTAAAGCCGAGATCTTTGCAAAATTGCGACAGCTCTTTGATGCGACCTGCGCCGAATTTGACAGCGGTCGGATAATTCCAATTTGCAGTTGGCGATTGGGTCATGGTGGGTCTCGTTTCGATGGTTGCCGTTCTTGAGAGGAGCATGAGCGGCGAAGCAATTCAATTTTTTCTTTGACCATCAACTGGGTTGCTTCGCTCTCGCTCGCAATGACGATTATGAAATTATGCGCAAATGATAACTCTTCACGCGCGTGAGCATGTCGTAGCCTATTTCGGAAAGGCTCACGCCTCGACCTGTGTCTTTCACACCGGTCCAAGCAAGAGCTGGGTCGAGATAATCGCAGCGATTCATAAACACAGTGCCGGTTTCAATGTGGCGTCCTAGTCTCAGTGCGGCTGATTCATCTTGGGTCCAGATGGCTGCTGTCAGCCCATAAGGGCTATCATTCATCAGCGCTATCGCTTCGGCGTCATCTTTGACTTTCATGATGCCGATCACGGGACCAAAATTTTCTTCTCTCATGAGGCTCATTGTATGATCAACATTGGTGAGCACTTGCGGCATGAGATAGGGGCCGTCACCTGTGTCTTCCGGAAAAAGTGACCCGTCGATATGGGCATTTGCGCCTTTGTCCAGTGCCTCTTTCACTTGCCGCCGGACGATGTCCGCGCCTTTCGCTGTGGCCATTGGGCCGAGTGTCACGCTCTCATCAAGCGGGTTGCCGAGCTTGTAGGTTTTGGTCAATGCAACATAGGCTTCAACAAAGCGGTCATAGAGGCTGTCATGCACATAGATGCGCTCTATTCCGCAGCAGGATTGGCCGGAATTGAAAAAGGCACCATCAACGAGATTTTCAACAGCGTGATCGAAATTGGCATCGGCTCTCACATAAGCGGGGTCTTTTCCACCGAGCTCCAATCCCAATGTTGTGAAGGTTCCTGCGGCTGCGCGTTCAATCGCGCGACCGCCCGCAACTGATCCTGTAAACACGCAATGATCAACCGAGCGCGACGACAGGATGCGCGCGATATCGTCATGGGTTAAAACAATATTGGTGAACAACCCCTTCGGCAGATCAGCGGCCTCCATCGCCTTTGCAAAGCGCTCGCCCACGAGCAAAGTTTGCGCGGCATGTTTCAAAATTACTGCATTGCCTGCAACAAGCGCTGGCACAATTGAATTCACCGCAGTTAGATAAGGATAATTCCAAGGTGCAATGACAAGCACAACACCGGCAGGCTCTTTTTCGATTTTGCGCGTGAAGCCCTCTTTCTGAGGCGGCACAAGCGGTGCCAAGGCTTCCGGCGCGATGGCAATCATGTGCCGCGCGCGCTCTTCGAAGCCACGAAATTCGCCGCCCCACTTCACCGGGCGACCCATTTGAATGGCAAGCTCGGGCACGGCGTCGTGAGTCATTGTGAGCATCTGATCGACAAAGGCCGTGAGTTTGGCTTGTCGCTCAGCGAGCGGAACATCGCGCCAGATTTTTTGAGCCGCGCGTGCGTTGTTGAGCACATGGTCAATCTCACTTGGCGACGCAGATGCGCGACGTGCCACTTCACGGCCATCGATGGGGGAGATGCAGAGGATGTTGGTCATTGATTTGCTCGGGGTGGTGTTTGGGCAGTGGGCAGTGGGCAGTGGGCAGTGGGCAGTGGGCAGTGGGCAGTGGGCAGTCGCTGATTGGCAATCTAGAGAGGTCGGTCAAGCTGTTATTGACCTAATGCCTAATGCCTACTGCCCACTGCCTAATCCCGACTGCCTAAAATCTCAAATAATCTCAAAATACCGCGCCATTTCCCAATCGGTGATCGCGCGGCGGAATTCGCGCTCTTCCCATTCGCGGGTGGCAGCGAAATGATCGACAAAGACATCACCAAACAAAGCGCGCGCGGCTTGGGATGCTTTGAGCTTTTGTGCTGCTTCCCAGAGTGTGCGTGGCAAAGCGCGTTCTGCGGGCAATGTGGCTTCATAGGCATTGCCGGTTTGCGGCGCACCCGGCTCGATTTTATGTTCAATGCCCCACAGACCGGACCCGATTGCAGCGGCAAGCGCGAGATAGGGATTAATATCAGCAGCAGCAACGCGATATTCGACGCGTTGCGATTTTTCAGATCCTTCGATCACGCGCAACGCCGTTGTGCGATTGTCAACCGACCATGCGGAATCGGTTGGCGCCCAAAAACCCGGAATGAGACGCGTGTAAGAATTCACCGTCAAAGCGACCATCGCCAGAAGCTCCGGCATTAACGCCTGCTGTCCGCCAACAAACCACCGCATCGTGTCCGACATCGCGTGCGGCATTGTGCCATCATAGAAGAGGCCTTTGCCGCTGTTCTGATCTGCAAGCGAGAGATGCAAATGGCCTGATTGACCGGGCCAGTCATGCGAGCTTTTCGCCATGAAGCTTGCCATCCAACCGCGTTTTTGCGCGAGCACTTTTGTATAGGTCTTGAAAAGCGCGGCTTTATCGGCGGCAAGAAGAGCTTCATCGACTTTGATCGCGGCTTCGAGCACGCCGGGGCCCGTTTCTGTATGCAAGCCCTCGATCTCAAAATTCATCTTGCGGCCAAGATCGAGAAGATCGCGATAGAAATCGGCATGCACCGAGCTGCGCAACATCGAATAGCCGAAAAAGCCAGGTGTGATATTTTTGAGATTTTTGTAATTTTTCTCGCGCACCGAATGCGGTGTTTCTTCAAAAAGAAAAAATTCGAACTCGGCAGCGGCATTGACGCGATACCCCATGTCAGCCGCCTTTTTCAAAACGCGGCGCAAGGTTCCACGCGGACAGACATCTTCCCATTTGCCTGTAAATTCGCAAAGGAAGAGTGGCAGATCATCTTCAAACGGGATCAACCGCATCGTGTCAGGCACCATGCGCACTTCGGCATCGGGATAGCCGGTGTGCCAGCCGGTCACTTTCACATTGTCATAGAGCTGGTCGTTCGAATCCCATCCCACCACGACATCGCAAAAGCCCAGACCTTTTTCGACGGCACTTTCGAATTTGTCACGATTGACATATTTGCCACGAAACACGCCGTCGATATCGAACACGCCAAGCCGGATATAGGGCAGATCACGCTCGCGGACATAGGCTATGGCATCGGCAGCGGAGCGGATCGAAGAAGGTGCAGTCATCAAAAGTCCCCCGGGACACTCTGGCAATTCCAATCTTTCTTGCATGAAAGCCGCCAGCCAGCCGATAGGCAAGGCCCAAAGTGAGACTATCTGCCATTCAGAGCGCATTGGTAGCACCCCGCATGAGACCAAACGCCCCTGAAGCATGGCTTCAGCCGATCCTTGGAAATTTTTTTAACGCTTCGTGCTAGTGTGAAAGTGTCTGATTCGCGGGCCTTGGGTGTTTCTGCCCCCTCAATCGGACATGTTGTGTAAGAGTATCGAGTATTGCGTCATGTCTGAAGTTGTGTCTGGCGCTTCCCGCGCCGATGGACCTTATGTGACTGGCCCTGACGGCGGCCCTGTCACTCTTTCCGATCTGCCGGAGAGCAATACGACGCGGTGGGTGACGAGCCGCAAAGCACTTGTGATCGCGGCCATCCGCGGAGGCTTGCTGACACTCGACGAGGCCGCCAAGCGCTATTCCCTGACGCTGGACGAATTGGCCGAGTGGCAAGCCTATTTTGACCGTCACGGACCGCGCGGGCTTCGCACCACTTTTGTGCAGCAATACCGGCATATGCGCCGGGCATAGGCCTCAAGCGCGAACAAAATCTGCGAGATCAGGTCGAGCCAAGGCGATGAAAGGGCCGCTTTCAAAGCGCGGCTTGCCATAACGAAACGTCTCGCCCGAGGGTTGAATGACCGCTCCGCCTGCGGCTCGCAAAATCGCGTGTCCAGCGGCGACATCCCATTCCATTGTGGGGCCAAAGCGCGGGTAAATATCCGCCTTGCCTTCGGCAACAAGGCAGAATTTCAGCGAAGACCCTGCCGAAATCCGATCGTGAAACGGAAAACGGGCCAAAAACTCGCCGGTCTGACGGTCCGGATGGGACCGGCTCGCCACGGCGATCAGGGCAGACCGATCCGGGAGACGGGTGGCAAGAGGGCGGCTTTCGTGCGTCGCATTCAAATCCTCGCCGGGGGAAATGCTGAACGCGGTAGCGCTGTGCCCGCCGATCCAGAGTTTGCCGAGAGCAGGCGCGAATATCGCCCCTGCAACCGCCACGCCATCCTCGATCAGGCCGATATTGACGGCAAACTCATTTCGCCGCCGCACAAATTCGCGCGTGCCATCAAGCGGATCGACGAGGATGAACCGCTGCGCGATCAGTGGGATATGACCCTCGGCGGCTGCTTCTTCCGACACGACGGGAATATCCGGCAACGCTTTTGCGAGCGCCTCTAGGATCAGGGCCTCAGACGCGAGATCAGCATCCGTCACCGGACTGCCGTCACTTTTGCGGCGATGCGTCTCCGGCTCGGCGTGATAGGCCATAATCGGAGCGCCAGCATGCACGGCAATCTGCCCGAAGAGACGCGCGATCTCATCATACTCCGCGCTTGTCATAGGATCCTTCCGGTTGCGACAGACTGGCGAAACGCGATAAATCTTTTGCTGAGCGTGGCCGGATAATGTCAAGTCGGGCACGCGATGACCTCTCGCCTTTAAGGGTGCACCCATGTCCGAATCGTCTTCGAGCCCCATCGGCATTGTCACTATTTCCGACCGGGCGAGTCGCGGCGAGTATGAGGACAAAGGCGGGCCTGGAATCATCGCCGCGCTGACTGAGCTGCTCGCAAGCCCCTGGCATGGGGTTGGCGTCATCATTCCCGATGAGCGTGACCTGATTGAAGCGACGTTGAAGCGCTTGGCGGACGAGGAGCATTGCTCGCTCATTCTCACAACCGGCGGAACAGGCCCCGCTTTGCGCGACGTGACGCCGGAGGCAACCGAAGCGGTGTGTGACAAGATGATGCCGGGCTTCGGAGAATTGATGCGCACAGTCAGCCTCAAGGAGGTGCCGACCGCCATTCTGTCGCGACAGACAGCAGGCATCCGCAACAAGAGCCTAATCATCAATCTGCCGGGGAAACCATCCGCAATCCGCACCTGCCTCGATGCCGTTTTTCCGGCGGTGCCTTATTGCCTCGATCTCATCGGCGGTGATCGTCTTGAGACCAATGAGGCCTTTTGCAAAGCGTTTCGCCCGAAAGGCTAGAAGGCTTTGAACGCGATGATGGTGCGCGTATCGACAATATCTGGAATCGTCTGCACTTTCTCGCCGACAAAATGGCTGATATCGACCGTATCATCGATATGGAATTTAGCGAGAATATCAAAATTTCCTGCGACCGAATGAATCTCGGATGCGATCTCGGAGTCAGCCAATCGACTCGCGACGTCATAGGTCTTGCCGAGACGGCATTTGATTTCGACGAAAAAAGTCTGCATGGCCATCACTCGCTGATGTGAGAAGGTCGTACTCCAAGGGACGCGACAGCACTGGTCCTGTCAAGGCCGCCCAATACTGATATAGCGGAAGCCTTTCGCGCGCAGTTCGGCGGGGCGATAAATATTCCGCAAATCAACAATGATCGGCTCTTTGAGAAGCGTTTTGATCCGGTCGAGATCAAGGGCGCGATACATGTCCCATTCAGTAACAATCGCCAGCGCATCCGCACCTTCCACGCATGAATAGGCATCAGGCGCAAATCCGACATTGGAGAGATAATGCGCCGCCTGCTCCATGCCTTCTGGATCATGCGCTGTCACGATCGCGCCAGCATCTTGCAACGCGGTAATGAGAGCAATCGAAGGCGCATCGCGCATATCATCCGTGTTCGGTTTGAATGTGAGACCTAAGACGGCAACGCGTTTGCCGCGCGCATCGCCCCCGAGGGCTTGGATGATACGGCGCGCCATGCCGCGCTTTCTCTGATCATTGACCGACACAACGCTTTCGACGATGCGCAAAGGCACACCGACATCTTGCGCGGTCTTGACCAGCGCTTGCGTGTCTTTGGGGAAACACGACCCGCCATAGCCCGGGCCCGGATGCAGAAATTTCGGACCGATGCGATTATCAAGCCCGATGCCGCGTGCGACTTCCTGCACATTCGCGCCGACCTGTTCGCACAGATCCGCAATCTCGTTGATATAGGTAATCTTAACGGCCAAAAACGCATTCGCGGCATATTTGATGAGTTCTGACGTGCGACGATCTGTGAACAGAAGTGGCGGTTCATTGAGATACAAAGGCCGATAGATTTCCGTCATCACCTGACGGGCGCGCTCATCAATTGTGCCAATAACAATGCGATCCGGCCGTTTGAAATCGCCAATGGCGGCACCTTCGCGCAAAAATTCCGGATTGGACACAACTTGTATCGCGCAATCGGGGCGCACTTCGCGCAAAATCCGCTCGACCTCATCGCCCGTGCCAACCGGGACCGTCGATTTGGTCACGACAATCGCTTTCGGATCAGCAACAGCGCCGATCTCGCGCGCGGCAGCATAGACGAAGCTTAAATCCGCATGACCGTCACCGCGCCGCGACGGCGTGCCGACTGCGATAAAAATGGCGTCGGCGTCTTTCACGCCTGTGGCCAAATCAGACACAAAGCTTAAGCGTCCTTCGCGCGCGTTTTTCGTGACAAGCGCCTCAAGGCCCGGCTCAAAAATGGGCATAACGCCCTTGTTGAGCGCATCAATCCGGTCAGGATTGGAATCCACGCAGGTCACATCATGGCCGAAATCGGCAAAACACGCCCCTGACACCAAGCCGACATAGCCGGCGCCAATCATCGCAATCCGCATGCGACCCCTTTCTTCCTGCTCCGGCGTGTCCCCGTGAGGTGAGCACAATCCGGCTTCGCTTATAGGCCGGTCATAAAAAAATCTTCAAGACCGGGCAAAATCACCGTAAGGATGCGGTGCCATCGCTTGATGACAGGAGCAAGACCCGTGTCAACCAATCCCATACTCGTTGAAATCACCCGCGGCCAGGCTGTGGAATCCCGCCATCGTGGCTCTGTCGCCGTTATCGATGCGGATGGAAAGGTCGTTTTGGCACTCGGCGACGTTGAAACGCCGGTTTTCCCCCGCTCGGCGGTGAAATCATTTCAAGCGCTGCCTTTGCTCGAAAGCGGAGCCGCGGACCGGTTTGGCCTAACGGACGCCGAAATCGCTTTGGCCGTCTCCTCCCATTCCGGTGAGCCGCGCCATGTCGAAACCGCGCTCGGCATGTTGAAAAAGGCTGGACGGGATGAGACATGCCTCGAATGTGGCGCGCATTGGCCAAGTTCGGGAGAGGCTGAGCGCGCGCTGGCGGCACAAGGCCTTAAGCCAAACGCCCTGCACAACAACTGCTCTGGCAAACATTCAGGCTTTGTCTGTCTGGCGTGCGGGCTTGATGAAGACCCGAAAGGCTATATCCGCCCCGACCACCGCGTGCAGAGGGAAATTCGCGCAGCGGGCGAAGAGATCACGGGCTTTCGTTATCGCGACGATTATGCGGGCACCGATGGCTGCTCGATCCCGACTTATGGCGTGCCGCTCAAAGCTCTGGCCCTCGGCTTTGCCCGGCTAGGTACGGGCCAAGGCCTTCAGCCCGAACGGGCACGCGCGGCAAAACGCATCCGCCAAGCGGCGGCAGCCAACCCCTTCCTCGTTGCAGGCACGGGGCGTTTTGATACGATTGCGATGGAAATCTTCGGTGAGCGGTTGTTTATGAAAACCGGCGCCGAAGGCGTGTATTGTGCCGCTTTACCCGAGCAAGGTTTGGGCATCGCACTCAAAGCGGATGATGGCGAAGGCCGCGCATCGCAAGCCATGTTGGCCTCTGTGGTGCATCGATTCTTGCCGATGTCTGAGGCTGAACGCGAAACCTTTGACGCAAAGGCCTGGCCAACACTTAAAAACTGGAATGGCATGACGGTGGGCACAATTCGCCCTGCACCGAACAGTCTCGGATAATCGCGTCTCGTCCCATTCTCGTCACGATTGTGCCTTAACACCGTCACGCCATGTTGCCGGAACCCTCGTTATGCCTGCTTTAAGCCTTACGCGAACACTTCTCATTGCCGTCACTCTCGCTGGAGCAAGCGCGCTTGCCGGTTGCGCGAGCACAGGTGTGAGCTTTGATGACAAATCATCCGCCAAATCCGTGAAGACGGGCGAAGTGATGCCTGTCTTTATCGCAACGTCGCGGAAGATGGCTTCTAATGGGACGGTCACAGCCGATCTCTCGCCAACGACCAATTATCTGATGAATCTCGTGAGCATCCCGAGTAACCATCAGACGGGCGTGATTGAGCGTCCGAGTTTTGGTTGGGAAAGTCGCAAATCACATTTCGTCTTTGTGGGACAACATGTGCTCGACCATGACAGTTTCCGCAATGAATTGGCGACCCAATTGTCTGGGCGCGTGGGCGCTGCGCGAGACATTCTCGTTTATGTGCATGGATTCAATACCAGTTACGATGAAGCGCGGTTCCGCATTGCGCAGATCGCGACCGATTCCGGCTTCACCGGCGTGCCTGTGCTCTTTACCTGGCCCTCTCAGGCCAAGCTGTTTGCTTATGGTGCCGACAAAGACAATGCCACGGCCTCGCGCGATGATCTTGCGTCTGTGCTCTCGGAACTTGGAACGCTGCCGGATGTTGGCCGAATTCACATTCTCGCGCATTCGATGGGAACATGGCTGACGATGGAGGCTTTGCGCGAAAACGCCATTGGCGGACGCGGGGATCTCTATGGTCATTTGGGAGAGGTGATGCTTGCAGCACCTGACATTGATCTCGACGTGTTCAAACAACAATATGCCCGCGTGGGCGCGTTTGCCCGTGTCTCGATTTTTGCGGCATCGGATGATCGTGCTTTGTCGCTATCGAGCGCTCTCGCTGGAGACCGTCAACGCGTGGGCGCGCTCGATTTGAAAGATAAAGCGCAGCGTGACGAAATTTCAAAACTCGGCATCCGCGTCTATGATCTTTCAAACACGGATACGGGCGATTTCTTCAAACATGGCACATTCGCCGAAGCGCCCGTTGCCGTGCGCGCAATTGGCGCGCAATTGTCGATGCCGCCGGACGATCCGCGGCAATCGCAGGCTTTTGAAGCGCAGTAACTCCGGGGATGATCGTGTTCTACCGGCGCGGTTGCCGGTAGCCGCGTCGCTCATTCAGACGATCAAGCACATCCATTGCCGCTTCTGAAACAACCGTGCCCGGCGGAAAAATCGCATCGGCGCCGGCGTTTTTTAACGCGTTAAAATCCTGCTCCGGAATGACACCACCAACCACAATCATGATGTCGGATCGTCCGGCTTTCTGAAGTGCGGCTTTCAACGCGGGCACGAGAGTCAAATGCCCCGCCGCGAGCGTTGAAACACCCACGACATGAACATTGCGTTCGATCGCGTCTTTCGCCGCTTCCTCTGGCGTTGAGAAGAGATCCCCGACATCGACCTCGAAGCCCAAATCAGAGAAAGCCGAGGCGATGACTTTTTGCCCGCGATCATGACCATCCTGTCCCATTTTCGCGACAAGAATACGCGGCAAGCGACCATCATTATCTTTGAAGGCTTGCACCATATCGCGCGCACGATCAAAGGTCTCGTTTGTTGGACCCATCTCTTTGCGATAAACACCAGAGACGACTTCGGCAGTGGCCTTGTGACGCCCAAAGACAAGTTCAAGGGCCAGCGAGATTTCACCGACTGTGGCTTTGGCGCGCGCGGCTTTAACTGCAAGATCAAGAAGATTGGCATTGGCTCGCGCGCCTTCTTCGAGCGCCTGCAACGCTGCTTGCGTTTCAGTCTCATTTCTCTCTGCGCGGAGACGTTGTAATTTTTCAAGCTGTTGCGCCAGCACCGCCGAATTATCGACCTTCAACACGTCAATCGCGTGTTCATTATCCGGACGATAGCGATTAACGCCAATGACGCTTTGCGCGCCTGAGTCGATGCGTGCTTGTGTACGCGCAGCGGCCTCTTCAATCCGGCGTTTCGGAATACCGGCATCAATCGCTTTCGCCATACCGCCCAATGCTTCGACCTCTTCAATATGGGCCCAGGCTTTTTGTGCGAGATCAGCGGTGAGACGTTCGACATAATAAGAGCCGCCCCAAGGATCGATGATGCGTGTCGTGCCGCTCTCATATTGCAAAAAGAGTTGCGTGTTGCGCGCGATGCGGGCTGAAAAATCCGTAGGCAGTGCAAGCGCTTCATCGAGCGAATTGGTATGAAGCGATTGCGTATGGCCTTGCGTTGCGGCCATGGCTTCAATCTCTGTGCGGATGACATTGTTGAACACATCTTGTGCGGTCAATGACCAGCCCGATGTTTGGCAATGCGTGCGCAAAGGCAGGCTCCTCTCACTCCTCGGATTGAATTGCTTGACGAGCTTTGTCCAGAGAAGGCGCGCGGCGCGAAGCTTGGCGATCTCCATGAAAAAATTCATGCCAATCGCCCAGAAGAAAGACAGGCGTGGTGCGAAGACATCAATATCAAGTCCGGCATTCACACCGGCCCGCATATAATCAACGCCATCGGCAAGCGTATAGGCGAGTTCAAGGTCCTGCGTCGCACCGGCCTCTTGCATGTGATAGCCGGAAATCGAGATCGAATTGAATTTCGGCATATGTTGCGATGTATAGGCAAAAATATCCGAGATGATGCGCATGGATGGAACCGGCGGATAGATATAGGTGTTGCGCACCATAAATTCTTTGAGAATATCGTTTTGTATCGTGCCTGATAATTTATCTTGCAAAACACCCTGCTCTTCAGCGGCGACAATATAGAGCGCGAGAATCGGCAAGACCGCGCCATTCATCGTCATCGACACGCTCATCTCATCGAGCGGAATGCCGGAAAACAAAGTCCGCATGTCATAGATTGAATCAATCGCGACACCGGCCATGCCGACATCGCCTTTGACGCGCGGATGATCGGAATCATAACCGCGATGGGTCGCAAGATCGAAGGCGACCGAGAGGCCTTTTTGCCCAGCGGCGAGATTACGCCGATAAAATGCATTCGAATCTTCCGCCGTTGAAAAGCCTGCATATTGGCGGATTGTCCAAGGCTGATTGACATACATTGTCGGGTAAGGGCCACGCACGAAAGGAACAACGCCCGGCAGTGAATCAACAAAACTCAGGCCGGCGCGGTCTTGTTCTGTATAAAGCGCGTTGACGGCAATGCCTTCAGGCGTTTGCCATGGCGCAGAAGAGCCTGTGTGTGACGGAACAGTCACGGATATAAAATCGCATGTTGAGAAATCAGGAATACTGGTCATGCGCGTGATCCTTCCCCCGCCGCATCTTGCAGCTCAAATGGGTGAGCAAAGCGAACCGAGGCAAGCGGCTCGAATTGCGGCGTCTGCGGTTGCGTGTGTTGCGGTGGTGATGCCAACACGTGAACCGGCTTTTCATCGTGATTGGGAAATTTCGTCACGCCAATAATGGTTGCCTGCTTCTGCTGATAAGACTCTTGAAACGCCTCACGCACGGATGCAACGGCTTTTTGCACCACGCCGTTTTGCAACGCAGAGACAATGCCGCCTGCGCTTTCGATATTTTGAAAAACACGCCATGCCTCTTCCACCAGCGCATCGGTTAGCGCTTCAAAGCCACCCGCTCCGGCGACAGGATCACTCACTTTTGCAAGATGCGCTTCTTCCAACAACACCAATTGCGTGTTGCGCGCGATGCGGCGCGCGAACGCATCAGGCAAGCCAATCGCATTCGTGAACGGCAAGACGCTGATGGAATCCGCACCACCAATGGCCGCGGAAAAGCACCCCATGCCGGCGCGCAAAATATTCACATGCGGATCACGTCTCGTGAGCATGCGCGTCGCGGTTTCAGCGGTGGTCAAAATTGGTTTTGGTTCAAGCCCGCATTGCGCCTCAACGCTCGCCCAAAGACGCCGCAGAGTACGAAATTTGGCGATGCTTAAGAACTCATCGCTGTCGCTCGCAAGACGAAACTCGATGAGCGAGCGGGCTTCGTCGAGCGCGAGGCCCGAGGCTTCTAACGCGCGCAAATAAAAGAGCGCGGAGGACAACACAAAGCCGAGCTCTTGTGCCTCTGATCCACCGGCGGCATGCACAACGCGGCCATCGGCTGCGATGAAGGGACCGGCAAAGCCTTGGCCGAGAAGATCATGCACCGCCGCCGCAATATTTTTTGCAATCTGCGCGGCATCCCCATGCACTGCGCCGATGCGGGCACCAGTGCCGATGGGATTCAAGCCGAAGCGCGCACGAATGGTGTTGGCCGGAAAGCCCAACGCTTTTGCAGCTCCAGAAAAA
>Ga0164296_1002089_pt1 | contig 20248 bp, 7 predicted proteins | sample GEODES057metaG_FD_113533 | JGI IMG/M metagenome (GOLD analysis project Ga0164296, IMG submission 113533) | Dystrophic lake water microbial communities from Trout Bog Lake, Wisconsin, USA - GEODES057 metaG | ecosystem: Environmental > Aquatic > Freshwater > Lake | place: USA: Trout Bog Lake...
CATTGCAGGATTGGGCGAGTTCTACACCATTTATAAGGGGTGGAAACTATACAATATGATAAAAGAAACGTAAAACCTATTATAAAACAAGGGCTAAAAAGATGTGTGTACACGGTAGCTCTTAAGGGGTGGCTGAAAGCTGGGGTGGCATATCTCCCAATTTTTCCTGACCCTGATTTTGAATGATTAATTTGTTGTGAAGATTAGCAGTTAATAAAACACCAATAATCATATCAATATTCAAAAGAGCAGCGTAACATTCTTAGTTAAAATACTACTGGAAGTTGTAAAAATATAGGTAAACAGAAGGATATTAACTAGGGGCAAGCCCTCATTTATTGGCAAATGAGGGCTTGCCCCTACCCTTTTGATGGATATAAAAGAAACTTATTATAACTTGCGAATCATTAAAATGTAATTAATTGGTTACAGTGGCTTGCTCCCTTTTGTTATTATTTCCATTACACTCATAGATTGACTTTAAGAAATGAACACACTACATAAGACTGCTTTAATTGCTATAGGCAACAGAATTGTTGCCAATGCAATCAATGATTTGCTTACATCATTAGGGTTGGATATATGCGCCACTTGCTTGGATAGCAAGGAAGCCTACCATAAAATATTGTAACTGAAACCTGAAATCGCAATTATTTCCCTAAACAATTCTGATATGAATGCGATAAAAATCATGGAAAAGTTAGGCACTTTCACTACTTCTATCGACATAATCGCAGTGACTGACCATAAAGAAAAAGCATTGTACAACCGAGCCAAAGAATTGGGTGCAAAAGGTTATTTACTAAATACATTCAGTATTGATGAATTTAAAAAATGTATATTGGCAGTAGTAAACGGAGGTAGCTATTTTAGCGAACTGCTCAATGAAAGCTTAAACAAAACCCACGATGGAACCGACTATAAAAGGCTAAACCTATTGACAGCCATGGAATTGAAAATACTGGAAATGATATCGAATAAAAAGAATACCAAGCACATAGCCGAAGAATTATTTATATCAGAAAAGACAATAGGAAATCATCGTGGCAACATTGTCAAGAAATTGGGACTGTTGCCTAGTCAAAATTCTTTGACACTCTGGACGATGGAGCATAAAGTGATGATAGGGGAGATTTGAAATTTGAGATATCAGTTGGTAGTTATTAATTGGTAAATATAAATATGAAGAGCTTCTCTTATAAATAGGGGACTTTTTTTATGTTTATTAGTGTCTGTTTAACTAAACTGTTCGATATTTCTACTCGGCAAATGTTGCGATAGTATCTCTTGTGTGAATCAGTCGAATTGGTTTCTAATTGTCTCTTAATTTTTTTGCGCCTTTCTGTCTTTGTTGCAAAACCTCACAACTTCTGACGAATCTATTGTTATGCTTTCAGTTACTTGTTCTCAAATACTGAACAATTTGCATCTATTCAACCCTTAAAAACGACCAGCCCACTACCGAAGTTATGTACATGTCATGGTAGTTAAGGGGGGAGATTACCTAATTAGGTGTATATATTCACTTTTTATGTCAGCAGCTCGACATTTCCCTGTCAACCATTTGACTAAATTATTGGGATAAATCCGAAAGGACTTCCTTTCAGTGAAGTCCCTATTACTTTTAGCAACAAAACAAGCCTCTTTAGCCACAAGCACAGAAAAGCAGAGACAACTCTTCAGCCTATTTTGCGCAAGAGTCGGTGGGCTAATACAAAAACTTTATAGGGTTCAAAACCCTATAAGGGTTAGCCGCCGCCTCTTGCACAAAATAGACCTAAGAGTTTGTCTATTTTGTGCAAGCCTCCCAACCTACTGTGAATGGATTATTTATTTTGGGGTAGATTCCTTACAAAGACAGCGACATAAATTAAAGATGTGATTGTGTAGAGACGCATATCAATGCGTCTTATTTGCGAAGCAAATTTGATTATGCACTATAGACGAATTAATATCCGTCTCTACAGCACCACCCCAAACGTTTTTCCCATTTCTTCCTACACATCAACGAAGCCTTCCACAAAATAGACCTAGACCTCCCCAAAAGGCAAGGAGGCTTCGGCATAATAGGCGGAATACTCCTTTAAAGGCTAGTAATACTGGTTTGCTCCGACTAATACTCATTTGCCCTAAACCAGTACTCCTTTTGCCCAAATCAGTATTAGTCGGAGCAAAACCAGTACTATTTGCCTTTAAAGGGGTTTTAGGCATAATAAACCGAGTAGAAAGTGTGGCAAAATGGGTAGTAGATTGATTAAGTGGAAGCCTTGGAGAGGCTACAGTAGGCAACATCCTCTTAAAGGGAGTACTTGGAAAGGAATTAATTGTATTGATTGCCCTAAGGGGAGTATTCGGTCGATGATGCCTAGTACTTGGAAGGAATTAAAGCGTACTCATCGCCTTAGCAGAAGCCTTCCACTTAACCTACCGAGGCTTCCACAAAATAGAACGAAGGTTAGGTATGAAAGATGGGATACAAAATAGCTTTTGTGCAAGCTTCGCTAAGGCTAAGAAAGAGGAGATTCTTCTTAACCGAGTACTTTGAAGGGAGTGGGCTGCCTAAATTGCCTTTAAGGGAAGCTTCCCTTAAAGGCAACGACTACATGGGGTGGCTCATGTAGTTTTTTTCAGTTATGAACTTCTCTTTAAAAGAAAAGTGGGTACACGCTAAAACAAAAATTACAGCTAAGACCAGAAGGTAGTAGCTGCAATTTGATTATCCTTTTATTCGGTCTTCTAAGGTAACACCGACAAATTGGCTTGGTAAACAACTTGCTTACCTCCCTCTCCCCTGATGGCTACACTAAAGATGCCCACAGCTAAAGTATTGTTGATGGTGAACGCATAGCTACCACTACCTCCAGTGTGGAGAATGGTTTGTTCGTTCACTTTCTGACCTAAGGCATTATAAATGGTAACCACATATTTGCCCGCTGTAACATTTCCTAGTTTTACATTCAATGTACTACCTTTTAGTGGATTAGGGTACAAGGAATAAGTTGTGAGTTGTGAGTTGTTAGTGGTGAGTTTGGCAACGTTGCTATAGCTGAAACTTCCAGTTTTATCAATTGATTTTATCCTATAGTAATTTACACCACTGGCAGCCAAAGCATCGATATAGCTATACCCATTGTTGCCACTACCCACTGCGTCCTTAGTGCCAATATCACTGAAGATTGCACCATCGGTACTGTGTTGTATGGTGAATGAAGCAGTATTTATTTCATCTATTGTTTGCCATTGCAGCAGCACCTCACCATTGGTAGCTTTGGCTTGTAGGTTAATGGCTTTGATTGGCAAATTGGCTATAGCAATCGTATCACTATAAAGCGTAAGTAACGTTGCAATAGCATTGGTGACCTCTACATTATATCGTCCATTTGTTGTAATGTTATAAGTGCTATCCCCAACTTTTGTTGCTACCAAGCCACCATTAAGATACCAATTGTAGGTGTTGTTTGCAAGCGTACCCCCAGCAGAGACTGACAATGTTGAGTCACTGAAATGAAGAAGGATACTTGCTTGTGGTGTGTAAACAGCAGTAGGGAACTTCTGGGCAATCAATTCCATTCCATTAAATGTAAGCTTATTGCCGTAAATACTTAATGTTGTAAGATTGGTTAAATTGCCCAACGATGCTGGGATACTACCACTCAACTGATTGGTGTATAAAATAAGCGTTTGCAGACTTGTTAAGTTGCCTAACGAAGATGGGATGCTGCCACTTAACTTATTTCTGTACAGGTCAATCAAATGTATATTTGTTAGGTTACCTAATGAAGAAGGGATACTTCCTGTTAATTGATTTAAGTATAAATACAAATACTGAAGATTGGTCAATTTGCCAAAGGAACTTGGGATACTATCAATCAATTGATTACCTCCTAAATTCATATAAATAACACTGCTCAAATTACCTAATGAAGACGGGATACTGCCGCTTAGTTTATTGGAGTTTAAATATAAATTTTGAAGATTAGTTAGGTTGCCCAAAGAAGATGGGATAGTACCAGTAAGTTTATTAGAGTTCAAATATAGAAATTGAAGATTGGACAGGTTACCAAATGTGCTAGGGATAGCACCAGTAAGTTTGTTCTGGGACAAATCTAATCTCTGCAAATTGGTTAAATTGCCAAATGATGTGGGGATAGAACCACTCAAGCTATTTTGCGACAAGCTAAGTATCTTTAGATTAGTCAGCGTACCCAAAGTATCTGGAATAGATCCTGTTAATTTATTGCCCCATAGATAAAGCGTATCAATATTATGCAAATTGCCCAATGAAAGAGGGATGCTTCCTGTAAGTTGGTTTTGGCCTATTTCCAGAATCTGCACATTCCCTAAATTCCCTAAAGAAGCAGGAATAGTATCTGAAAGTTGATTACCCCATAAATACAATATTTCTATATTGGATAAATTACCTAAAGTAGGCGGTATAGTACCCTTGAGGCTGTCACTTCCAAGTGCTAGTTCCAATACTCTTCCGCTTGCATCCAATGTTACCCCAGACCACTTACTCAAAGGCGTTTTGCTCAACCAATAGGTGTGTCTTAGCCATTTGGGTCCGTTTGTGCTATTGAATAAGTCAACCAAAGCTAAAGAGTCTGTCGAATTAGCCTGTATATAAATACTCGCTGTATCAGATTTACTGTATAATGTCTGCCCAATTATTGAGTCGTAAGCAGTAACGGAATAAACCCCTGACAAAGTAGGCGTAAATGTAGAATCCCCATTAATCGTAGTTAGGTAAGCCCCATTCAAACTCCAGTAATAAGAGATGCCACTTGGAGTACCACCTACAGAAACCCATAACTTGTTTCCAGTTTGATTGATAGGGAAACTGTTTTGAGGTGTAGAATTATAAGTGAGTGATGTATCAGCAATAAAACTATTGGTTACAGGTTCCAAGCCATTAAAAGTATAGTTATTGTACCTTATGTCCAATAGCTTTAATTTAGTTAAAGAAGTTAACCCAATAGGAATGTTACCACTTAATTGATTATAGAATAAATTTAAATTATTAAGATTAGCCAAGCCGCCAATAGAATTCGGAATACTACCAGTTAGGTTATTAAAATAAAGGTTTAGAGAAGTTACCCTTCCCGTAGTATCCATCACAACTCCGTACCAATTACTTACAGGCGATTGTAACCAACCAGTATTATTTGTCCAATTTGCACCATTCGTACTATTGTATAAATCAACCAATGCCAAAGAGTCATTTATATTAGGACTTAAATAGACAGTTGCATTGAACGTTGAACTTGACAAAGAAAACTTAAGTATAGAATCATACGCAGTCACAGAATAATATCCAGAAACTGTAGGTCTATATGTTGAATCTCCATGTATTATGACGGATGCACCTCCAGGTAGTGTCCAAGTATATGAAATCTGACTAGGACTTCCCCCAACAGAAACTGATAGGTAATTGCCAACTTGATTGATGGGTATGATGGTATCTTGTTGCGAATAACTTATATTATTGCCTAAACTATCACTGATGTATTCTTTGGCAATAGGCTCCAGGTCTCCAAAGACAAATTGATTATTGGAAACGTATAAATAAGTTAATCCACGCAAAGAAAGAGGGATGTTACCCGATAGGCTATTACTTTCTAAGAAGCAATATCTAAGCTTTGTCAAATTACCCAAAGAGGCTGGTATGCTTCCACTCAACTGATTACTGATCAATTCCAAATCTGTAAGGTCACTTAAATTGCCTAAAGAATTTGGCATAGTGCCCACTAAATTATTATTATAAAGGTTCAATATGCTCACCCTTCCTGCTGTATCTAAAGTTACCCCATACCAACTACTTAACGGCGACTGTAACCAACCAGACTTGTTTATCCAATTAGCTCCATTGGTATTATTGTATAAATCTACCAACGCCAGCGAATCGGTTGTATTTGGTTGTATGTAAACATTCACAGTATCCGAAGTACTATTTAAAGATAGTGAAACCAATGAATCATAAGCCCTAACAGTATAGGTTCCAGGCAACTTAGGAATGTATGACGAATCACCTTTTATTGTTGTAACAATTGTTCCATTCACACTCCAGATATAAGTAATGCTATTTGAAGTTCCTCCAACCGAAACAGACAACTTATTACCCAATTGATGTATCGGAATAATGGTATCTTGATAGTAGTTGAAAAAGTGAATGTTGTTATTTCCGTTAATCATCTTGGTCAATGGCTCCAAATTACTAAACGTAAAGTAATTATTGGATACATCTATCGAGTTTAAACTAGATTGTGCGTTGATCGAAATGGGTATAGAACCAATCAAATGATTGTTATCTACATTAAAAGTCAATAAACTTTTCAAGCCGCCCACCGTGTTTGGTAACGTGCCAAACAAGTTATTTGTAGGAAGATTTATTAAAGACACCCTTCCTGTAGTATCCAAATATATACCATACCAACTATTTACAGGCGAAGTAAGCCAACCAGTATTGTTAGTCCAGTTTGCGCCATTTGTACTATTGTATAAATCAACCAATGCCAAAGAATCACTAATATTGGCATTAACTGTAATGCCACTTAGTGTAACTGTATCGCTTGTAAGGCTTGCATAACTAATCGTGGTATCATAAGCAATTACAGAATAAGTCCCTGAGGAAGTAGGGGAAAAAACTGAATCCCCTTGAATACTTTGTATGTATTTCCCATTTTCATACCATGAATATAAAATGTTAGCTGACTTAGCACCTACTGAAACGCTCAACGTATTGCCTGTTTTTTGTATAGTTACACTATGTTGAGGTATATAATTGAAGTTGTAGTTGTTATTGGCTATAATTATTTTAGCAATTGGCTCTAAGCCAGTAAACGTATAGTTGTTATAGGTAAAATCAGCGTTTAAGTTATTAATCGATGCTAGGGGAAGTGGGATTGTGCCCCCAAGTTGATTGTTACCCAAAGCCAACGTAGTCAGTTTACTCAAGCTGCCTAAGGAAGTAGGCAGATTACCTGTTAAGTTATTATTGGGAAGATTAATAGTGTTTACCCTACCACTAGTGTCCAATGATACACCAAACCAACTACCTACTGGCCCTTGAAGCCAACCACTATTATTTGCCCAGTTTGCACCATTGGTGTTATTGTATAAATCAACCAATGCTAACGAATCACTAGTGTTTGCTACCTTAAGTATGCTAGGCTTGATACCAATGATGGCTGTTTGATATAAGTCGAAAGTATCTTGGCTAGGAGACAAATCATTTATATTAAAGTAGCCATTGCAATACCCGCTCCATCCCCAGTTGAAATGGAAGAAATTAATATTGTCATACCCATCTGCCACAAAACAATGTCCCCCTTGGTTGCCACTACCGGTATAGATGACAGGTCTGGAAGAATTTAATTCTTGCTCAAGCATCCCAATCCATACGCTTTCGGTATAGTTGCTGCGTTGCAAACCCTGCAAGCTTCTGTCGTAGCTAAAATAGTTCACCAATGCATCCTGTGCCGTATTTTGAAGTTCCCCACCATAGTTAATGGAATACGAACCACTTCCACCCACTTGATCTACCCCATAATCCATGTTTACACTCACGCCACAATCGTACATAAGTGTAGCCACTGCATTTATTTGCACCGCCGAATCAGTCGCCGAAAGCGAGTTAGGCATCTGGTCCCATTGATAGGTAGTGTTGCCAAAGTTTGCCGATTGCACGCCCAAGTAAGGATAAGATGCGGGGGTATAAGAATGGGAACCAGTACCAGTAGCTGGATAGTTCCAGTATTTCATCACCTGTGCCATAGCCGTAGCCACGCATCCGGTAACGGTTCTTGCACCATAAATTTTATCGAAAGGGCATAATTTATTATAAGGCCCAGTAGTTAACCAATCTGGGCTTTGGTCCCACGTAATCTGTAACAATGGACTTACGCCATTCAGTATGCCATTTTGTTTGTTGGGGTTGTTGTTGATGATGGGATTGGGCGATTTCAACTGTTTCCAATGATTCTTAACTACATCTGTAGCTGCCTTTTTAAGTTGTATGGCATTGGATATCCTCTTCGAATAAACATGCAGCCATTCAGTTAATTGAATGGGCACACTGCGCTTCACGTTTGTGTCGTAGTTGCTCTCTGTGGAGTAGCCCAATATCGGCTCCACAATATCATCTGCCGAAACAATCACGAAGCCTTTGCTTCCTATGAGGTTGAACACGTAATAGCAAGTTGTAAGCGGATTGTTACCCACAGTTTCGACTCCCTTGTACGCGAGCGTCAATCTACTTGTACTCAGCTTATTGGGTCTAATTTTAGATGAAAGAAAGTTGAAAGCAATAGCCTTGGCAGTGCTTTCATCGATAGGGTTGGCAAATGATGCAAGGTATGGCATCAATAGGAACAGGGCTAAGGATAGCTTTTTCATTAAGTTTTTTTTGAGTTAAGTTATGCGGACAACCAATAAATACTTTCATGGCGAAAATATAGGATTCTTTTTAATAGTTTATCATTACTTAATTAATTTAGTAAATTTCTTTTCCCCATCTGTTGTTTTGATGTGTAGATAGTAATTGTAAATCAACCTTCGAACACTATAATTCATAGCACAGATAGCACACACCAAAAGAAGCAAGGAGTCTTCGGTCTATTTTGTGCAAGAGTTGGTGGGGTACTACAAAACCTTTATAGGGTTTAGAACCCTATAAAGGTTAGCCGCCGCCTCTTCGGCAAAATATACCGAAGAGTAGGTGTAGCTTGTGCAAGAGTCGGTGTGGCACGATGGGTAGTAGGTAGGTTTTGTGGAAGAGTCGGTGGGGCATGAACTCTAGAAAACCTAAATTTAATAGTTATAGTTTCGCCTTTAAAATCTGGGCATTTTACAATCAACCCTATTTCTTGAGCCGTGTTCAAAGTTGCCACTGGAACTATTGGGGTCTGTGTACTGACCATTGCGGCGGTTATTTAGCTTTGCCTTGTAGCTTAAGTTGAATTCAAACCCTCCTTGCGATTGTGCTGCGGATGAAAGTTGGCTCAGAGTAATGTCGTAGCTAATTCCTACACTAAAATCGTACATATCAAGCTTTAGGGTAGGTACCAAGGCATCGTCCCACCTGTAAAATGCCCCTGCATAAATCGTTACGTCTTTATACAAGTCATTGTTGGATGGAAAGTAATCATGAAAAACATCTTTCCCATACATAATACCACCCAAGAATTGTCTGTTACCTCCTTGCCTCAGGTAGTCGCCATAAAAAATCAGCCTATCTACATCAGATAAAGGCAAGGTGAGGCCACCATTAAATGCCCACTTTTTACTCAATGTTGTGGAAGTGTCATTTGTATAAAAACCAACTTTGGGTTGATTAAAGTGGAACAGACCTGCTCCGAGGTAATATCGTGCCGTGTTTTCATTTCCCATATCAAAACTACTACTCCAAGACAGCCCAGTAGAAACATCCCAATAAGTAAAGTTAGACCTATCAAAACGCTGGTTGGTAGGAATGTTAGGGTCATAAGAACCCGTATTAGGATTGTATTGGTCGCCTAACATCAATAAAGTAGGGTCAAACTGACTTATAACAGGACCTCCCATAAATGCAAGGGACAAGTAATTGTCATTGTCACCACTCATTGATTTATGGAAGTTAACCACAGGCAAAATTTGTGTCCTGCCTAACTGTATATCTCCTGCAACATCATGGGTAAGTTGCAATCCCGCTGTCATCCAGTCTGCTTGGGTACCTATTGGAAACTTTACTTCTGTACTCAATGCTTGTGTTTTATAGGGAATGGTCACAGCTTGCCATTGGCTCCTGATAGTACCTTCAACGCGTACATCCCCTTCAAATATACCCGCCAAGGCAGGGTTACGTAGTATTGGATTTTCATAGAACTGAGAAAAGGTGATGTCTTGGGCATTCAACTTTGCCACCGCAATTAGTAAGCAGGTTATTATTCCTAATATATTTCTATTCATAGTCTTCCATTTTTTTATAATTCTGAATTATCCATTGTCAATTGATTGATTATTTAATTATCGCAACATTGCCCTTGTACTCAAAAGTAACGTCATTATCGCAGGTCACCTCACACGTGTAAACGTAAACATCCGGGCTAGCAGGAACACCTTTTATAGTCCCATCCCATCCATAAGAAGGGTCATTCGGAGGAAAGTTGTCTCTTTCAAAGACCACCTGCCCCCAACGACTAAATATCCTGAATGATTTCACCACTTTGATTCCTTTACCTTGTACAACCAGTTTATCATTAATACCATCGCCATCAGGTGTAAAGGCATTGGCAATAAATACCTGTGTGTTCTTACAGAATGCTTTTACGCAAAGTGTATCTGTATTGGTACTGCACCCGTAGATATTAGTAGCAGTAAGTGTGTAACAAATATCATTTTCAACAGTAGCTACTGGATTAGGGCAGTTGTCACAACTCAAGTCAGTACTTGGTGACCAAACATATTTACTGATAGGCCCCGCTGCATCTGTTGGATAAGTAAACACAGGATTCAGCGTGACGGTAGTGCCTGTAGACAATATCAATTCTGGACCCAGTGTGACAGTTGGATAAGTACCCACAGCAACCACTAGGTAACTAGTATCCGCAAAACAATTGTAATCATCAGTTCCAATAACCCTGTACTCTGTTGTTAAAGACGGATTTGCAAGAGGGGTAGCAATGTTGGTAGCGTTAAGCCCAATAGAAGGCGACCAGCTATAATTAGACGCACCAAAAGCAGCCAATTGATTAGGCTTGTCACCTATACACATCGTGTCATTGCCAGAAGTAGTTAAGGTAAAAGGTTGAGGCACCGTAATCAAAAGCGTATCCCTATCTGCACAACCGAAACTATTAAAACCTGCCACTACGTAGTTAGTGGTAACAATAGGACTAGCAACAGGATTAGGGCAAGTATTGCAACTTAGCCCTGTTGAGGGTGTCCACTCATACTTAGTTGCACCAGTGGTATTGATAAATGCTGATTGACCCTTACAAAGTGTAAAGTTGGGGGTAGTAACAACCTCTGGCGTTGGATAAATCACAACCGATGCACCAACTGTATCATAACACCCATAAGCAGTACCGATGACAAGCTTTGTTTTATAATGCCCAGGAGTGGCAAAGTAGGCATTGATAGTATCTGTATTTCCAGTTGTTCCATTAGAGAACTGCCAATCAAAATAAGTAACCGTATCAACCGATGTAATAGCTGCAATATTTATCAGCGGTTGATTTTCGCAACCCATCGTATCTGCTAGTATATCTGCTTTAGGAGTGTTGTTTACTTTAATAAAAGTAGGAACATTGGCAGTATCACTGCAACCACTGTTAGATTTTACAATTAACTGTATTGGCCAAGTATTGGAAGTCAGGAAAACCTGTTTGGGGTCTTGTATAGTTGATGATTTACTGTTACCAAAGTTCCAAGTCCAACTTTTCAAACCAAGGTAAGCATTGGAGGTATCAATAAAGTTAACAGTAGTCGTATCACAAACCTTTAAATCACTGGTACTAAATCCTGCTTTTACATAATCAATTGTAATCGTGTCTGTTCCAATTAATGGAACCATACAAGTACCCTTGGCTGAATAAAGCGCAACACTTGGCAAAAACTTACCTGACTGTGGATAGGTATAATAAACAGGGGTATTGGGCAGCGTTGTCATTAACACATCATCGCCAAAATTCCACTGCAAAGAGTCCGTTCCTGTAACTGTAGCAACAAAATTTACAGGTGTGCCTCCGCATACAATACCGTGGTCGTAAGTAAAAGAACCCACAGGACCATTTACAGTTATCTGTTTAGTTGCGGTGTAAGTACACCCTCCCGTATCTACTGCATTCATCAAAACACTATACACCCCTACCTTGGTAAAAGTGTGCGTAATCGTGTTGCCAGTCCCCTTTGTACTGTCCCCAAAATTCCAAGTACAGGTTTTAGAAGAACTAGCATAAGTGTTAGTAAATGTCACCGTAAACGGAACACAAGTACTCACGCTATCAGTCACGGCAATAAAGCCCGGCAATGAAGGAATAACAGTTACTTGCCTAATTGCAGTATCCGTACAGGTATTCAAGGACGGGTGTTGCCTTTCTGCAATGATCTGAACATCATAGTTACCTGCTTTGGCATAAGCATATTGAGGATTGGTAACCAAGGAACTACCCCCATCACCAAAATTCCATAATAACCCAGTGGTGGCATCGCTTTCATTTTTGAAGCTGATTGGATGCCCAATACATACCGTATCAGGCGTAGCAACAAAGGCAGCCTTAGGTGTACTCAACACCTTGATTGTCTCAAAGCCTGTTGTATCTGTACAGTTGTTCGAAGCATTTACAGTAACATTAAACACCCCAACACTATCATATTTATGCGTAATCGTATCGAGGTTGTAAGGACTTTGATTTGTAGTTGCCTGATTGCCATCGCCAAAGTCCCAATCAAAGGTTGATGCGCCTTGTGTAGTATTGATAAAGTGAACAGTACTAGGATTGCACCCTGTCAATTCATTTCCATTAACGGTAATGCGTAGTTTGATGGTACCAGCCGCAACTACGATGGCATATTGACCAGTATCATTACCACAATAGTTCTCTGCTATAAGTTTTACTGTAAACGTATCCTGTGAACCCGTATGGTATGTATGCGCAAGAGGCAGGGTATCTTTGGCAAGCTTACTTGCCCCATCGCCAAACTCCCATAAGTAGGTAGTACTATCCCCCCTTGATGTATTAATAAAAGTGTCTGTCAATGGCGAACACCCAAACGTAGCGGAAGGAGTAAATATGGCTTTAGCCTTAGACCGCACCTTGATATTTCTGGAATAAGTAATAGTATCGCACTGATTGAACCCTGTAAGCGTAACGGTATAGATGGTATCCTTATTCAAAGGGTTAGGCGGAAAAATAACTACTCCAGGCTGTGCCAACGTAGAGGTGGCAGTACTATCATACCCAAAGTTCCAACTGTATTGGAAGTAGCCAAGCGTAGGGGTTATATTGGTAAGCGTGTCAGCCAATGGTCCACAATCGGAACTATCCGATACCTTAAACTTTGTTTTCGGAATTGGCGGCGTGTAGAACAAGCTACTTATTGAATCATTTTTACACCCATACCTACTCACGGCTACCATCTTAATTGTTACACTATCATAAGCAGGTGTTAGGGTATAGCCGAGATTGATAGTAGTACTGCTACCATATAAAGAATCGTTTGCGTACCAACTGTAACTACCATTGGTAATAGTGTCAAGAACAGGATTTAAAACACTATTATTAATACTAAATGGCGCACAAGAAGTATCCGTGGTTATAGCCCAATTTGCAACTGCATTAGGGCGGACAAACACCACAAAGCCATTGCTATTATTGGCTTGGCTGCCACTGCACAAATTAGTGGTGACTATTCTACGATAGTAGCTGGTATCATTCGCATTTAAAACAGGCGGCGTATAGTTCTGTGTATCTGCACCAGATATATTAACCCATCCAAGATTAACCGTATCCACACTCGCTTGCCATTGATACATAAATGTGCCTCCTGCACCAGTTGGTATGCTACCCGTCAACAACCCAGGACTTGTCTTGATACAAGCTTGATTAGAACCTGTAATGAAGTTGTTGCCTAGAGGAGGCTGAACATAAATCGTAGTTTGCAAACTTGCACTGGTACAGGGGGGATCATTTACTAATCGTTGCAGTATAACAGTTGTATCTGCTGTAAAAGTATAGCTCACACTTGTAGCACCCGGTAAACTATACCAATTATTGCCCTGCTTTACTTGCCATTGAAAATTGTAACTACCAGAACCTCCAGTTGGTGTTTGACCAACAACAGTAGCGGTTGCACTGTTGCACATTGTTTGAGTAGTAGTGTCTATTATATTGGTAAGAGGGCCCAGATTTGTAATCATTACGGTACTTGACGATGGAGTACATACATTATTAGTGATTGTCCATATCAAGGTGTAATTAGTATTTGCTTTCAACCCACGGGCAAAAGTTGCAGGGTTTTGTTTATTGTCTAAAGTGCCGCTGTCTGACGATGCAAGCCAAGACCAAGTACCCGTCTCATTGCCCAAAGGCGTGTTTGCTTGTAGTTGAAAGATGCTATCAGCACAAAGCGTAACATTGTTACCTGCATTAGATATGGTGAGAGGAGGCAAAACAATAACCTTTATGGCATTGCTAAATACAGTATCACAATTCCCACTCTTTACTGCACTCCTAAACCAAGTAGTCTGTGTTAAATTGGAGTAAGTATATTGTTGCCCGATAAAATTCGTATTTGTATAATTGATACTGTCAGTGGACGATTGCCAAGTGGCAATACCTGTATTACCTGTAAGTGTTATCGTTCCTGTATTGCTGTTATAACAAAGTGGAGTGGTGCCATTCGTACTTGCTGTACCTGCATTTGAAGGAGGATTTACATTAATCAACGTATCAATAAAGGCAGAATCAGTGCCACAATGAAGCGTGTCCTTACTGATAACCACAAGCCTTACCCTAAAAGTATCCTGCACATTTGGGAACGTAATAGTAGGCGTTTGCACCAAAGTATCCTTCCAAGAAGCAGCAGTGTAGGGTTGTTTTATTTGCCAGTATTTTATCTGCCCATAAACACCATTGGTGTCAACAGTTACAGTAACTGGATTGTCAGCACAAACATCTACAGGGGCAATCAACTGTGATGTAATGGCTGGTTTATCAAATACATCAAACTGCAAAGTATCCGTTGTTGGTGCGCAAACCCCATTGCTTAAAGCCCATTGAACAAGATAAGTTCCGCTTTTATCAAAGCTAATTATTGTGCTATTAATTATATTGCTTGTTATTCTGGGATTTGCCCCTGATGGCTTCCCTACCACAGTCCAAGTACCCGTTTCATAAGGACGGGAAGCATCAAGGTTTCCATAAAGTATCCCAGTATTGTTTGATGAAGATGTAAAGCCACAAATCAACGTATCCTTCGAACCTATAATCGTTGCTTTGGTAACGGCAGGCCTTACTACAACTGCAATCGAATCTGTTGGTGATGTGCAAGTAAAACTGCCATTTGTATTAGTAGCTACCACTTTATATGTACCACTGTCTGCTGCAACCACAGGATTGATTACTGAAATACCAGTATTACTAGTAAATCCATTTGGACCAGTCCAGTAATAAGAAATGCTCCCAATAGTAGATGTAGAGGCATTTAATGTAAGCTGCTCACCACTGCACAAAGACGGAATAGATGCAACAGTGGGAGTGGCGGGAGTTTGATTAACAATAACATTAACCGTGTCGGATGGAGAAGTACACCCAGCCAATGTTGAGGTGACAGAATAAGCACCGGTAGCAGTTATTTGAATATTAGAAATAGAAGGACTTTGCGTAGTATTCGTAAAGTTATTCGGACCAGTCCAAGAATAGGCGACACCAGATGTTGTTGAACTTGCTGTAAGACTAAGCGTACTACCACTACAAAGTATGTCATTGGTTGCACTCGCAACGGGAGTAGCTGGAGGATTGGGGTCTTTTAAAGTAAAAGGCCCAATTGTATCTGAATTACAACCAGCAGCAGAAGTAACGAAAATATTACTATAGGTATTTGCCGCCAAGCCTGTTATAGTAATCGTGCCAGAACCATCCGATGTAAAACTATTTGCTATGCCATTGTAGTTAACCGTGTACTGTGTGGTTGGTGCTAATCCATTTAGAATTATTTTGCCCGTTGTAGAACCACAACTACTCGGTTGCACAGTGCTACCCAAAGTGATGGCAGGAGTTTGGTTAACATTTACTATGGTATTTGCACTAGCTGAGGTACAACTTCCAAGTGTAGCTGTAACACTATAGTTGCCAGCATTATTAACACTTGCACTGGCTACAGAGATTGTAGTTGTATTTTCTGTTGAACTATTTGGCAATGTCCAAGTATAAGCTATCGCGCCAGCAGTAGTGGTATTTGCCGTTAAATTCAACGGTGTACCACTACATATAGTGTTGTTTCCAGTTATGGTAGGCATTGCTGGGGTCTTGTTTACAATGACCCTGATATTAGCAGCAGGTGAAGGACAATTATCCACAGTAGCTGTAACACTGTAAGTACCTGAATCGGCGATGGTAATTGAATTAATATTTATACTGGTTCCAGTACTGTTTACGCCATTAATAATACCTGCACCACTCCATGTATAAGTAGTGTTGCTTGAAGGATTACTTACGGACAATGAAAGGTTATTGCCACTACAAATAGTTTGCGGAGAGGTTTGCGTTATTGTGGGAGCAATGGGTGATGATGGTGCGGATAAGCTTTCTGAAAGGGCATTTGATGGACAGCCAGCAGTAGGATCGGTAATTGTTATGTTATTGTAACTACCCGCTTGCAAGCCATTGATTGTGATAGTACCATTATTAGCGGTAATAGATTGACTTGTTGGATTAAAATTATTACACTGCACGGTATAAACACCATTAAGATTATCTCCAGTGACAGTCAGGGTAATAAAACCATCCGTACTGCCACAACTACTAGGATTGCTTGCTGTTGCAGTTATGGAAGGTACACCCGAAACATTTACAACAATATCCGCCCTGCCACTTTCACAGCCTGTGGAAGCATTGGTTTGACTAACATAAAAATTCTGTGTACCCACTGAAGCTGTGGAAACTGTTGGGGCTGTGGCTAATGCTGTCCCACCAGTAGCAGTAGTGTACCAACTTAAAGTATTACCACTATTAGCTGTTGCACTTAATACTGTTGCAGTAGCATTCTTACATTCGTTTATTGGCGAAGTAACAGGTGGGACAGGTGGGCTAGGATTAACAGTAATGGTGAATGTTATTGGTGTGCCACTACAGCCAGCAGCATTTGTTGGCGTGACGGTTATAGTAGCAACAATTGCACTACTACTTGTATTTGTAGCTGTAAAGGATGCGATATTGCTAGTATCACCACTACTTAAGCCTATTGCTGTATGATCGTTTGACCAACTGTACGTAGTACCTGTCGTACTGCTCGTGAAGGCTGGTATATTTACAGTTGTACCATTACATACTGTTTGATTTGGAACTGGATTTACATCTGGTGGAGAAGATACTGTTATGGTTTTTGTTATGGTATCTGGTGAACAAAGCCCAGTTGCAATAAGAGTTACTGTATATATCCCAGGGTTTACATATTGATGACTTGTATTTATACTCGATGATGTATTACTACTTCCAGAAGAAGGATCTCCAAAATCCCAAGAATATATTGTGATATTATTACAATCTGGGCTATTATAAGCAAGTGTAGATGTATTTGTAAAAGATACAACCTGATTCACACATACATTTTGAGAACTGGGATTAAATGCAGCTATTGGCTTTGCATAAATGGCGATGCTTCCAATAGTTGCAGGCGTGGATGTACATAAATTAGTTGCATTTAATGAAACAGTAAACTGTAAATCAGGTTTAGTACACGACGTCGTTGTAAAGACATGGAATATAGAATCAATAGTTAATGGTGTTGTCCAAGTTATTTCACTACTACCATCGCCGAAATCCCATTGATAAGTTGTGCCAGTAGTATTTTTTTCATAGTTTGTACATTTAAACCAGAATCCTATTGGCGTACATCCCTGCGTACTACCATTTGGAGGTCCTTGGATACCAACAGCAGGGTTAGTTTCGTTGATAACATTATAGGTCTTAGAGGACGAGCATCCGTCATTAAGTGTTGCACTTATTACTAAAGGGAATACACCGAATGTGGTATAAGTGTGATTAAGTGGAAAATAACTATTTGTAGGATTAATAACTACAGACTGGTCACCCCAATTAATTTGATAATTAGCCACTGAAGAGCTATCAGTTGTCCCATTATCAGCAGTAATAGTGAAGGTTGGATCCGTTGTGGTATTCCCACAATTATTAAATGGCACCGTTGCAAATGGATGATTCTTATCCAATAAAATTAAATTAGGGCTTTCATTTACAGCAATAGTCCCCGAAGCACTTATTTGATTACAAGTACCTGTTGTGGTAACAGTATAATTGTAAGTCCCAGCAACTGTAGGTGTTCCACTTATTGCAAAATTACTGCCACTAAAACTTCCTGTAATACCAGTAGGCAATCCAGTTACAGTAGCATTTGTACCCCCACCCCCAATACTATATGCGATATTTGTGATCGCAGTGTTCGCACAAACAGTTTGGTTGTTATTATCTGGTGAAGAAATAGTAGCATTTGGATTAACTGTAACAGATATGCTATTTGAAGTTTCAGCTTTTCCGCTCTTTGTTGTTGCAATAACTTTGTAAGATCCAGTTAGTGTAGCGGAATAACTAGAACTTGTGGCAGAAATATTCGCTCCGTTAAGCTGCCATTGGTAAGTAGCAAAAGTATCCTTACTGATTGCTAAAGTAACACTAGCTCCTTGACAAAAAGTAGTAGTCCCCCCTGCGGAGATTGAAGCAGTCTGTGCCTTCACAGCCCCCACAAATAGAACCAATGCAAAACATAAGCAGATAAAGTGGTTTAAAGGGTTACTAATAGTGGTGTTTTTAAAAGAAAAGGTCGGATTCATAAGTCATTTTTAAAAAGATTTAAGTTATTGTAGCCACTTGGCTACTCCTCCATGATGTGAACAGGTACCTTGTCTATGCCAACTAAAACTATAAGTACCATCCCTGCAAACTGCCGTTGCGCCTTCGGGGATAGAGTTTTTCGGATAACTACCACGATTAGCATTGGACACAACAATGGCCTCCTGCGCAAAACACTGGATAGTGCAAAATGCCAAAAGAATAAATAGTAAAAGTCTCTTCATAATCAACCCTAACTATGGTGTGCCAAATAATTTTGTGAGCCTGTCTCTATCAAGATACTACATTACTGTTGTGGGGAGGCAGTGAATTGTATTTTAATCGGTGGTCTTATTATATCTCTTTAAAAACTGAATATTAAACAAAGTAAAGATAAAAGAATATACAAAACATCAATGGGGAATATTATTTTTTTGTTACCCACCCAAAAAAAGGCAAAAGGAAAACAATAAGAGGGTAAAATCCATTACACACCTCCTCTTCAACATAATAGACCTAAGGCAAAAGGTGTTAGGCGCAAGTGAGGAAGTAAGGCAAGGAAGCTTAGGCATAATAGACCGAAGAGTAGGTGTATTTTGCGCAAGACTCCTACCCTGCTGTGGATTACTTATTTGTTATGGATTAGATGCCTACGGCATGACAAACCGTCGCCCAATATGGCAAGGACGCTTCAACAAAATAGACATAAGCCTCATTTTGCTCGGACGAGGCATGGTTTCACTTGAATCAGGCATGGTTTGTCTCCGACCATGCCTCATTTGTCTTACATCAGGCATGGTTTCTCTTGGACGAGGCATGGTTTCTCTCCGACCATGCCTCATTTGTCTTACATCAGGCATGGTTTCACTCGGACGAGGCATGGTTTCTCTCAAACCATGCCTCGTCCGAGCAAAAGGAGGCTTCCGCCTATTTTGTCGAAGCTTCGGTCTATTTTGCGCAAGAGTCGGTGTGGCACGTTGGGTAGTAGATATATTTTGCGCAATAGTCGGAGGGACTCTGCAAAACCTTTATAAGGTTTGGAACCCTATAAAGGTTAAAATAGCAGCTACATCGCCTTTTACTCACTTTCTACTTTTAGGTAGGCTACCAAGGAAGGCTTCGCTTTGAGCGAAGCCTTCCTTTTTTACGCCCTCTCTACTATTTTTATCTCCTCTTCGGTTAGCCCATATAGCCGATGCACCAACACATCTATTTGCCTTTCCAACTCGCCAGTGTCTTGGCCTTGATCTTTGGCAGTAAGGATTTTATCTATTAAAATGCAAAGGATACTTTATCTACTACCTTTACCATAAATGAAAACATATACACAAATACTTTATCAAATTGTTTTCTCCACAAAATATCGAGAACCAACCTTGACCAAACAGCAGAGGCCCGAACTTTTTAAATGCATCTGGGGTATCCTAAAAAATAAAGGATGCCATTTGTACCGAATCAACGGGGTAGAAGACCACCTCCATATACTCACACACTTACACCCATCCATTGCACTTGCCAACCTAGTAAAAGACATAAAACTTGGAAGCACTGCACGCATAAAAGAGATTGGTTTATTTGACGACTTTGGTGGATGGCAAAACGGCTATGGTGCATTTACCTATTCCATAAAAGAAAAAGATGTGTTGATTGAGTACATAAAGAACCAAGAGGAACACCACAAAAAAGTTGACTACAAGGACGAATAC
>Ga0164296_1002091_pt1 | contig 20224 bp, 23 predicted proteins | sample GEODES057metaG_FD_113533 | JGI IMG/M metagenome (GOLD analysis project Ga0164296, IMG submission 113533) | Dystrophic lake water microbial communities from Trout Bog Lake, Wisconsin, USA - GEODES057 metaG | ecosystem: Environmental > Aquatic > Freshwater > Lake | place: USA: Trout Bog Lake...
GTTGGCGCTGCGCGGCCAACCCAGGCTCGATGAACCCCCGAACCCCAATACTCAACGATCGGAGGTCGCCGTCTATCTGGACGGGTGGCGCCACAAAATCGAAAAAACCGGCACGGAGAACTACCCGGTCGCGGCGCTCAACCGCGCAGGCCTCTCCGGAAACCCCATTCTCGAGGTGCAAATTCTCGCGGACGGACGGCTGGGCGAAGTCATTCTCAAGCGCTCCAGCGGCCATCCGGAACTCGATCAGGCGGCACTCGGCATCCTTCATCTGGCAGCCCCCTTCGACGCGTTCTCGGCCACTCTGGCCGCACAACACCCGTCACTCAGGCTGTCCTACGAGTGGCAGTTTCGTGGCGGTCAGTTACAAGCGCCATCCAGCAACAGCACGCGCCGTACCTACTGATCTCGCCTTGTCTCACGCGCGGCGCGGCCCGATACTAGTCGCATGAGCGACGCGTACCTCACCAATCAACTGCTGATCGCCATGCCCACGCTTGACGATCCCAACTTCGCACATTCGGTTACGCTGATCTGCGAACACACTGCCAAAGGCGCGCTGGGCATCGTGATCAACCGGCCACTGAAGATGTCGCTGGGGGATATTTTTGCGCAACTGTCGCTCGACACCATGAACTCCGCCATCGCCGATCAGCCGGTGTTGTTCGGAGGGCCGGTCCAGCGTGATCGCGGCTTCGTACTGCACCCCTCCTCCGCCCAAACGGCCCCGGCATGGGAATCCAGTCTTCAGGTGTCGCCCACACTTCAGGTGACCACCTCGCGCGACATCCTGAGCGCCATCGCCCGTGGCGATGGGCCCTCCCGGGCGGTCATTGCACTCGGCTATGCCGGATGGGAAGCCGGCCAGCTCGAGGACGAGATCAGAGCCAACGCCTGGCTCAATGTACCGAATGACACGGAACTCCTCTTCGAGACACCGTTCAACGAGCGCTGGCACGCTGCGGCGAAACGACTGGGCATCGACTTTGGCCGCCTCTCCCCCCAAGCCGGTCATGCCTGACCGGCTGGCGGCCAATGCCGCGGGGACTCCGCGAGTCGCGCTCGGGTTCGATTACGGAACACGCCGAATCGGCATCGCGGCGGGCGACACGCTCACCAACGGCGCGAGGCCGCTGGGTGTCGTGGCCGCCCACCGGGGCGAGCCCGACTGGGCACAGCTGGACCGCTTCCTGCGCGAGTGGGCCCCCAGCGTCCTGGTGGTCGGCGTCCCTTATAATATGGATGGAACCGCCGGGCCCGTGACACCGGCAGCCATCCGATTCGCGGAATCACTCGGCACACGATCATCTATCGAAGTGATCACGGTCGATGAGCGCCTATCGTCACGAGAAGCGGAAGATTTATTGCGCAGGCGGCGAGCCAGCGGCGAACGACACCGCCGGGTGCGACACAGCGATGTGGACGCCGCTGCGGCCTGCGTATTGCTGGAACAATGGCTACGCGGCAGGACAGCACGGAGCGACTAATCAATATGCCGTCATTCAACCAACTCGATGCGCACGGTCGCCTGCGTCACCTCATCAGCCTGGAAGGACTGCCGGCAGATACGATTCACCAACTGCTGGATCGAGCGCAAACCTACGTCCGTCGGATAGACGAACGGCCCGCCCAAAGTCATGCGCTCACGGGATGCACGGTGGCCAACATCTTCACCGAACCGAGCACGCGGACCCGCGCGTCGTTTGAACTCGCCGCCCGCCGGCTTGGCGCCGAAGTCTTGAATCTCGAGATCCAGCTCTCCTCCCGCATGAAGGGCGAGACCATCCTAGACACGATTCACACGCTTCAGGCGATGTCCATGGATGCGTTCGTCATTCGAGACGCGCAGCCCGGTGTATGCCGATTCGTTGCGGAAAATGTCGCCCCGCATGTGAGCGTGCTCTCGGCTGGCGAGGCACACCTGTCGCACCCGACCCAAGGGCTTCTGGACGCTCTCACGATCATCCAACACAAGCCGCAGCTCGGCGACCTCACCCTTGCGGTGGTCGGCGACATTCGCCACTCGCGGGTAGCGCGCTCAGCACACCATGTGTTCACGGCACTGGGAATTGGTGAACTGCGTATTGTCGCGCCGGACGCCTTGATGCCGGAATCGCATGAAATGCCGGGTGCTAAGCGCTTCGACAGCATCGAGAACGGCATTCGCGACGCCGACGTCATCATGATGCTGAGGATCCAGAAAGAGCGCATGGAGCAAGCCGACATTCCGGACGGTGACCAGTATTTTGCCCAATGGGGACTGACCGAGCAGCGACTGTCGCTGGCGCAACAGGATGTCATCGTGCTGCATCCCGGCCCGATGAATCGGGAAATCGAGATTGCAAGCTCGGTCGCTGACGGCAAGCATTCGGTGATTCGACAACAGGTCACCAATGGTGTGGCCGTACGCATGGCAGTACTCGAATCCGTCATCACGACTCGTCAACTCGCCAGGGGCATCGCATGACCGTACAGCACCCCTCCCATCGGGGCTCGATTCTCCTCGAGGAGGCGGAGGTGCTTGGCCATGAAGCATGGCCGGGCGAGCAGTACATCCTGCGCCTACACGCACCTCGTTGCGCAGCGCGCGCGACCGCCGGCAGCTTCGTGCACCTGACGTGCGATCCGGATCGTCCGATGCGAAGACCGCTCTCGATACAACATGCCGACCCAACCACCGGCGTGATCGAGATCCTCTACAAGGTCGTCGGACAAGGTCTCGCTGCCCTCGCGCGCGCCGCCAAGGGAGATCGCCTGTCGTGCCTTGGACCAATCGGGCAGCCCTTCAGGGCGGATCCGGCGCGTCCACGAAGCCTGTTGATCGGCGGCGGGGTGGGCATGCCTCCGATGTTGTTTCTGGCCGAGACGATGCATGAGGACACGGCGGCGGCGTACAAACCGCTCGTTCTGCTCGGCTCGGAGATTCCTTTTCCGTTCATGGCGCGTCCATCCACCTTGCTCCTGCCGGAAATGCCGGACGCCGTCATCGCGGCACACCCGCATCTCGAGTCACTGGGAATACCGAGTCGCTTAGCGACGATGGCAGGATTTGCCGGCTGTTTTCCAGGCTATGTCACCGATCTCGCGCGCCACTGGCTCGGCGCCCTCACCCCCGGGCAACGCGCCGAAACCGCGATCTACGCGTGCGGGCCTACCCCCATGTTGGCCGCCTGCGCCCAGGTCGCGCACGAGTTCGGGGTGCCTGCACAGGTCTCGTTGGAGGAGTTCATGGCGTGCGCGGTCGGCGGATGCGCCGGGTGCGCGATCGAGGTCACGACGCCCACCGGCAAGGCGATGAAGCGCGTCTGTGTGGACGGTCCGGTATTCGACGCAGCAGCCGTTTTCCCACCGGCCAGCTAGGACGGCCTAGCGGAAGTTCAGCCGAGCCTCTAGATTGGCGCGCGAATCGGCTTGCGCCAAGGCGTCACCGGCGTCGACAACGCCGTCCACCACCAGCGCCTTCAAAGACTCGTCGAAGGTGCGCATGCCACGCTCGGTTGAGCTCTGCATGTATTCCTTGATCGCATGCGTATCGCCGCGACGGATCAGATCCCGCATGTAGGCCGTGTTGACCAGCACTTCGATCGCGGCCACTCGACGGCCGTCCTTACCCCTCAAGAGCCGCTGCGCCACGATGCCGCGCAGATAAAGCGACAGGTCGAGCAGGACTCGATCCACCGCAGGCTGAGGAAAGAACCCGCACACTCGATCAATGGCTTCCGCAGCGTTGTTGGCGTGCATCGAGGCAATGCAAAGCTGCCCCGTCCCGGCCGCACGAAGTGCTGCCTCCATCGTTTCTCGGTCACGAATCTCGCCGATCATGATGACGTCCGGTGCCGCGCGTAGTGCCGCCTTGAGCCCTTGAGCATACGAACCGACGTCGGAGCCTACCTCCCGCTGATTGACGATCGACTGTTTGTTGAAATGCAAGAACTCGATCGGGTCCTCGATCGTCAAGATGTGCTCGGAGAGACGCTCGTTGCGATGTTCGATCATCGCTGCGATCGTCGTTGACTTGCCAACGCCTGTCGGGCCGACCACAAGCACCAAACCGCGCTTCGCCATCGCGAAGTCCTGCACGATGTCCGGCAGTCTGAGTTGATCGAGCCGTGGCGCCTCCTGCGAAATGAAGCGAACCACTACAGCTGGCGTCCCACGTTGCGAAAACACCGTGACCCGGAACCGTCCGAGCCCCGGCTCGGACACGCCGTAATCGATTTCGCCCTTTTCCTTAAAGACCGCTTGTTGCGCGTCTGTCATGAGCCCTTCGGCCACCTGACGCACGGCGACCGCGCCCAAAATGTCCTTGTTGACGGCGTAAATCTCGCCCTCGATCTTGATCTTCACGGGCGAATTGGGAGAAACGAAAAGGTCGGAAGCGCGCCGCTCCGCCATCAATCGAAACAGCGGCTTCGGGTTGATGCGCGGCGCGCTGCCAGAACCTTCCCGCGGCGTCTCAGAAAACTCCGGGAGCCCCGAGAGCGCCGTGACCTGCTTCATGACGTGCTCCGATCACCCTCATCGGCCATATGCAAACTCAACGCCTGCCGCTGGCTCAATTGCTCCTCGCGCTGGCTCTCGAGCTTAATTCGCAAACGAATCTCGTTTTTCGAATCGGCGCTGCGCAGCGCCTCTTCGTAGCTGATCTGATAACTGTTGTACAGATCGAACAGCGCCTGATCGAAGGTTTTCATCCCCAGCCTGTTCGAGCGGGCCATCACTTCCTTGATCGCCGACACCTCACCCTTGAAGATCAGATCGGAGATCAGGGGCGACTGCAGCATCACTTCCATCGCCGCGACACGACCCGATCCCGATTCGCGCGGGATGAGGCGTTGCGAGATCAGCGCCCGGATATTGAGAGACAGATCCATCAGCACCTGATCTCGGCGATCTTCGGGAAAGAAGTTGACGATGCGATCAAGCGCCTGGTTGGCATTGTTCGCATGTAGGGTCGCAAGCACCAGATGACCGGTTTCGGAAAACTGGATGGCGTATTCCATGGTCTCGCGGTCGCGGATTTCGCCGATCAAGATGACGTCCGGCGCTTGCCGCAATGCGCTCTTCAACCCCGCGTGCCAGCTTTCGGTGTCCACACCGACTTCGCGCTGCGTCACGACGCAATTTTTGTGGGCGTGAATGTACTCGACAGGATCCTCGATGGTGAGGATGTGGCCCTGCGTGTGCTCGTTACGGTGATCGATCATCGAGGCGAGCGTCGTCGACTTACCCGATCCGGTACCACCAACGACAATCACCAGACCACGCTTGGTGAGCGCGACGTCCTTGAGAACTTCCGGGAGCTCGAGAGCATCGATGGTCGGAATCTTCGCGTTGATGGTGCGGATCACCGCGCCGGTATGCCCCTGCTGAATGAAGGCGCTCACCCGAAATCGGCCAACGCCTGCTGGCGCGACGGCGAACTGACATTCCTTGGTGGCATCGAACTCCCGCGTCTGACGATCGGTCATCAGCAGTCGCGTGATGAGCGCACTTTCATCTGCCGTCAGCGAACGATCGCCCTGCGGCCGTATGTCGCCGTCGATCTTGATCGCCGGCGGAAAACCGGCCGTGATGAACAGGTCAGAACCCTGACGCTCCACCATGCGGCGTAGCAGTTCGTGGATCAGCGCTGTAGCGGGTTCCCGTTCCATAATTGGCCTTGACTGTGTTCAGGCGTCAGATCGCATCGCGAGCGGTGGCGCGCACGCGGGCGTCATCTTTCGAAACCATGCCGCGCGCCACCAGATCCTGCAGACACTGATCGAGGGTCTGCATTCCAAACGCACTACCGGTCTGGATCGACGAATACATCTGGGCAACCTTGCCTTCACGGATCAGATTACGTATCGCCGGCGTGCCCAGCATGATTTCGTGAGCCGCCACGCGGCCGCCGCCGATGCGCTTGATCAGCACCTGGGAGATCACGGCACGCAGGCTTTCCGAGAGCATCGAGCGGACCATTTCTTTTTCGTTGCCCGGGAATACGTCGATCACGCGGTCGATGGTCTTGGCGGCCGAGCTGGTGTGCAGCGTCGCGAACACGAGATGGCCCGTCTCGGCAGCCGTCAGTGCGAGACGGATCGTTTCCAGATCACGCATCTCGCCGACCAATATGATGTCGGGATCCTCGCGGAGCGCGGAGCGAAGCGCCTCCGAGAAGCCGACCGTGTCACGGTGGACTTCGCGCTGATTAATCAGGGAGCGCTTGGACTCGTGGATGAATTCGATCGGATCCTCGATCGTCAGAATGTGACCCGGGCGGGTCTCGTTGCAATGATCCACCATCGCAGCAAGCGTGGTGGACTTGCCGGAGCCGGTGGGGCCCGTGACCAGGACGAGTCCGCGGGGCAAGGCACACAGTTCCTGAAAAACTCGCGGCGCTCCGAGCGCCTCCAGCGAGCTCACCACCGACGGAATATTTCGAAACACGGCGCCTGCGCCACGACTTTGATTGAACGCATTGACGCGGAAACGAGCAAGCTTCGGTATCTCGAAGGAGAAATCCGTCTCGAAGTGCTCCTCGTACGCTTTTCGCTGCTTGTCGTTCATAATGTCATACACCATGCTGTTCACTTCCTTGTGGGTCAGTGACGGCATGTTGATGCGGCGAATGTCGCCATCGACGCGAATCATGGGCGGCATGCCTGCAGACAAGTGGAGGTCTGAGGCAGCGTTTTTTACGGCGAAGGCGAGCAACTGGGCGATGTCAACGGCCATAAGGATCTCGTACGATGGCCGCCGGAAGGGCAGCGGGATCAGTATTCATGGGTCGGCGCAATCAATATGTTAACGAGTCCGCAGATTTTGGCCCTCAACGTCGCGACTGTCCGTAACCAGATCGCAGAAGCCGCGCGAAGCGCCGGGCGCTCACCCGATGACGTGACCCTGATCGGCGTCAGCAAGGGGCAATCCGCGTCCTCGGTGGCCGAGGCCCGCCTCGCCGGCGTGACGCATTTCGGTGAGAACTACGTCCAGGAGGGGGTGGCGAAGATCGCCGCCCTGCCACGGACGGGACTCACGTGGCACTTCATCGGACAGCTGCAGAGCAACAAGACGCGCGCGGTGGCGGAAAAATTCGACTGGGTGCATACGGTGGATAGGATCGCGATCGCTGAGCGCCTGTCGGCGCAGCGCGCCTTTCATGGGCCACCGCTCAACGTCTGCCTGCAAGTGCGCCTCGCCGACGAGCCCACCAAAGGCGGCATCGTGCCGGCCGAGCTTGGCCACGTCGCCTCGGTCGTCGGCAAACTGCCACGTCTCGCACTCCGTGGACTCATGTGCATACCGCCCGCAACCCGCGAGATCGCCACTCAGCGCGGTTTTTTTTCGCGACTTCGACAGCTTGGCGATACACTTCGTGAGCAGGGGATCGCGATCGACACGCTGTCGATGGGGATGAGCGCCGACTTCGAAGCGGCAATCATCGAAGGGGCGACCCACATCAGGGTAGGCACAGCCATTTTCGGCCCACGGAATAAGCCATGACAGAGTCACCACTTCGGCCCCATCTCGCAGTCGTCGGGGGCGGTCAGATGGCCCGCGCGCTCATTGGTGGCTGGCTGACGCGCGGCATGCCCGCCGACCGCATCCGGGTCATCGAGCCCGTCGAGAGCCAGCGGCTGTGGCTGGCGGAACACTTTCCCGGCATCACGCTGGAGGCCACGGCAAGCACCGCGATCAGCCAGGCGGACGTCTGGATTCTTGCCGTTAAGCCGCAACTGCTCGCCGCCGTGGCCCGCGAGCTCGCGGGCATCGCCGGAGCGCATCGGCCACTTGTCATTTCGATCGCCGCAGGAATCAGAACTGCCGATTTGTCGCGCTGGCTGGGCGGTAGCTCGCGCGTGGTTCGAACCATGCCCAATCGGCCCGCCCTGATCGGTCAGGGCATGACGGCTTTGTACGCTGACGACGGAATTGATCCCAGTGACAAAGCACTGGCCGCCAATCTACTGGAATCGGTCGGAAGCACTCTCTGGGTACAGCGCGAACAGGACATCGATGCCGTCACCGGCGTGTCCGGTAGTGGGCCGGCATACTTCTTCCTGTTGATGGAGCTCCTCGAGCAGGCCGCCGTCGAACAAGGCCTGCCGGCGGACATCGGGCGTCGGCTGGCCATCGAGACCGCTTACGGCGCGGCGGCACTCGCGCGCTCGGCTGCCGATGATCCGGCGACCTTACGCGAGCAAGTCACCTCCAAAGGCGGCACGACGGCGGCCGCACTCGCGATTTTCCAGGAGGCCGGTCTGGGAAACATCGTTCGACGGGCCGTGACGGCGGCCACGGATCGCGCCGCAGCGATGGCGGTCGAGTTCGGCCAAGCCCACGACGAGTAACCCAACACCATGCGCGAACTGGCTTTTATTCTCAAAACGCTCGGCGATCTTGTCACGGGGCTCTTTTTGCTGCGAGCCCTCCTGCAAGTGGTCCGCACGGATTTCCGCAATCCCCTCGCACAAGCGATCGTCAAGCTGTCAAACCCGATCGTGAGGCCGCTGCGGCGCGCTCTACCTGCCGTCGGTCGGCTCGATACCGCATCGCTGCTCGCCGCCTTCGTGGCCGAGGCGCTGAAACAGGCACTGCTGTCGTGGCTGATCATCGACAGTGCCCCCGCACCAGCGCGCTTGCTGGCCATCAGTACCGTGGGACTGATGAACGCAGTGCTATCGCTCTATCTGGTGGCAACCTTCGGTTATGTCCTCCTGAGCTGGGTATCCGGAGGCGGCTACAACCCCGCCGAGCGGCTCATTGCCGACCTCCTGAATCCCGTACTGAACCGGCTCCAGCGGCTGATCCCCGTGATTGGCGGCATCGATCTTTCGCCGATGGCGATGATTCTCGGCCTCTATGTGCTCCAGATGGTACTCGCCGACCGGATCGGCCCGTGGCTGCTCGCGCTGACCTGACGCCATGGTTCCGCTGGGATGGCGGGGATTTGATCCTCGACATTCGAGCTCAACCACGCGCCTCACGCAATCAGTGGCAAGTGGTGGGCGGCCAGCTGAAGGTGAAAGTCACGTCAGCACCCGTGGATGGGGCGGCCAACGTGCAGCTGCTCAAATTCGTCGCCACTTCATTTGGCGTGGCCCCATCCCGCGTCGAACTCCTGCGCGGGACATCGGCGCGCTACAAGCAGATCCGCATTCTGGCACCGCAGCAGATTCCGCCGTTACTGGCCGATCAGCTCAAGCCGCCTCGCTGAGAGGCAAACCCTGCAAAAATAGTGGAATTATGTCATCCGTGTGGTATTGTCGCCCTCGGATCGATCTGGAGGGTTCGCGTTTTAAGCTTATTTTTTAGCCGTTTCGGTCTCGTGACGCGTTTCAGCTCATGACCGGAAGTGAAAAAAGCTCGGAAAAACAAGAGCCCATATTGCATACCTACAGGAGAATACAATGGCGAAAAAGAATGCAGCACCGACCAAGTCCGAAATTCTCACGCACATCGCGAAGGACACTGAGCTGTCCAAGAAGCAGGTTGGGGCTGTTTTCGAGTCGCTGAACGGCATGGTTCGCAAGAGCCTCCGCGGCGCCGGTCTGTTCACCATCCCTGGCCTTTTGAAGCTGCGCGTCGTCAAGAAGCCAGCCACCAAGGCTCGCGAGGGTGTCAATCCGTTCACTGGCGAGAAGATGCAGTTCAAGGCGAAGCCAGCCTCGAAGAAGGTTCGCGCCGTGGCCCTCAAGGCCCTGAAGTCGATGGTCAACTGAGACCACTATTGATCCGGGCCGGCAGCGGCCCGGTCACTCTAAAAACCGGGGTTTACCCCGGTTTTTTTATGGTCGCGTGGTCTCGGCGGGGACCAACGCCGACTGCACCGCATCCTTGAGCTCCTGCATGCGGCCATGAAAGAAATGCTCGGCGTCGGCCACCAGTCGCACGGTCGGCGCAGGATTCAGGTCATGGGCCCAGCGCAACACCTCCTGATGGTCGACCAGCTCGTCCCGATCGCCTTGAATCACCGTCCAAGGGACCGAAGGCACCGGATGCGCATGAAAGTCAAAGCGCTGCACGGGCGGGGCGATTGCGATGAGTCGTTCGACGGCGCGAAGCCCGGCGACGTTGTACGCGATGAAGGCGCCGAAGGAAAACCCGACAAGGGTGAGCTTGGCCTGAGGCCACAACGCTGCCGCAAAATCATGCGCGGCCGCGCCATCCTGCGTCTCCCCCCGCCCTTCGTCGAATTCGCCGGCACTACCACCGACCCCCCGAAAATTGAATCGCAGCGTCGCAAATCCGCGTTCCTGCAGGGCTCGTGCGGCCATGTGCACGACCTTGTTGCGCATCGTGCCGCCGAACAAGGGGTGGGGGTGACAGACCACCGCCGCGTGTAAACCGTCGTAGCCGTCAGGCACTTCCAACAGCGCCTCCAGAGCTCCCACCGGTCCTGGAATCACGGCAGGCGTCGGTGACGGCGGCCGGAAGAACCCTGCCTCATTCATGATCGCTGACCCGGTCAATGGGGATGCGCATCACGAAAGACACGGCCTTCCTTCATCACGAAACTCACGCGCTCAAGTGCCGTGATGTCGGTCAGCGGATCGCCAGGCACGGCGATCAGGTCAGCCACCTTGCCCACCTCAATGCTACCCAAGCGATCCGCCTCGCCCATGAATCGAGCCGGAACGATGGTCGCAGCCTTGATCGCCTCGAGCGGCGGCATCCCCGCCTCAACCATCAACCCAAACTCATGCGCGTTGTCGCCGTGCGCCGATACGCCGGTATCGGTACCAAACATGATGACGAGGCCGGCACGATAGGCCTTGCCAAAGGTGCTCTGCAGTTGCGGACCGATCGAGGCTGCCTTCGGGCGGACAAGGCTTGGGAAGAAACCATCCTCCTTGGCACGATCCGCCACCCATCGGCCTGCAGACAGCGTGGGCACATAATGGGTACCCATGCGCTTCATCAGCGCCATCGCCTCGTCGTCGAGGAAAGTGCCATGTTCGATCGAGTCGACGCCGGCTCGTACCGCCCGCTTGATCCCCTCGGCGCCGTGGGCGTGCGCGGCCACCTTGAAGCCGTAGTCATGCGCCGTGCTGACCACGGCACGCACCTCTTCCTCGGTGAACTGTGGGTTGAGACCGTTCTTGGCGACCGACAGCACGCCGCCCGTTGCCGTGATCTTGATCGTGTCGGCGCCATCCTTGTAGCGCTGACGCACGGCCGCAGCGGCCTCGACAGGCCCATTGACGACGCCATCCACAGGACCCGGATTACCCATCAACCGAGACGCCCACCCGTCGGTCGGATCGGCATGACCACCGGTCGTTGCAATCGCCTTGCCGGCCGCAAAGATGCGCGGACCCCGAACGTAACCTGCGTTGATGGCGTTGCGAAGCGCGATCGACGCGTTCATTTCAGCGCCCAGATCACGCACGGTGGTGAATCCGGCGTTCAAGGTCCTCTCCGCGTAGGCGGCGCCCCGTAACGCGATATCGCCCTCGTTGAGCACGAACTGATCCAGACGGGCGGACCGACTGTACTCGCTCGTCAAATGAACGTGCATGTCCCAAAGACCCGGAAGCACGGTCGCCTCCCTGAGGTCGATGACCTGATCGTCCGCCGTCGGGAGACGATACCCCGGCTCGATCGACTTAATGATGCCGTCCTCGATGACGATGGTCACGGCCTGCCGCGACTGCTGACTCACGGCATCAATCAATCGCCCCGCCTGTACCAGCGTCGCGGCGCTGGCGCCCGCGGTAAGCCATAGCGTACTCACCAAGACAACCAGACGGTTCAGCATGCCCATGCCCCCATGGAGTGGATTCAAGGATGTCGACAGTCGACGCACCGCGAGCACCGCGGCGCGCCCTTGCGATGATTAGGGAATATCCAGCAACTCGATGTCGAATACCAGGCTGGCATTCGGTGGAATGATGCCGTGGCCGGCGCCCCGAGCGCCGTAGCCGAGATCGGCGGGGATGATGAGCCGGCGCCAGCCGCCCGGTCGCATACCGAGCACGCCCTCATCCCATCCCCGAATCACCTGATGCTGACCCACCTCGAAGGCAAAAGGCTGCCCTCGATCGCGGGAGCTGTCGAACTTCCGACCCTTGCCTTCCGGGCGTGCGGGATCATGCAGCCAACCCGTGTAATGCACGCGCACCCGATCACCCGGCGACACCGCGTCGCCTTGACCGGATCGGATATCGATCACCACGAGCTCCGACGCGGCTTGGCCGTCCACCTGCCGTCCGTCCGCAGCCCACGAATCGGCGGACGCCGCACCCACGAGCAGCCCCAGGATCACCACACTCTTCAGGATGCGCATCATCATACCGGGGCACTCGTCGCAGCGACCCCGGTATTATGAAGCACCGCTCAGCCGCCCGCGAGCAACAAGCGATTCAAGCGCCGCACGAACTCGCCCGGGTCTGGCAATGTACCGCCTTCCGCCAGCGTCGCCTCATCACAGAGCAACCCTGCGAGATCCTTGAAAGCCTCGCCATCCGGCAACGACTGCAGACGGGCGACCAGCGGATGCGTGGCGTTGATTTCGAGTACCGGCTGCGAGGCCGGCACCTTCTGACCGGCCGCTTCCATGATCTTGCGCATCTGGGCGCCATATTCGCCCTCGCCACGGACAAGACATGCGGCGGATTCCGCGAGCCGCGTGGTAGTCCGAACGCTCTCGACGCGACCTGCGAGCACATCCGTCAGGCGTCCACAGAGCGCGGATATCTTCTCCTGATCGGCGCCATCGACCGGTGCCTCCTTGTCGGCCAGCAGGTCGCCAAGGTCGAGATCTCCGCGACTGACGTCTCGGAAGGCCTTGCCCTGGTACTCGCCGAGATAAGAGGTCATCCACTCGTCGATCCGATCATGCAACAGCAGTACTTCCACACCGCTTTGCTTGAGACGCTCGAGATGCGGGCTCTGCCGCGCAGCATTCCAGGTATCGGCAATCACGTAGTAGATGTGCTTCTGTGCCGAAGGCATCCTGGCGATGTAGTCGTCGAGGGACTGATCCTGCGCCTCGAGGTCGGTGCGGGTGGTCGCAAATCGCAGCAAGGCGCTGACTCGCTCGCGGTTGGCGGTATCTTCCGCGACGCCTTCCTTGAGCACGGCGCCGAACTCCTTCCAGAACGCCGCATATTGCGCGGGCTCGTCCTTGGCGAGCTTGGCGAGCATGTCGAGCACCCGCTTGGTGATTCCCGAGCGCATGGCCTCGATGTCCGGATCCTGCTGGAGGATTTCACGCGAGACGTTCAAGGAAAGATCGGCAGAATCGACCACACCTTTGACGAACCGCAAATAGAGCGGCAGAAACTGCTCCGCGTCATCCAGAATGAACACGCGTTTCACATAGAGCTTGAGGCCCCGCACCCCCTCGCGACTCCAGAGATCGAATGGCGCACGACCGGGGATGTAAAGCAGGGTCGTGTACTCGCGCTTGCCTTCGACGCGGTTGTGCGACCACGCGAGCGGCGGACTGAAATCATGCGAGACATGTTTGTAAAATTCTTTGTACTCGTCGTCGGTGACGTCGGCGCGCGGCCGCGTCCAAAGCGCACGAGCCGAGTTGACGGTCTCCAGGGCGTCCGTAGCCTCCGCTGACTCATCCTTGCCGGACGCTTCACGCGCCATGCGTACCGGAAAGGAAATATGATCGGAATAGCGCTTGACGAGACTGCGTACCCGCCAGGCGTCGGCAAATTCCTTCGCATCCTCCTTGAGGTGCAACACCACCCGGGTGCCCCGCTCGGCCACATCGGCGGTCTCGACCGTGAACTCACCCGATCCGTCCGATTCCCAGCGCACGCCCTCGCTCGACGGGACGCCAGCGCGCCGACTGTACACCTCGACGCGATCCGCCACGATGAACGCGGAATAGAACCCGACGCCGAACTGACCGATCAACTGGGCGTCCTTCTGCTGATCGCCGGACAAGCGCCCGAGGAACTCGGCGGTACCGGATTTGGCAATCGTCCCGAGGTGATCGATGATTTCCTGACGCGTCATGCCAATGCCGGCATCACGAATGGAGATGGTGTTGGCTGCCGGATCGACGTCAATCGAGATCGCAAGATCGGCGCCATCAGCCAGTAGCGCTGCGTCCGCCAAGGACTGGAAACGCAGCTTGTCGCAGGCATCCGAGGCGTTCGAAATCAGCTCCCGCAGGAAGATCTCACGATTCGAATAGAGCGAATGAATCATCAGGCGAAGCAGCTGCTTCACCTCGGTCTGGAAACCCCGGGTTTCCTTCTGTGCCTGGTCCGTCATCTGGATTGCCCCTGAAATAGCCAATGCGGCGCCCTGGCGGCGCCGATGGCGTCCATCATGGGGGTATCGTCGTGGGATTCAAGTAGGCGACGGTCGCCGGGTCATTGGGGGCGTGGGTCGAACGCCGCGCGCCGTGATCAGCTTTTGGCATCCTTGCCAGGAACCCAGTCGCCACGCGCCTTGTCCGCCCATTGCTTGTAGTCCGCGTAGGTCGTGAACTTGCGATTGATGGCGTCATGGCGACGCGGACGCGGCTGTTCCGCGGCTTCGGTGGACGCCAAGACACCGGGCAGCACACGGTGCACCCCCGTCGCCTCCATAGTGTCGGTAGCGGCTGATCGGCCTAGAAGCTGAGTCATGAAAAGCATCCTGAGATCACGAGGCACCGACGCTACGCGCCAGCGTCGCGCCAGTACCGGACGTGTTTCACAAGACCCGAGAGCAAGCCCCATCTGGGGGTGATCCGCACTCTAAGATGCAGCGCGTCGACAAACCATCACGGACGGATCTCTATGGGCGTGTCGTCGTGCGTGAGGAGCCAGAGCTCGACCATGTCGTCGTTGGAGAGCGCGATGCACCCATCGGTCCAGTCGTTGCTGCGGTAATAGTCGAGCGGATACTTCGGTAGATTCGGCAGGCCATGAATCATGATAGCCCCACCGGGCTCCCAGTGACGCGCTCTGGCGTTCTGCAAATCCTGAGTGCTCGGATAGGACACGTGCAGCGACAGGAAGAACCGACTCGCGGCGTTACGGCCATCCAACTTGTAAACGCCCTCGGGCGTACGGCCATCGCCCTCTTTCTGTTTGGCGCCCCTCGGCTGCTGGCCAAGCATGATGTGATAGGTGCGAATGGGCTTGCCGTCGCTGAGCAGATAGAGCCGCCGCTCACTCTTGACGACCAGCACCTTGTCGGCAGCGCGCACGGGATCTGGGGCGACGATCGCCAAGACCGGGCTCGACCAGTACCCGCAGAGCGCCCAGATGCACCACACGGCCGCCCAACCACACCTCATTCCCTATCGCTCCTCGATCCGAACGCTCTCGCAGCTGTGATTGCCGGGCGAACTTTCAGCGACCAGCACGTATCGATGACCCGCACGGGCGATCAGATAGAGGTCATAGCGTGTCGTCGACCGCTCGCGCGAGCAGTCCACCAGCAACCGGTGTTCCCCGGGCAGCACCTCGACACTGGAGTACTTCCATTCGAGGACTCGGTCGTCGATCTTGCGGATGACCGGCACCAGCGGAAGCCCGGCATTGACGCGCGGCGCGCCCTCGATGACCGCGAGCTCACGGGCAGGCCGCACCGGCCCCTCATAACCCCGCTCCGTCGCACACCCTGCGATCGCCAGCATACCCACCAGGACGCTGCAGCGACGCAAGATCATCGGGACACCCGCGTGGCGTGGGTCGACGGACGAAGAATATTCAATGTCTGACCCTCTCGCAGCACCGCATTCTCACCGAGCCCATTCGCCCGCACCAACTGCTCACGGCTCACTCCATATCGGCGCGCAATGGCAAACAGCGTATCACCGTGCTTGACCTGATAGTGCTCCACGCGCGCAGGCGCAGACGCACCGGATGCGGTCGCGTCGCTCTCCGCCACCGACGTCGAGCCGGGATTGGAGGCCTTGAGCTCACTCACCCCGACACGATGAACTTGCGCGATCTGCTCGATGGACTCGCCTGTCCGTAGCCGATGCGCGACGCCGCCTGGAATGGTGGCCGCGGCCGCGCCACCACCGAGGCGCGGCAGGTGCTTGTCATGAGCCTCCGATACCGGAATCCTGAGATCAAAGCCTTTCGGCACGAGACGACGACCGCTCCAGACCGCATCGAGCAGAGAAAGATTGAGGGCCCGCAGGGTCTCCCGATCGGTGCCGAAGGTCTTGGCGAGCGCCGCGATCGATGAACGATTCGACACGGTCACCGTCTGAGTCGGCTCCGGCGCTCGCCGTTCGAGATGACCAAAATACTGCTCGGCATGTCGATCGATCTCCAGAGCCGCCAGAAATGACACGTAGAAATTGCGTGAGGCAAAGCCGAATGTCTTGCCTTGGTAGTTACGCAGGATCGTCACGATGTCATCGGTACCGAGTTGCTCCTTGGCGCGCCGCATGCCGGCGGCACCGTGATTGTAGGCGGTCAGCGCCAACGGCCAGGTACCGAGCATGGTGTAGTTTCCGGCGAGCAACTGCGCCGCGGCGACGGTGGACTTGTAAGGATCCAGTCGCTCGTCGACGGACGCATCGATATGCAACCAGCGACTACCGGTCGACTTCATGAACTGCCAAAGACCGGCGGCCCCCACCTTCGAATACGCTTTTGGATTGAAGGACGACTCGACGTGAGGGAGCACGGAAAGCTCTTCGGGAAGCCCTTGTGCTCGCAAGGTGTCTCGCACATGCTGCTCCCAGACGCCCGAGCGGACCAGCCCCTCGCGAAAGCGGTCGGCTTGACCGAGCTGGAAGCGGACGTGCTCCACGGCCTCCTCAAACACCGCTTCAGAGGCGTCCGCCGGAAACAACGCTCGGACCCGCGCTTCCTCCTCGGTTGGGACTTCGATCGGCCCGGCTGCCCACTTCCTGAGAATCGTCCGGTAGCGGTTGCGCGCCGCCTCGATCCGCGCGCTGCGCTCGGCGGAGGAGATTTCCGCCGGCAAGGCAAGCTCCTCGTAGACGACCGCGAGGTGCCGGTCGTCGTGCAGCAACCCACCCTGAGTCGTCACCTTCGAGTAGATGCGCTCCCAGAAGCGAACGTCCGGCTCGAGCTCGGCGGGGCGAGGAAACTGAAGCGCGTCGGCGCACGCCACGCCGACACAAAGCCACAGCAGGGACAGAACGGCACACCCGCGCCAGACGATCTGCCGTTGTCGACCTGCCGACATAACGCTCCTGCTCATTGATCGAACCCGGGCACCGCCAAAGTGCGCGGACGCTCGATTATACGAGCCGGCGGACACCGCCTACGGTTCATGGATCAGCTGTAACCCACGCCCCATGACGCAAGGCCACCACCCGACCGCCAAGCTCCCGTTATGTGAACTGGCGCACCCGCCGGAGTGCTGCGAGCGTCAGGTTCCGGGCGCGGTTCACATTGCGGCTCTCGCGACGAGCCTATAGTGGATTGGAAGCGCGACCCCGCGCGACTGCTGATAAGGAGGCGACCGTGCCCTATTCGAGCCAGAACACCCATCACCACCACACACCTGCCAGTGATGCCGAACGCAAATCTGGGCGCGTCCAGTTCGACGATCGTGGCCAGGCGGTTTGGGCCTGGGCGGTACAGACAGGACAGTTCGATCTCAACGCCTCGACCGCCAAGGTACGAACGCTATCGAACGCCCATACTCAACTTCAACTGTCGGACGCGCCATCAACGCAATCCATCGGCATGAACCCGTACGAACGGGTCGAGCCGACCGCAGCGGGCACCCAGAAGCTCGGCCTGAGCCCCGAACACGGTGTGGGCGAGGATCTTTACAGCTTCCGCGCTCGCAAATAGTCACCCTTACACAGGCACCAGCGGGCGCGGATATACTGCGAGCTTCCCAAGCCCGCATGAGCTGACGTGGACACACCCACCGACATCGCCCAAATCGCGCGATCAATACAGCTGTCGCTCTCGCCCGTATTCCTCCTGTCGGGTATTGCCGTACTGCTCGGCGTCCTGACCAACCGCCTGGCGCGTGTCGTCGACCGCGCGCGGCCCCTCGAGGATCGTCACCGCCAGGCGACGCAGGCGGAGGCTGCGGATCTGGCTTACCAGCTGTCGGTGCTCTCGCGCCGAGCCCGCCTCATCAATCTGGCGATTACGCTCGGCACGATCGCGGCGTTGCTGGTCGCGCTGGTGGTGGCCTTGCTGTTCGCGAGCGCGTTCATCCGGGTGCCGCTGGCGATTCCGGTCACCGCACTCTTCGTCACGGCGATGGCAAGCCTGGTCGGGGCACTGATTTCGTTTCTGATCGAAGTACGGGTGGCGACGATCAACATCAGAATAGGGCCCCGCCGCTAGCAGGGCCACGGGTCGCGTGCGCGTTGCGATCTCTCAGATCAACCGCACTTCGAGTCGCCGCAGCTGAGGCAGGTCATGCAGCCGTCCATCATGATCACGGCCGCGGTGCTGCACTTGGCGCACAACTGGGCGCCTTCCGGGTAGTGCCCTCGAGAGAACGCATCCTGCTGCTTGTTGCGCGCCTCGAACTCCTGCCGCTTTTCCTCGACAAGCTTCTGCCGATGCGGATCCATCTCCGGGCGAGCCAGCAGGCCGATGGTCTGCAGGTGCTTCTCGATCACATACCCAAGCTCCGCGATGATCGATGGCATGAACTTGCCACCCGGCTGCCAGTAGCCGCCACGCGGGTCGAACACCGCCTTGAGCTCGTCGACCAGGAAAGTCACGTCGCCTCCCTTGCGGAAGACCGCGGAGATGATCCGCGTCAACGCCACGATCCACTGAAAGTGATCGAGGTTCTTCGAATTGATGAACACCTCGAACGGTCGACGCTGCTCGTGCTCAGTCCCTTCATTCAGAATGATGTCGTTGATGGTCACGTACATCGCGTGATCCGACACCGGCGTCTTGATCTTGTAGGTGGACCCGATCAGGACTTCCGGACGCTCGAGCTTCTCGTGCATCCAGATGACCTTGCCGCCATCCTTGCGAAGTTCGGTGACCTCGGATTTCCGTGGCTCCGCGCTCTGTGCCGCGGGATCAACGGGCTTCTCGACACGAAACTTCGATATCTTCTTCTCGATCTTGATCATGTCAGAACTTCCCGTAATAACCTTCTTTGAGCGCATCGAACAAATTGGCCGCCGAGTGCTGCTCGCCGTCGTATTCGATCGTCTCATCGCCCCTGACGGACACCTCGCTACCGTCGTCGAGGGTGAACACGTACGTCGTATTCTTGAGATCCTCTTCCTTCACGAGCACGCCCTGGAAGGCCTCGGGATTGAAACGGAACGTGGTGCATCCCTTCAGCCCCTGCTCGTAGGCGTACAGGTAGATGTTCTTGAAAGCCTCGTACTTGAAGTCAGTCGGCACATTGGCAGTCTTTGAGATGCTGGAATCCACCCACTTCTGCGCGGCCGCCTGGATATCGACGTGCTGCTCGGGCGTCACCGAGTCGGCCGTGATGAAGTAATCCGGCAGCCGCTCATCGTCCTTGGTGCTTCCCGGCATCGCTCGCGGATTGACAAGTTCACGGAACGCGAGCAGTTCGTAGGAATAAACGTCGATGCGCTCCTTGGACTTCTTGCCTTCGCGGATCACATTGCGGAAGTAATGGTGCGCAAAGGAGGGCTCGATGCCGTTCGACGCGTTGTTGGCGAGCGAGAGCGAGATGGTTCCCGTCGGCGCGATGGACGTGTGATGCGTGAATCGCGCCCCTGTGGTCGCCAGCTGGTCGACAAGCGCAGGCGCCACCGAAGCGATGCGCTGCATGTATCGGCTGTAGCGCGCGTGCAAGATTCTGCCGGGCACCTTCTGGCCGATCTTCCAACCGTCACGGGCCATGTCCGGACGCTGCCGGAGCATTCTGGCCGTCACCACGAATTCTTCGTTCATGATCGGCGCGGGCCCCTTCTCACGAGCAAGCTCGAGGCCCGCCTCCCAGCCGGCAATCGCCATCTCGCGCGAGACCGTCTCGGTGAACTGCGCCGACTCCGCGGAGCCATACTTCATACCGAGCATGGTGATCGCCGACCCTAGACCGAGAAAGCCCATCCCGTGACGACGCTTGCGGGTGATCTCATCGCGCTGCTGCGGCAAGGGCAGACCGTTGATCTCAACCACATTGTCGAGCATCCGGGTGAAGACCTTCACCACCTCACGGTATTCCTCCCAGTCGAATGCCGCATCCGCGGTGAACGGCTTGTTCACGAAGCGGGTGAGGTTGACTGATCCGAGCAGGCAGGACCCGTAGGGCGGCAAGGGCTGCTCACCACACGGATTGGTGGCGCGGATGTTTTCACACCACCAGTTGTTGTTCA
>Ga0164296_1002092_pt1 | contig 20215 bp, 19 predicted proteins | sample GEODES057metaG_FD_113533 | JGI IMG/M metagenome (GOLD analysis project Ga0164296, IMG submission 113533) | Dystrophic lake water microbial communities from Trout Bog Lake, Wisconsin, USA - GEODES057 metaG | ecosystem: Environmental > Aquatic > Freshwater > Lake | place: USA: Trout Bog Lake...
AAGATATTCTATGATATATAGGTCTTTCTTCTACTTTTTCATTTGAAAAATAAGTAATTCCTTTTATAAATTCTGAAAATAAATTTGTAGCTACATTTTTAAATTTAGAATTTAAATTTGAGTTTGAGAGTTTTATTTTGAAAATACTTTGAAATATATAATCATGTGAATTTCTTAGTATATCAATATGATATGTATCTAAATATATCTTTGCCGTAAAACCTACCAATATATCGTGAATTTTATATATATCGTATGAATGTTTTTCATAAAAATCGGTTACATCTATTATTATATTATTAAGTTTTATAGCTATTGTTTTTATTCTAGATGCATAGTCTTTCAATTTACTAATAGGTGTTATCATATCTGATTCATAAAATTTCTTTACATTATAAATTTCCGATATTAAATTGGTAAACTCTTTTTCTGCCATTATTTAGAGAATAAAACACACTATTACTTAGAATAAATATTTGTTTATATGACGGATAGTCCGGAGGGTCCTGAGGGTCCGTATCCTTATGCGTTTCACGCAGATTATGACGACACAATTGATGATTTCAAAGTATTGCATTTATTTTATGTGACACCTGATGATATAAAAAATTATACATTCCCTGATGAAATTGACAATCTCTATATATCTGGTGATTATTTGGATGAATTTATAATACCGAATGGTGTAAAAAGTGCATATATAAAAAATTTAGGTATTCGTAAATTATACGTTCCAGATTCAATTAAATTTTTATATTGTTCTAATAATCATTTACGATACCTTGAATTGCCGAATACTATCGAGGATCTAGATGCTTCAAATAATTATTTAACTACTATAACTTTTAGAAATAAAGAATTACCAGTAGAATTAGAATGTCTAAGTATAGAAAAAAATAGAATAATAGATTTGTCATTTGAAGCGCTAAAATTAAATAATTTAGTAATAGATAAAAAATTTCCATTACCAAATATGTCAAATAGTATTAAAAATATTTTCTTGCAAACTGATTAAATTAAAGTGACTAAAGTAACTAAAGTGACTAAAGTGACTAAAACTGAGAAAATAAAGAAATTTCTTGAATTTGTAAAAAAAGTAAATGCAAATATGGAAAAATTGATTTGTATGAAACTCTCATTTCTAAAGATTGGAATGTAACCTAAATCTAAAACGTGTAAGGTATTCTTAGATCTAAAATGAGTCTTGCTCGTAGATGTGTCCCTCTGGTGTCGGAGGGACGTTAATCTGCAGTATAAGACCTTTTACCCCCACCCAGAATACGACCAGAACATACGCATGAAAGAGTCTCGCATCATGCCGAGTGTTAAAACTTTAGCGGACACATTACCGCACACTGAAATATTCTTACCATCCAAGTAAGATATATAGACGAGTGTTGAACTGTAATGTTAAAAGTTATATATTGGAGCACTCAGAGGGTGAGCTCTACGCAGGAATTACTATCCAAGTAATAAATCTGTGACCCAGTAGCCTCTGATGTTGTGGGGGGAAAAATGCCCTCCCCGAAGAAGTTCTCTCAGTTTACATAGTGTGTGTAAATTCAGAGAAATGGCCAGGTAGCCCTGTCTGTCCAAAGGGTAGCTTATTACATATATATTACATATAAAAAAGGTAATCAATATCATCCTTTCCAAAACACAAAATAGTTTTGGTTTTATATTTTATCGTTTACCTCGTAATACATTTATAAGTTCTTGTTTTGTCATTTTACTATATCCTTTAATTTTTTTATCAGATGCTTTAGATTTAAGTTCAGCTACAGTACATTTATCATAGTTCTTTCTCGTTTTAGTCCCACCACTAAATCCTCCATAAGATTGATCTCTTCCATTTGTTAGCAAAGCATTCTGATATGCCTTTTCTTTGGCTTCTTCTTCGGCTTCTCTTTCTTCATTGGACGGTTGATTTCCGTTGCCATATCCTAAATTATCATAATTCATATCTGGTTTTGCCATTTTTCTATAGTAAATAAAAGATAATAAAATCTCAATAAAATGGATTAGAATCTCTCTATAATATTATCGAATGCACGGTATGTTCTAAAAACATATTCATTGTAGAATTCCGCATCTTTTAGAACAGTATTCCCTGGTTTAATGTTTTCCATGTTTACATATCCTGGATACCATTCAAGAGGCATATTTCCAATTTCATACATCACACTATTGTTACGACAGAGATATGGACCAAATATACGTGCTCCATTCAATTTTGTTCCACCTTTCTGATTTATCGAATCAATAATCTTCATAACCATTGGATTCAGATCAGAACCGCGAAAGAGAATATTCTCGCATTCGATACTGTCATTACTGTCATTACTGTCATCATAGAAAACCGAATATGAACAGTATTTGAGTCCAGTCGGAACATCAGTCAATAACTGAATAACCATGTCAGCATTGGTGTAGAGAACAGCGGCATGAATCTTGTCAACTTTCATTTTCTGCATTTTTCTTTATAAGAAAGAGATACACTATAAAAATAAATCAAAATAAAATCAAATTTTTCAAATTTCCTAATAATGATTTCTTCTTTGATTACAACCGCATCCACCAAATACTCGCATACCACCTTGCATTGCGAGAGGTGCAGAAGGACTTGAGCGCACAGCCGAGGCACTTGCGGGGACACCTTCATTAAATAGATTACCCATAGCATTTGCTAAGCCACTTGATGGTGGTGATGAAGCAGGAGATGCAGAAGTCGGCCGCATTGTTCTCAAACCGCTTATAGCAATATCACGGACGCTTCTTAATCTGCGAATTGCTTCATCGTGGGTTTCATCTAAATCTTCCATATTTTTCCAATATTTCATGCCAATTTCTTCTCTGCTTGCTTTTGGTAAGTATTTAATACAATCCATTAATTTTTTGTGTTGTGCCATCAATCCTTTTTCATTTTCTTTCTTGATTTTTTCAATATGTTCAATTGCTTTTGCCATTTTATCATGAATTTTCTTTTTCATTAAATCGATGAGCATTCTATGTTTTTTATCTGCATTCTCTGAAGATTCAGACGCAGCCGAAGATGCAGATGAAGAACGCTCACGTTTACCCACTAATTTAGTGATAACTCGAGTTGCCATTTCTTTTCTTGCTTCAGCTCGTGTTTCTTTTAATAGTAAATGGGCATCAGTTTCTAATGCTTTTTTGAAACTTTCGGCACGGCGTTGTTCTTCTTCATGTTTATGTTGTTTTTTCAGTTCTTCTGCAGCTTTTTTCTTTTCTTTTGCCGCTCTTTCCTTTTCACGTTGTCTTTCTTTCTTTTCTTTTGCAATTCTTTCAGCTTCTTCTTTCTTTGCTCGTTCTGCTTCTTTTTTTGCGTTATCAATTTTTGGTATTCTTTCAGAACGTCTCGAAGGATCAATTGGCATCACATCTCTTTGTGATCTACTTCTTCTTTCATTCGTTTTTCTTGCTTCTCTCGCTTCTCTCATTTCAATATCTTCAGCTGGAGGCGAAGGCTCCGCTAATGGCCCCGCTAATGGCCCCGCTAATGGCACCGCAGGTGGTGGTGGAGGTGCAACTTGTTGACCCTGGCTCTGACCATGGCCCTGTTCCTGGGCCATTTCCATCATATTTTGCCCTGCTCCTGGATTTGGAAGTTCAGCCATTACTCTATTATATATCTCATATAATTAATAAAAATGAAGCAAATTGCATATTTAATATTTTTATCATTAGCTGAAATATTCGGAGATTTTACTTTAGAGAAATATGCAAACACGAAGCAATTACCATTCTTAGGCTATGGTATAGTTGGATATATTTCCGTTGTATATTTCTTAATAAAAAGTCTAAAAGGGTCTACAATTTTATATGTAAATGGAATGTGGGATGGTATATCTGCATTAATCGAATCAATTGCCGCGATGGTTATATTGAAAGAACGATTTAGAAACCCAAAACAGTATATAGGTTTAATATTGATTATTCTAGGAATATTTTTCTTGAAACAAGGGAATAAAGAACAATTTACAAATAAATCAATTATATATTAAGTTCAAGAACTATCGGAATATGATCACTTCCTGTATATTCACTTAGTATATCAGCAGTTTCAATTTTCTTTTTATATTTCTTATTGATTATAAACATATCTATTCTCCATCCTACATTATTCTTACGCGCATTACCAAATGGGCTAAACCAAGTGTATTTCTTTTCAGTAGGATGCAATTCTCTAAAAATATCAATATATCCGCTTGCAGAACCGTTCCCGCTCCCAGTTTTCAATAAATCGCGGAATGCTTGTCTTTCTTCATCTGTAAATCCATGGTGACCTCGATTTGCCTCATAATTTTTCAAATCAATTTCTTCTGGTGCTACATTAAGATCTCCAGTAATAATAATCGGTTTTTTATATTTCTTTTCCAAATCAACAAGAGTTTCGCGGATACCCGCTTCCCATATAGAAATTCTTTCTTTCAATCGAGACAAGTCTGGTTTTGCATTAGGTACATACATATTTATTAAAATAAATTTCCCAAAATCATAAATCATCAGTCTCCCTTCATTATCTTTAATCTTATTTGTAGCTATCTTTTCAGGTTCAAACGAAGAGGCCGCCGAGGCTGCCGAGGCCGCTGCTGCAAATATCGCTGTTCCAGAATATCCTTTGCGTTCTGCAGAATTATATAATCGCATTGTATATCCTAGTTCATCCATTTCTTTTATAAATTTAGATGGAATATCTCCTTCGAGACATTTTATTTCTTGCAGACAGATAATATCAGGCTTTTCCTTACTAAGTAATTCATTTAAACTCCCTTTACGAATAACTGCACGTAATCCAGCAACATTCCACGATATTATTTTTATTTTGGATGCAGTCATTTATATTCTTATCCTTATTATATATTATTTCCTTATTAACCTAACCTTAACCAGTATATATTATTAACCTTAACCAGTATATATTAGTAACTATTAGATGTTATAAAAATAAATAAAATAAGAATTTCATTTTTTATAATATGTTTTTTCAATCCAGTTTTTATCAGATTCTAATATTCCAGATACATTCTTATTAGCATTTCTATTTAATATATCTAATACATTGATTTTTCGTAATACAGGGAGAGTTCCATAATTTTGTATTGCTAAACTCAATGCTTGGTGTCTTTCTACTGCATTTTTATTGACAATATGATTATATCCATATTTCCCTAAATCATCGACTGCAAATGCCAAGTTACGGAATGGTATTTTACGAGATTCTGGTGTCTTTCCTGGTAATCCTCGGTCTTTAACACATTCCGCAGCAACATGTACATTTTTCTTTGTAGTATAAGCGACTCTTTCTATTTGACCTTTTGGACAAATAGATACTTTACTTGGCTTCGACGACTCTTTAGATCTGTACATTCTATTATATATACTATTATATACAAAAGAAAAAAAATGAAACGCCGGAGTTTTACCCATTTTAATATTGTTGGACGGTATAATGTTTATTATGTTTTCCGTTGCTCGAAACAATTAATGAATTTAAATCACAACCCGTGATATTGCACTGGTCTTTCGGAATCGGTGCAGAATAGAAAGTTCCTAAATATTTCTTACATTTATTTAAAATAAATCCTTCATCTATATTTTCAGAAAAAACCATTCCTTTGTTTGGATGTTTAAGCATCCATTGACATGCTGATAATATACCACACATAACTTGCAGTGGAGTCGGTCCGAAATAAGGGTCTTTTAAAACATTCTTTGTATAGTCTGTATGTAAAATGGATCCTGTCCAGAATGACCATGGACCACTTGTTTTGCCCAAAGGGTCTTCTTCTAAAATAAATGTAGCACCTACATTATCATATCCTACGAGATCATCATCGTAAACATTGAGTACTTTCCAGTTATTCGGTTTTTCCATAAAAGATAGCAACGTCTTAGAATTATATTTATTAAATATTCTCTCTGTTTCCGGATTTAACTTATAGACATAATGCATTGTGGGAGACCATTCGAGAGTACCTAAGAATCTATTACATGATTGATTTTCTCCATGATGAATGCATGAACCTTCAATGTTTATGAATTTTACGTTACCTTTTTGGTCAATACTTTCAGGAACACAAGAAATAGCTTTTATATCAATGCTTGGTATACAAATGCTAATTACTTGAGGTGTTAAATTTGATATTCGTTTTTCATCAAATGGGACAGTTTCTTCGTGTGTACCAATCGCTATTTCTGCATCTTCAAATGCTTCGTCTACGAGCCCCATACAACTCCATGTGCATGTAATTTTTTTATTATTTTTCTTATTGGGCACTTGAGAATCGTATTCAGAACAATGAATTACTCGAATTTTTAAAAGTGCACCTAGTATATTATAATCCTTTTTGCCTAATGCAGTTTTTAATTCAGCTGCATCTTTTCTTTTACTATTTTTGAGTACATATTTAGCTATATCTAGAATACCTTGTTTAGTCATTATAGAGATTAATCCTGGATTCATACCAAATTCAATAATACTTGTAGTTTTACAATCTTTTGTTTTAGAAGCAAGATCTATAAGATTCATATGTTTTTGCCAATGAGAACCTTCGATACAAGATTTAATTTCATTAGATTCTGTTTCTACCGTAGTATTAATATAATGTAAATTTAATTCTCTACATGTAACAAAAATCTTATAGGTAGGTGTTCTCGTAGTCAAATCAATTACTAGGTCATTCTTATTACATTTAATTATTTTTGTTAAAAGATTTTCTATATTTTTACTTGTTATTTTAAATTTAATAAAATGTGCGCCATCTTTTATGGCTTCTTGAACTGATGGGAACTTTGAAGTACTTATATATTTATCAATGACATAAACGTTTTTATAATCAATATTAAAAAAGTCTTTTAGATAGTATAAACAACATTTTCCGATTGAACCACAACCGAGTATAATTATCTTAAACATTTTTGTTGTATCTACTGTATTATAATAATATATTTTAGATTATTTATGTTTAACAAAAAAAATGATTTTCGCTGCTAGATAATCTTAATAATCTACATGGATTCGGCAATACAATCCCCATCATCAACATTTGCAAAAAAAGATGCATCTACATTTTTAAATCAATTAGGGCCACCACCGCCTCCACGAGTTCTGGGTGCAAAATCTTTCGTTGATGAAATGCGCGAGATTTCATATGAATCAAGGAAGCGCAAAGCATTTAGTTCACAGTTCGTAAACGAATCTGAATATGTTATTACGATGAAAGAAAAAGATTACAAAATTTTCTTTAAGGAATTAATCAAGGGGCCTTCAAAAGAAAAAATAGAGAAACGTGCGAGAGATGGATATACGACTGCGACAATATATCAATATGCAATTGGCGATTATTTTTATTTTGATGACCGTGGTAAGATAGTAATGATTGACAAATTTATGCACACAGAATATCATTTGTATAAAACTCATACAGCTATTACAAGTGAATATATGATTGGATTAATCAGAGATTATTTCCAAGATAAACTGGGAATGTTTTTCGATGTGAGTACTAATAAATCTATGCAGATGACATATGTTGAAGTTTTCTGGGGAGACCCATCAAAAGAACGTTTCATTTCTCAGAAATGGAAGAAGATTATTTATGACCGGCATCATCAAAAATAAGTCTATATTTATCTTGCATATTTGCGGTATGTGTCATATCTGCAGCTATATCTTCTTTTTCTCGAATAGTTAATTTATTAAAATCAAGTGTATTTATAAATGAATGTCTTATTAACGAGACGGTAAGTGGTTTTTTAAATAATTTTGCAAATATACGATTACTCCATTTTGTGTATGTATTTTTGAGCATAGGTTCTCCGTCACGCATTGTAAATAAATAGTCACGTTCTTTTCTTTCAAGACTCTTTTTGATTTGCGAAACTAATTCTTTAGGAAGTTCTTTACGGAATTCCTTGTGACTTTTTGCGGTTTTGTATTTTCCCAAAACGAGTTCCGGTTTACTTCCATTTAAATCGCTAATATAATTTTCTTCTTTTTTTGCTGCCGCCCCAGTCCCGACTCCAGTCCCGACCCCAGTCCCTCTAATATAGACTTTACCGAAGTCTGCACGTAATGGTGGTATATATGTATATAAACTCAATAATAATTTATCATCGCTGCCGTCATCAAGACTATCGCGTTTTTTAATGATATCTTCATATTTCACGTATCCTTCAATTTGTTTTTTAGTAGGCGCATTTTCTTTATAGCGATCTGTAATAGCACCGTCACATTCTGTAAATTCTTTGGACCATAATTCAAACTCTTGTTTATGTTTCGATTTGAGTTCAGGATTATATCTAAAGATAGCTAAAATAAAGGTATAGAATGTTTTGCGAGACCCAACATTTGGATATGTATCTGTAATTTTCTTTATAACAGGTTTAGGATTTTCTATAATATATTCTAAAGGTTTATTAATTAATTTAAGTAAGACACATCCTTTTTGTAAATAATTTCTTTTAGTAAAAACTGAAAGAGATGATGATTCTATACTTTTCATCAAGTCTTTCTTACCGCCGCCCCCATTGCCACCCACATTATTATTACTATCAGTATTTTCCATAGTTTCTGCCATCTAATATATACAAACGGTAACTTTTTCCTATTTTTGTATCTAAAAATAAAAAATTGATTTTATTTTAACATTCAAACACAATATAATTCAAAAAAGGTTATACAAATGCAGGTATCAATAATGTCCCAGACACATCCAACGGTCCCGGCCCATCCAATGGCCCCGACGGCTCCAACGCCTCCACTGGTGCTTACGGTTCAATCATCACTACCGATTGTGCTATTTGATTTGAATGGAACTTTGTGCAAGCGTGTAAATAAGAAAAGGGAAGTTGTCTTCCGTCCTAACTTGGAGAAACTTAAGCATCTAAATGGCAAATATCGTGTCGGAGTATATAGTTCTATGCAGCCACATAATATTGAGAAGATAACTTTACAAATTGAGAAGAAGTGTAATCAAACTATATTTGACAGGACTCTTATCTTTGACCGTAGCCATACTGTAAACTTTACTGAAGAAGAACTCAATGCGAATCCCAAAATTAACGCTTGGAAGACAAAGAAATGTTTGCGGAATCTATTTGAGAATATTGATAATGTAACAATAGTAGATGATGAATTGTATAAGATATCATCTGATGAGAGAGAACACGCAATTATAGTTCCGGAATATAAATGTACTAAAAAAGATAAAACTTTGAAGAATCTTGTATGTAAATTGTGTAAGAAGGTTACACAGTAATCTTATACTTATCTTATACTTATCTTATAGTAAATATATAGGTTGATAAAATTTTATATTCTATGTATAATTATATTTTTAAATTTCTTATATATTATTTTTATTATTTTTCTGTCTCTCTCTCTCTATAAAAAAGAGCAATAAATGAGCAATTAGGTCCCTGGATAAATATTACAACCATCATATATTATCACACCACTCCAATGGGTAACGGTTTTCAGGGTGTTTTGAAAAGAGCAAAATAATGGTGGGTAAAGTTATTTAAAGTTATAATATTATATATTATAATAGTAAGGATGTATATTTATGATAAAATTTTTTGTTGTGAATATTGTGACTATAAAACTCTAAAGAAGTATAATGTAACACGGCACACTGTAATAAAACATATAGACACTGGCGAAGTCCCGGCTAATCAAATAGTTATCCCTGATAATCAATTTACAAACCCTGATAATCAAAAAAACAACCCTAATAATCAATTTACAAACCCGGATAATCAATTTACAAACCCGGATAATCAAAAAAACAACCCTGATAATCAAAAAAACAACCCGGATAATCAAAAAATAAACCCATGGGATTTGCACGAGAACCAGTGTGATAAATGTGGGAAAATACTATCAAACAATCAAAACCTTAGAAGACATATAAAGATTTGCAATGGTAAAATGAACCCATTACAATGTACAGTATGTAAAGAAATTTTTACATTACCTCAAGCAAAATATAGACATCAACGTAAATGTATGGAAAAACAGAAAGAAGAAGAAGAACGACAAATGACAGTACAAAATAATACTACGACAAATAATAATGCTGCAAATAATGCAAATAATGTAAATAGTAATAATAATAATGTAAATAGTAATAATATAACAAATAATAATATAAAAATAAGTCTCTTTATTGACGATAAATATCATAAAGACTATAAGAAAGATCAAGGATTTATCATTGACGAAAGTATGCATAAAGAAATCGCCAATATTGTAAAGAAGTATTATCCACATTGCGATGAAATTGCGAAAAGATTTAATAGACTTATTCTATCAAAACCAGAAAACCAAATAATACGCAAAACAAATTTACGTTCATCACATTCTATCGTAAACAGAGGAGATAAATGGAATCATATAATAGATTCATATGCTTATCAACATATGATAAGTTGTTTATGTCATAGTCTCATGTATTATATAAAAGGAAATGATAAATTTACAGATTATATCTATGCACTTATTACAGATTATGCAAAATATATATCAGATGGAGGATATAATAAAGATTCTGAAGATATGGAAGAACAAAAAGATTTACAAAATGATTATAAAAAAATAGAAAAAGATTGCATAACAACTGTATATAATTATACGAAACCTGAGCGGGCAAACACCGACGTTCCTTTATCTTAATGTGTAGCGGTAGCGGGCGGCCTCCGCTTACTGTTGTGATGGTGTATCCGGTGGCGGTGATGCGGCGGTTGATGTTGCGACTTTCTTGCCGATATTGCTTGTACTTTCGCGGGCATGTGAATAGGCATTTTGGTAATCGGCGGGTACAATAATATCTGGCGTTACTTTAAGTTTTCTGCGTTGTACATAATTATATATCAAATCTATTATAAATAATACAATGATAATAAATGATAACAATATGAGACTTTGGACTTCACGCGAAAGACGAGAGAATAATGGTGATATATAATCGAATCCTTCCCACAGTATTGGCAAGATTATGAATAATATTCCACTCGATAATCCAAAAAGTTTGTAATCATTATAGCTACTTTTATCTTTATCTATTGGTAAATTTGTATAAATAACAAGAGAATAGAAGACTGTTAATACAATTCCAAAGATTTCAAACACCGCATATGTAACACGGGGATTTTCAATATAATTATTGATTTTTTTTGGGAATGTATTAAATAACGCTAAGCCGTGTAATATTGTGTAGAATCCAAAAATAAGTAATACATATTCATAGAATCTTCCGGCAAATGTTTTATCTGAAATTGCTTTTATAAACCATTTCAAAACTGGAATGTGTGCTATATATTTCGTGGGTAAAGACATAACAGACAGACCAATAATGACTTTTGTAATACCATAGAAAATATATAAAAATGCAGCAAAATATCTACCAATTTCAATCATTATATACTTTATAGATATATTTTATAGATATATTTTATATTAAATTATTTTTTACTAGGACGGCCTTTTTTCTTAGGGATAGCTACATTTTCAGGAATTTTTTCATCTCCATCACTACTCCCTCCTGCAGCCGCGATAGATTTCACTTTTTTATATTTCGGATATTCTTCACCATAATAGAGTCGCGAAAGTTTATCATCAGTGCTACGTTCTATATTGATTTGTCTGTCAACGACATCACGTACGATATCCATATGAGATGCCACCATAATACTATTAAATCTTTGCAATAATATATTAAATATATCTTTAATTTTTCCAATATTTACAGAATCAAAGGATGTAAATCCTTCATCAATAAACAATGTGTTTACATTCACATTCTTTCCAATACGTGTGAGCGCCATACGCATTGCAAGATTCACAATAAATTTCTGGTATCCACTTATAGTATTGAGTGAAGGCGTATTTCCTCTGTCAGTAACTGTATATATAAATCCAGTTGTATTAAAAGATATATTGACTTGTATAGTATCTATTTCGGATAAAAATCCATTCATTTCGCTTTCAACAAGAGGCAATGCCTTATTCGCAAATATCCAATGTCTGAAACCATCAATACCCTTTTTACTATCTCCAATTATACATTTTTGTATTTGTTGCAAGAGTTCATATTTCTTTATGAGAGTATCATAGAAATCTGAAATATCTGAGACACGCAATTTATGGCTATCAGCATCCCTCATTTTCTTTCCAAGAAGTGTATGTTCATTACGCATAGTCTCCAATTTCTCATTCAATTCTTTATATTCTTGACATATTTTCAAATAATGTTTATATATTTTTATATTCTGCCAATATTCAATATCCTTTTTAGATTCTTCATATTTATTAATAACGAGTATTTTATCAGAAATAGCATCCAATTCAATCTCTTTATCTTTCTTATTTTTCACAAATTCATAATATTCATTTCGTCTTTTCTTCATATTCCATTCTTTCCACGCATCGAGAAGGATTAAGTTATCTTCAATGGTATTGTATTCTTCACGATATTCATCATATTCTTTAATAAATGCCTGCATATTTGTCAATAATTCTCTATTTTCTCGATACCCATTTTTACTTTTATTAATAACAGTATTATATGATTCATAAATATTCCATTCATTTATAGCGATTTCATTTTCAATTTCAGTTAATTCTTTTTTATTCTTCTTAACAAGTTTCCATTCTTCGGCAGCCTTATTCCATGCATCTACTTCGTCTTTCATACTATCACATGTTGTTTCATAGAATTTTCTTTGTGAAATAAGATTCGGGAGTTCTTCGATTTCAACATATCTATCTGCGAAATCAGGTTTTTCGACGCCTTTTACATGTATAACTTCAATACCGGTAACACTCTTTCTAAGTTTCGCCAATTCTTTCTTCAAATTTTTGCCTTCAATAAGAATAGCTTCATATCTCTTTCTATGAACTTGTTGTTTACATGCTTCACACTCTGGATTAAAGGGTAATTGTTCAATTTCCATGATTTCCTCTTGGATTTCTGCGAAACGTTCATTTATTTTCGCAATTCTTTCAAATTTACTTTCGATATTAGAAACATATTTTTTCAATTGTTCAAGATTTGTTTTCAATGTATGTGAATCTTCTAAACTTTCAGAATCACCAATTTGTTTTAACCATCTTTTATATTTTATTTCCCAAGCCTCTTTATTCTCGACGAGTCTGCACGGTACAATACGTTCTTTAAGCAATTCAATATGACGATTCTTGAGACCATGCAATTTCGAAATAGATGTTTCTAAATCTTTGACAGCTATCTTTGTGACAACAAATCCACCCGCCAGTTCAGAAATTGAAGTTTTTGGTTTACTTACACCCATACTCATCCCCAATTTTTCAAAATATTCAAGTTGTTCTTTGTATCTATTCATTTTATTTTCAATAATACTTATTTGACTATCAAGACCATCAGGATTATCAAGCCATTCTTTATTTTGCTTTTCAACCCATGCATTATAATGAGACTGCATTTTACGAACTGATTCAATAGTCATAGGAGGGAATATTGGTTCTTCACTATCCATTTCCTGAGCAGCGGCAGGATCGGCCGCATCGGCCGCATCGGCCCCGCCGCCCCCTTCCTCAAAATCGGCAATTTCTTTTTCTGAAAATGTAGCTATATTTTCCACAATAGATTTTAGTTCTTTATTAATAGATTTTTGTAATTCAATAGTATCTATATATTCATTTTCAGATATATTAAATGCTTTAGTTATTTCAATACTTTTTTCTATTTTTTTATCAACACCTTTATCACTCAAACCGATATCTTCGTCTTTTGGTTTTAGTTTATCTTTATCTTTATCAAATGAAGAACAAGCGCTACGAATACGTAATCTTTCTTCGTCAAGTTCCCTATTTTTCTCAACAATAGAAGTAATATCCTCTGTCAATTTTGCGTAATGATTTATTTCGTCCACACTTACTTTGACTATAGCATGTTCTGTCATTCCTGATTTAAATGTTTTAAGAGCATCAGTAATATATTTATATGCTTTAATAGATTCTGCCAGAATTTCACTATATGCAGAAATAGATTCCATATTCATAGCTCTTTCAAGAATCTCTCTCTGAATATCATTTGGTTGCATAAAGAAATTATTAATATCTATTTGACACATCATATTAGATAATTCCATATTCTGCAGTGTTCCAAATACATTTCGGATCCAAGCAGTTGCAAGTGCCATCTCGGCAACCACTTCTTTTGTTTTATTTTCATTATTCAATTTATATACAACTAAATCAAATGTATTAATACGACTGTCATCTTTAGATTGTGTATTAAAACTTCTTGTAATCTCATAGGTAGCAGCGTTAGCAGCAGCAACGCCGCCCCCGCCCACGCCCCCGCCTTCATCGCCAATATAATCAAATATAAGAGATATACCAGACCTTTCATGATGTGGCCTTTGGTCGCTAATAATTTTCGAGGACATCGCTTTACCCATATGAACTTGTGTACGCATAGAAGTAGGTTCTCCAAATATACATAGAACCAAGACATCTAGAAAAGCCGATTTTCCAGTTGCATTCTGTCCATTAATAAGTGTAATATTTTTATCCATTTTTGTGAAATCTATAAAATTATCCTTTCCATAGCAGAGTATATAATCCCATTCAATATATTTAAAGCGAATTGTATTATTTACTGAACCATTCATATTGATTCCTTCATATTTTTCAATTACTTTATTAATAGTTTCATTACGATTTTTAATTTTTGTTTTAATTTCTTCAGGCATAATGTCATCACATTGTATACAAATAGTTTTTGAAGGATTATCAATATATTCATTTACGTCACTTATGTCAGGATATACCTCTTTGATATATTTAATCCAATTATCTTTATTATTCATATCACAAATTGCATTTAAACTTTTTTGTAGTGAATTTCCCGCAGACCCTCCCTCGACACCACTCCCGTCCTCACCATTCTCGTCACCATTGCCGCCACTACCTTCGAATTCTTCAAAAATAGAAGAACCTACACATATGGTTGATTGGATAAGAAGTGGTTCTATAGAGTTATCTTTAAGAATGGAATGTAAATCTCTTTTATCAGAACCGTTTCCGATAAATCTAATTTTCGGAAATTTAGGAAATATCTTGTCAACAATCGCATCTTTAAATTCCTTAATATTTCTGGTACCAAAGCGAACATACCATGTACCTTCTTTTCTTTGCATTGTAATTGAACCATAATTATTTATGATATTATATGCTGTTACAGATTTATCCTTATTATTCCACAGGAGATATCCGTGACCATTTGTACTTTCACCATTATCTTGTTGAATGAGTGAGCCAGGATATCCCCATATAAATCCATCAGTATCATTTATTTGTTGTTTATGGCAATCTCCAAAGACACCGAAATCATATCCTGCATTCATGAACCATTTAATTGGATATCCACCGCGACCATTTTTAAAGACGCTTCCGTGAAAAAGCGCGACTTTAATATCTACAGTATCTTCAAACGCATTTGCATTGGGATATTCAGGGAGTTTATCAACTATTCCACTGCCACTTGTAGTACGTAAAACATCTCTAATAGAAACTACACCGAATCCAACATTATTATAGGAATATAGACCAGTTTCTTTGAGATAATGAAAAGTGTATTTCGTTTTTGAAGAAGTAAAAGCAATTTTAAGCATATCAAGACTATCAACTGTAGACGATTCTTGTTGAAGACTATCATGATTTCCACTGATTACGATAACAGGTGAAATTTCCAATATTTTAGCAATAAATTCAAGAAGCATAGTAACACCTTGAACACCGACATATGTTTTATTATGAAATATGTCCCCTGATATAACTATTATAGCGTTTTTAGAAAGCGATGATACTGATATTTCTTCAATGAAATGAGTGAAAACATGATTATATTCAGAAATGCGCGCTTTCTCAGTATCCCCTGCACGAACGTGTAAATCAGATATATGAATTATTTTCTCTATTTTATTATTATGACCGCAATTATTTAAAACAGATGTCATTTATTTATGATGTTAATATACGCTTATATCTTAAACAAAGCATAAAACAAAAAATCAAATTTTTTAGTGTTTATAGAAGAGCATTGACTTCATTACAATTATAAAATATAATATTTTAATAGTATAATGGATAATACAGTGATGAACACTACTTCAACACAGCCTCCGCCGACACAGCCTCCGCCAACCATTCCAGATACATCTGCAGCGGCATCAACATCGGCACCTCATACAACCTTATCAGAACCAAGCCGTGGTTCAATTGATGTAGCATACCAAAATGCTTCATGGTCAGGAGTAAAATCATTTGATACAACGAGTGCTATTGCCGGATTATATCTTTGGTTATTATTTGGATTTTTTACATCTTTATTAGGATGTGATCTTCAAAGAATAATGACAAAAAATATATTTGTAAAACATTTGATGGCGCTTGTAACATTTTTCTTCTTAATGTCTGTTGTAGATACCGATAATAATATAAGTGTCGCAATGACATGGTTAAAAACAATACTTGTTTATATATTATTTATGATATCAATAAAGAGTAAAATAATTTCATCCGCGATATTCTTAGGTTTACTTTTAGCTGACCAGACGTTAAAAGTAGAAATAAGTTATTTACAAAATAACAATCCATCCGCAAATGCTAAGAAGATTGCATTATATAAAGCAATAAGATACTATTTATTATTTGCATTAATAATAGTAGCTGTTATAGGATTTTTGTTCTATTTTCTAAAACAGTATAGTGATCATTATGATGAGTTTTCATTCATAGTATTTTTCTTTGGAAACAATCATTGTAATGATTTGTAAAAAAATGATAGAAAAAATGAAAAATTTGATTGATTTTATTTAGTTATCTCTAAAAGCAAAAATGACGACCCCTACTGCCACCACTGCTGCCTTCGGTACTCCATCCAAGACCCCTCCTGCCTTCGGTGCCTTCGGTGCTGCATTCGTTTCTCCTCCATCAATGTTTAGTAAGGATTCTGCACCAAAACCCTTTGTAAACAATATGTACGAATTGAACAATTACATTAACAGCATCAACTCTGGTCTTGAGAAGGATCTTTCTTTTAAGATGTGTGACGAGATTCGCCTAATCTGCATGAAATACAATGCCAATCAAGCGACGCGCAATTACAGGAAAATGGAGAAGAAGGTCAAACCCGTGCAAGTACGCGAAGTACGGGATGAAGCAACGGTTTCTCTAAAGGATTTGCTTGCTAAGGGCAAGGCAGCCAATATGGCTGAAGTGGCAGAAGAGCCTCCGAGCAAGAAGTTTAAGGCGGCAGACCCAGTCGCATAAAGTATATCATGACATCAAAAAATCACAATGATTTTTCAAAATAGCTACAAATGTTATTTTGTTTTTATGTTTATAGATGGTACTCATTATGATTTTACTATTAATGATATAAAAGTACAAGAAAAAATAGAGAAAAATCATATTTAGCATTATTATATACAAATAATGGTAAAGATGAGAATAAAAATAGAAAATTTAAAGCATATGAATATGGTATGAATAAATATTATTGGATTAATATACCAGATAGTCCAATCTTTTATATAATACCTGAAGATGAATTACTTAAAAATAATAAATTAAGTACAAAAGAAAGAATTATTAATAATCCGATATTAAGTATAAATTTGAATTCTGAAAAAAGTTGGTATCAAAAATATAAACATTATTATGATAAATTAAATAGAGAAGATATTATTAATCTCTTTATTTAAGTAAAAATAAATTTAGATGGACCCGGCGGGATTTGAACCCACAACGAGGGTATCCTCGATACCATAATGGTAACACATAAGACCCCAATGATCACCAGATTTCACCACGGGTCCTGTTCCACCTCCAAACGTCAACATAGAAGTTTGTGGGTGAGCATACTAGCTCACATTTTATATAAACAACAAATCTTTATATACTTTTTGGTATTTAAGCCTCCCAAGGATTCTTTATTCGAATATAATTATAAATCAAAATTTTCTATGAGTGTTTCATGGGACATATATGTAAATTTATATTTATTTTTCTTTAATATATGGTTATAATAATCCATAGCGTTTATTTTTAATTTTTTATCAAGTTTTTTACAAATTTTATAGAGTGTATTCATGTTAATATAGCATAATTCTTTATTTATGTACGGGTCGATATTATAATTGCATAAACATGGATATTTTGTAAAAAGGAATGCGTCGATGCGTTTACAGTCCCAATTGAGTCTTTTCTTCCAGTTTGTAGCTATAAATTCCGAATCATATTTAATAAGTTTTTTCCATTTTTTATAATCAAAAGATATTTTTTGAATACTCATTTCATATTTTGATAGTTGTTTTGCGAGAATATGTGAATATTTCATTGTATCTCTCGTATTTTATATAATATATAATTAAATTATGTTTATATATTTTATGAAAGCCATGGCCGTTCGTTTTTTTGCGCCAAAAAACGAACGGTTAGTTAAATTATATAGAAAAACGAACGGTTAGTTAAAAGATATAATAAAACGAATGGTCACATTTCAATTGAAATGTGACCATTCGTTTTTCTATTGCCGAAAACTAACTGTTCGTTTTTCTATTGCCGAAAACTAACAGTTCGTTTTTCTATTGCCGAAAACTAACAGTTCGTTTTTCTATTGCCGAAAACTAACAGCCGCTTATTTTCCGCTAAATATTTACATGCTTTTCCGTATACTTCAATATCATGAGAATTCATAATTTCTTTAAGGATACTCATAGTTTCTTTTGAAGGTGGACCCAATTTTTCAAGAGTTTCTATAGGCGAATCGCTTGTAAACAATGGATTTACGAAAGGTCGGTTTTGGTTTGCTTGACTGGATGTGCCTGCTTGACTAAGAGGATTTTCATATATTGTTGTAGGAGCTACACGACTCGTCCCTATACCGCTTCCATAATGAATTATACTATCAAGCGATTTTCTAAACATAACTCTATATGTATTATTATTTTTAAGAAGTTTAATAATATATTTTTTATTTGTTTTATTTTTACTTAATTGCGTAAGTTTGATTATTATTTGCATAATTTTTCTATATGATTTTGTTTTTAATAATTTTGTAAATAAATTATCAATTAATATACTGTCTTCCATTAAATATTATATATATTATATATTTAAGGAATGGAAAAGAAGACTATAAAATTATTTTCTAAATTAGAAAATCCAAAAAGTGATCTTGAATTAGTAGAAACTCTCGTACGTTTTATTAAATTTTCACATTCAAGTAATAAACATAAAGAATATGTTGATATATTACTTAAAAATAAGAAATATCGTACTCTATTAAAAAATAGTATAAAAAAATACAAAAATATACATCAAGACGCAGGCGGTGTTTTCGACGGTATATTTAATAAATTAACAGGGAGAAAGTCCGCAGCGGTTGCTCCTGATCCCCGAAGTTTGGAAGAGGAAGTTGCAAAGCAATGGCTCTATGTCGCTGCTAGACTTTCAGATAGATTTTCAGAAAAACCATATGACTGGAGGAAACCTACAATTATGGAAATAGACAACAATCTTAAAAATTTTAACGATAACTACCCAATAAAAAAGATAACATCAAGAAAATCAGCTCCTGTTAGAAATAATGAAAATAATGAAAAAGACAATAGAAGAATAAAATCTGCACCAGGAGCACTATCACCATTATTAAATATGGAACTAAAAAAACCCGAGAATCTTAGAAAATTTAACAATAACTACCAAATAAAAAAGATAACATCAAGAAAATCAGCTCCTGTTAGAAATAATGAAAATAATGAAAAAGACAATAGAAGAATAAAATCTGCACCAGGAACACTATTACCATCATTAAATTATGTATTACCACCTTCTCCCTCATCAAAACCTAGCACCGCCAGATCGCGTCAGAGTAATTCTCCCCCGCAGCATGGTCAGCCATCTCCACCTGGTCGGCGACGTGAACGGGGTCTGCCACCTCAACCATCGCCTAGTTCTCAGAGTGAAGCCTCTTCTTCGTACCAATCCTCACAGAATTCTCCACAGGGTCTGCCACCTCCACCTGGTCGGCGACCTGAACGGGGTCTGCCACCTCAACCATCGCCTAGTTCTCATAGTGAAGCCTCTTCTTCGCCTCGATCCTCACAGAATTCTCCACAGGGTCTGCCACCTCCACCTGGT
>Ga0164296_1002093_pt1 | contig 20208 bp, 17 predicted proteins | sample GEODES057metaG_FD_113533 | JGI IMG/M metagenome (GOLD analysis project Ga0164296, IMG submission 113533) | Dystrophic lake water microbial communities from Trout Bog Lake, Wisconsin, USA - GEODES057 metaG | ecosystem: Environmental > Aquatic > Freshwater > Lake | place: USA: Trout Bog Lake...
GCACTCTTTTGGGGGTTTGATCCAAAGAATTTCGACAATGTGTTTCCGGATGGAAATTTGAATTACATCTGGACAACATCAAGTTTTCATCGAACATCTGGTGGCAAAGCAACCTCTGACTTTACACTGGAACAGGCGGGATGGACCCGTGGCAACGGATTGCCGAATGCGACATCACGTGCAGGCTTGTACCTTCAAGTCCAACAACCGATCGTCCCTGCCATCTTACCGACAAGTACTCAATTTCAAATGTACACAAAGACAGGAGAAACACAACCAAACTACGTGTTTTTCAATTCGTACCGTACACCATACATCAGTCAAGTGTCTGGATCGACATTCTGTGCAGTATCGACGCTAGGATCCATCATCATAAGTAACCCTGGTTTGTACTGTCTTCGTGGATCCATCTTGACTTCTGGAAGTAATGCGACCTATTCTATAGCCTATGGATTTTCCACTACGGATGGTCATCCTGGAACAGGTACATTCGTTGTTGAACACGTGATTACACAATCCATGCAACCATCGGCAACTTTTTCTATTCCAGTCTACGCGTCAACTTCTACGTACATGTACATTGACATTCGACTTCTTCCTACGGCGACAACCATCCAACCAGGATCATGGCTCGCCTTGGCTCCTCTGGACCAGACGTTTATGAACTACTCACCCATAAGCACTGGACCCCAAATTGCTCTTCAGAATTTCACATCGTATTCGCAGCCTGGTGCAGGTCAACTCATCACACCAATTCCTTCATCGAATTCATTTTACATTAATCAGGCTGGAACGTTTTTGATTACGACAACACTTGCACTCCAAAACAGTACTTTGACAAGTGTTCAGTTGAGTAAAGGAACACGCGGCAGTGGACTTTCGTTGTTCACGTACACAACCTATCAAGGTCAATACGGACAGCCCAGTCTTGATTTTCTCATCCCAGTCACTGTTCTTCAGACTGACGCGACTGTCACTCCGTTTTACATGGACATCACGATGCAGAGTCTGGCTGGAAGTGTCGCGAGTGATACGATTGTTGGGTCGAACGTGTCATACATTCAGTTCATTCAAAACACGGCACCGACACCAACAGCTTCATATCCACAGAATGGAATCATGTTGACACCATCAGCGTCGGCCGGATCTCAATTTGCACTCGGGTCACCTATCGATTTCAGTACATCCAATTGGAGTAAAACGGGTGGAACAACTCAGATCAGTATACCAGGTCAAAACATACTGTTCTATGTCGGTGGCTTGTACACAGCCCAGTTTGTACTGTACACATCTGACTTTTTGAAATCTGCATCAGTGACTGTGACGTCCGGCGTGTCAACATTCACAACAACGTTCCCGATCGGTATCGGTCTCCTGCCACCATACAACTTTTCCATTCCGTTCTATATCGCCAACGCGACAACTCTGAATCCGGCGTCGGCAACCATTTCCTTTGTGACGACAGCTGGAGGAACTACGTACGGACTCAGTAACACGATGGTTTCCATCGGTTTGCTTGCGAGCAACTTGAATCCGACGTACAGTTACGTGGATTCCGTAGGCACCTATGTCATCCAACAAGCCGATTTGAAAATTGGAGGACAACTCGTCCAGTCCATCACAGGTGAGGAGATTGAACTGTACAACGACTTGTACGTTCCGTATGAGAACCAAGTTGGTCTCAAGTTGTTGACCGGGAAGCAAGACGTCTCGAACGTGTTTGATCCAGGGCGGACGTACTATGCCAACTTGCCGTACTACTTTTACAACAATCCTGAACTGTCCATCCCGATTTGTGCACTGGGACGTTCGGACGTGGAAATATTCGTCACATTTGCACCCTTTACAGGACTGACATTCTTGAGTTCTCTTGCAGGTGTTAGTCAATACCTCAGTGCAACCGTGATTGTCGAGTACGGGTTTTTGTCCGACGCCGAAGTCAATTGGATGCAGAGGAACCGACTCGAGTACCTGATGACACAGAATCAACTGACCACATTCAAAATTCCGGCTGGCATAACGACCGGTACTTTTCAGCTTCCATTTTTGAATCCTGTTCGGGAATTGTACATTGTGATTCAAAATTCAGGAACTGCTCCGTATGACTTTACCAATAATGGCTTGACAAACTTAGGTCTTTCATTCAACGGTCAAGAGTTTCTGAGTCGACAGATTACGGACAATCAATACCTACAGTACGTGCAGACGTTCCAAAAGTATAACGTGACCCCTGCAAGAAAGTTTTACGTGTACTCGTTCGCCAATGACCCAATGAATCCGAGACCGACAGGACAAATTAATTTCAGTCGCATCAAGGATATTTCACTTGATATAACGGTGACAGCCTTGACAGGTGTCTCTAGAAATCTTCGAGTCTACGCGACCAGTTATAACATATTACGAATCGAAAACGGAATTGCCGGCATGTTGTTCAACTTTACAACTCCCGTCAACTAAGTAAAACTAATTTGCTGTATATTATCAGTATGGCAGGGCGCACATCCCTTGCCTATTTCGGAGCCGATGACGTCATGCTTGTCGGCAATCCTGAAATGACCTATTTTATAGAAAAATATGCAGCACCGATTCCATTTGCAAAACGTCTTGAAATCATCACATTCGATACAAATGTTCTTTTTGGTTCAGAATCTAAAGTGCAAATTCCAAAACGTGGAAACATGATTTCTAATTTGTATTTAAAATTCATCACACCTCAACAAGGGTCTATTCCTTCATCCCTCTGTGACTCAGTGATGATGTACATGATTGATTACGTCGAATTGTATTTCGGTGGACAGATGGTCGAGCGTCTGTACGGTGAGTACATGGAGATGATGAATGATCTCAAGACGCCACAGGGGAAACAAGCAACGTTACAGTACCTGGTCGGAAAGGTCTTTCCGAGCACTTCAGGACCAATCAATGCAGAGTATACATTCCCACTTCCATTCACCTGTCTCCGAAAGGGTCTCGAAATGGACTCTACTTATATTGAGTTCAGAGTCATCCTCAAAAATTCAGCCCTGTTCACCATTCCGGCCTTTAGCTACACATCGCCTTTGAATATTCAATTGTTGGTCGAGTACGTCTATTTTGCAGACACTCTGAAACGAAACATCCAAGTCTATGAACAAGTTCAGAGACTCGAATTTATTGTTCCGCAAGGTACAAACAACGTACGTCTCCAACTCCAACTCATGAATCCAGTGAAGGAATTGTTTGTCGTTATTCAAAACACAAGTGCATTCGGATTCGATTACACGACCGACGGTGCTTTCAGTCCGGACGGAACAGTGTACACCAATGGTTCCACTGAACAGTTGGTCAATTTAGTTTTAAAATTTAATGGTGTCGAACGAATTTCAAAAGACATAGGTATTCCTATATACCTTCGAGCCATCCAAGCCATGGAATACCACACACGTGTCCCGGACAGAAAGTTTTACATGTATTCATTCAGTCTAGATCCAGAGAATGTTCTTCCGACAGGACAGGTCAACATGTCCCGAATCGAAAATCAAATTTTAGACTTGACAATGAATCCGAGCACTTCATCTCGCTTTATCAGGCTGTATGCCGTGAACTACAATTTTTTTCAAAATGGAAAAGTGTTGTTCCCGAACGAAGAGGATGGTGGTGACTTAAGGACATTTACAGGCAACTAAGTATGGAGCAGGCATATCTCCAGAGCGCCGAGGATTTGTTTCTTCCAGTGATTGAGAGTGCGACAGTGCTTGGATCACACTATGCCAAGGCGTGTGGTCGGAGCACAGTGACTGCACAGGACATTCAGTACGGGATGATGTATGCAGCACGTCATGTCACTGGAAAACAGATTGGAAGTCTTTTTCCAGAGGTGTACGAGTCGGGTGACGAAGATGAGGAGATGGAAGAGGTTCCAGACGATGAGGAGCCGTTCACACGGTATACAGGCGATGATGAGATGTTTACCAAGATGAACGAGTGTTTCGACACGTGGGACGAGTGGGAGCCAGACAGTCCGTTGGAACAGGCGCTGAAAAAGTCGATCGATGCAATTCATCACGTAGTATTAGATGAGTGAGCCAGAGCCACTTCCATATAGCAAGACGGAGTTTACAGAATTTGTCGAAGACGAAGATGACGAAGAGGATGAGGAGGATGAAGTCCCAGCCAAGGTGAAATATTCCGTCTTGCTCCAGGAGGAGGAGCCCGAAGACAATTTTTTTCGTGACTCATAGTAAATGGCAGGCATCATTGGTTCCGTAGCTCTTCAGCTCGAGTCGCAGTCCCTCAACTCCGTCGTCGCGGGTTTCTCCTTTGCAGCTGCTGTGGCGTGGATGGATGCCGTCCGCTACCTGATTTCTCAGGTGGTTCAGGTGAGCAAGAATGGTGGTCAGTACTACCTGCTCAGCGCCATCTTCACCACTCTGTTGTCCATCCTGGTCTACCTGGCCATCAAGACGCTGATCACCAACGTCAAGATTGATGAGCCCAGAGCGCCCATGTACGCAGTTACACGCGCTTAAGTGGAGTCGGGGCGATAGCCTGTGCGACAGGCTGGAAACGTTTGTAAATAAAGTAGCCCACCAGGGCGATAAAAATGAAAATAACCAGGGTCCATCGACCCACAAGAGGTCTTTTTTCTTCCACCTGTTGTGGTTTTTGAACTGTAATCATGTCATCCAAAATACGTCGCAGTTCCACCTTGTCAATTTCAGGCGGTGGTGGTGGCGGTTCCTTCTTTTCAATATGAATTCGTAAAATGAAAGAGTTGTAATCCAGACCGTTAAAGTTGACCAGTTGTCCGTTGATGTCGACCCAGCGCACAGTGAGTCTGCTCAGGACGTCTATTGGGTGTGGATAGGTCACCTTGATGGAATAGTCTCCACCTTCGTTGAATGTTTTGACTGAACCAGAGTTGACGTTACAGGGTATCATCGCGAACGAGTTTCGTGCGTTGGTCCCACTGTATGTGCCTGACCCATCTGGTTTCATAGCAAGTGCACTTGCCGTGATTGGTGTTCTGAGTTCATCAATGTCCAGAAAAATGAATTCATTGGTTGAAAGGTCAGCTATGGTTGACGACCTGATAAAGTATGTCCCAGATGAGTACACTTGGGACAAGACTGTGTCTGTCGTGACAAGGTTTGCTGTGTATGATCCAGCTGGAAGACCAATTAATTTTGAAAATGAATTCGAAATTGAAATTGAAAATGGACTGTTGGACAGGAACAGAAACCGTCCTTGGGTGGATACCCAGTTCAGGTTGGATGATGTCGATGATAGTCTTGAGTTGACTTCGTTGACTAAAGAGGCTGCCGTGTAAAACCCAGGGAACAGGTTCATGACGGTCGAGTTGAATGTGATACATGCGTTTCCGTCTTTGAGATTGAAGAATGTGTTTGGGAATTCAGCAGCGACGAGATCCACCTGAGTCACGTTACGTATCGGGTTTGTCAGGTGGAGAGTGTATGAGCTTCCTGATGGGTACAGGTTGGAATCACGGCTTTTGGAGTCGGCGTAGATAAGTGTCTCCATTATTTTACAAAAACAATTTAAGAATCAGCATCGGTCGATCCTGGATACTGGTTTTTCAAGTGTGTGTAAATGAGTGTGTGTAGAGGAGCGTTGAGTTGGTCTTTTGTCAGTGTAAAGTTGAAATTGACAGAATCGACTTGATAGATTGAGGTTGAGTTCTGATACACCTTGGCTCTTCCGTTAATCGTGTATGTTTCTCCGTCCGGATTGTGAATCATAATTGGACTTTCAAAACGAAGTGAGATGTAGACATTTGTATACAATGTGGGTGTGAGTGGACCTCCGTTTGGTGGGCCAGAAACTTTTGTATAAGATGGAACAAGAATTCCCATGGTATTATTTATTAAGAAATTTATTCTTATGTTATTTTAGATGTCTTTTCAAGGATCAGGTGCTGGTATATCAGGAACTTCGAATCAATTTGCTGTAGGGTATGCTCAGAGTGCAGGTTACACATCTGGTAACATCGGAGGATACGCGCCACAGGCTGGATATGCAAATCAGGCTGCTGCGACAGCCCAGACATTGCAGTTGACTAGTGTACAAGGGAATACACAATGGGGGTGGCAAGGTCAGCAGAGTAATCCCGCCTGGTTATGGGGAAGTAACCAAGGAACAGTGAATACAGTGTTCTCTCCAGGTGCTTTACAAGTAAGTTATGCAGGCTACGCCGGAAGTGCCGGAAACATAAACGGGTACGCTCCACAAGCTGGGTACGCTAATCAAGGAGCTGCGACAGCTGCTAACATTCAGAGTGCCGGAGGAATAAACGGAACTCAGTGGAATTGGGCGGGTCAGCCGGGAACCCCTGGTCATGTGTGGGGAGGAAATCAAGGGTCACCGTATTATGTTTGGGGACCTGGACAAATGACAGTAGGTTATGCAAATTCAGCCGGAAACATAAACGGGTACGCGCCGACTGCAGGTTACACTAATGGAAATATTGGAGGGTATGCGCCACAGGCTGGGTACGCCAACCAAGCTTCCGCAACTGCTCAAACTTTACAGATCCAAGGCACTGGATCTTCGAATTGGGCATGGCAGGGTCAATCAGGAATTCCAAATCACTATTGGGGTTCAAATGATGGGTACACCAATTATGTTTGGCAAATGAATCAAGGGTATGTTGGGTATGCGGGAAGTGCCGGAAACATAAACGGGTACGCACCAAGTGCAGGGTATGCAAACAATGCAGGTGCTCTTCAAAATGGTGGATATTCCTACCCAGTTTATTTGGCATACGGACAATATATTTTCCTAGGCTTGCCTCCAATCTACAACAACAGTTACTTTGCTCAATTGTACAATGTTGGAGTGAACGGTGTAACTGGAGCACAAGCTGCTGCATATCAGAGTCAAATAAGTGCCTATTTTGGGTATTCTATACTTACTGGCGGAAGAGTATACGCAATTTCTGACAAAAGAGTAAAAAAGAAATTTACAGACGAAACCCCTCCTCAATATCTGGATAACATAAATAAATTACAAGTTGAACGCTTTACATGGACAGATACTGTAAAAAATGGATCTGGTGTAGATACAGGATTTTTCGCACAGGACATTGAGTCTATTATACCAGAAGCTGTATCAGAAAGTCCTGATTTCATTCCAAATGTGTACAAACTGTCCGAGTATGTAGATTCTGAAACAAGGACAATTAAACTCACAGATCACGGACTGGCAGAAGGCGACTATGTAAAATACTTGAATAAACAAGATATAATATTTTACGCAAATGTTATAAAAGTTATTGATCAGAATACTTTTGTATTTGATGGTGTCGATAAAATTCCGGACAAGATTTTTATTTATGGAAAAAGAGTTTACGATTTTAAAGTTGTGGCAAAGGACAGGATTGTTCCTCATGCAGTGGGAGCTATTCAGGATCTGTATAAGATGATTGTCGATTTGCAAAGTAGAGTCGAAAAATTAGAGAGTTGTAGTGCTAAATAGTCCGACAGTTACAGAATATTTTTCAGAGGATTGATTTTCTTTATAAACAAAATCCCAAGCAGCAGGAGATATAACTAATTTTCCACATTCGTGTTTTATATTTTTGAATATAAAATCTGTCTCTCCGTCAAAAGCGCGCGTATTTAAATGCCATGCAAGTTTCAAATTTTGTACATAATCATTCTTCACAAGAAAATCAGAGTGCCAACCATATGATGTAGTTTTCTCGACCGTGTAGCCATCGATGACCTTTAAATTATCAATAAATTGGTCACACGGAACAGGTAACTTCTCATTCAAAAAAGTCTTGTACTTTTCCAACCCATCTTTCAATTTTTCATCGAGAAGGTCTACTATATCTTCCCATTCTATGTGTCGAGATATAGCTATTTGGAGACCATTCTTTAGATTAGGATCAAGTTTATTACAAACTAGACTCCTCGTCTTTTTGCCCGAACTTTCAAAACGATCTATAATCTTTTTGCAAGTTTCAGGACATAGGTGATTTGGAATTTCAAGGACAAGATCCATAGGTATGACTCCAGTGTATTCTTTAAGTATTCGAATTGAAATTAGGGTACACCACGATGGTATTCATCGTAGACATCCACGGGTGTGTTATTGAGCTTGGAAACATTAAAGCATCTCCCGGGTTCACGTCATATATTATTTTTGCAACTTTGATTTGACCTTTGTTCACTGCAAACAGAACTGTTACACACGAGTCTAAAGAATCTATGACAATTTCATTTTCTTCGCGCGTGTCCTTTACAAAAAATGATGATGGCACATCATTCGAGTAATCTAACCACATATTCTCTTCTTGAACAGTTTGTTTGTACCATTCTCTACAATCGAGGAATAAATTTGTGAGTGTTTCGTTCTTTATAACCTGCGTCCTCACGGCTTTGACGGCTTCTTTTAATTCCACACAATATATGTTATTCATAGAAGATGGTTTTATGATGACATATTTATCTAGAAAGTAACTTTTGTTTATTCCTTCCAAAAGTTGCAAGTCATATGTATTGAAAAAATACAATTTTTTCAATTCACTCGGAGGAAATACTAGAACTCTTTTGGTTCCTTTTACTTGACACATGATAGAATCATGTGCGTCGAAATGTAATTGAGTCGACATATTTTTTCCAATGTTTACTCGTATCGATGCACTTTCAGCAGTTTGTGGATGGATTGGAAGGTTCAATTCGTTGTATTTTGTTGTTGTTGCTAAACGCTTATAATTCAATTCCATAAATTCTTGGAATGTCATGTACATTGTTGTTATCACCCCCTTGAATTTATGCTCACATAAATTGCTGACAAAACAGTTTGATTTTGTTCTTCGAACTTCAATTTCCTTGTCTGGCGGGAACAGTTTTTCCATGTCTATATCTAGTTTATATTTGGAGACTTCGAGAGGAATTCCAGGAGTTGGTTTATAGAAAAAAGTACCGGTGATGTTTATGTCATCACTTTCAGTGATCGTTATGTGCGGCCATCCCGCTGGGATAAACAAACAATTTTCGGGATTTAATTGTATATCTGTAACAGTTGCATCGTAATATAATGGAAATAGATTACGGTCGGGGGAGGGATCTGTAATTTTTGAAAACCTTCTTTCGTTATAAAACTGGAGGTATTCATTCATTGAAGTCTATTCAGACTTTATTTCTGAAAGTTTCCACGCAAGAGTGACCCTCAGATCGTATACATCTCTTGCAGGACCCTTTCCTCTGTGTGCTATATTCGAATGAAACAACACCCCAGTGTTTGTATTTGGAAATATATTGATACAATCTTCTTCTAATAGAAATTGAGTTTCTCCACCCCAGTGCATGTTTATGTCTTTATTGATGTAGTAAAGAAAAGTCCACGTGTTCGGAGCTGAATCATCTATGTGCCAATTTCCGTCGGTTCCGAATGTATGTCCATTTGCATACACTCTTTCAAGTTTGAATCGTCTTCCTGAAATTTGTTCTATTTTTTTCACCATGGTTTGAGTGAATAATGGTTGTGTTGACAAATCCATATGCCAAAATTTTTTAGTCACTGTATCCCCCGCTGATTTACCACTAAAATCCCAAGACCCATGTTCTATCAAATTGTATATATATTTGTAATCACTTTCACTTAATATTTTGTTATATGTAAATAAATTGTGCCGGAAAGGAAACCCTAGTCGTTTCATTATAAATTGACTTACAGCCCAACGACCGGAACCATTTTCAACTTTGGAAACTCGGTGAGGAACACACGACGGAAATAGTAAAAGACAATTGTTTGTAATTGGGACTTGGTACTTGTACTCTTCGAAATACAAATCTCCTCCAGTGAATGGCTTTGGTTCCTCCCAAGTATAGTAAATTGAAGTCAAAATTGCCTCGTCCGAGTGTGTATTGTACATGTCTCCATTATTGTAGTAATTGATGAGCGTGGAAGATATAGGGTGATTTCTCAAATAATTGTAGACTATGTTCTTGTTTATTGCGTCTTTCTTTACAGTTGTCAGATTTGTATCCAACATTTTTAGAATGACACTGTTTGGACACTCTGGACCATAAAGGAAAAGCCCTTTATTTTTCTTTTTCTCACCTGACGGCCCGACTGCAGACCCTGTATGCTCACCATCTATAAGCCTATGTTTCATTTTGGTCAATTCTTCAAGGAATAGCTTTCTGTCCTCGCTGTTAAAGTAGTTCCGTACGATAAGAAAAGGGACTGGTTCGGTAAAGTAATCAAATTCCATATTAATTTCAGTGTTATTTTTTCATATATTTTCACGCGAGCACATTTTTCCACAACCATCCCGTGACTATATACTTGTTTACTGCGTCATATCCACAATGTGGATAGTCCCAAGTTGCCGGAAATAGAACAACTTTACCCATCTCTGGTTTCACCTTCTTGTAATGAAAGCTTGTTTCACCACCTTCTTCGATTGTATTCAAATAAAAAATGAATGTGATAACCCGTGTTCTGTTGTACTCGACCATCTCATCATTGTGCCATCTATAGTGTCCACTTTTCTGAATTTGGAAACCGCACTGCTTCAAAAGTTTGAAATCTTCGTAAATGTGCCTTTGAAGCTCGGTCGGAAACTGTTTTTGAATAAAAACACCGTATTCCTGTAAAACTTCTTTCAATTTTGTATCTAACAAATTGGTGATTTTCTCCCAGTCGTCAAAACGAGAAATGACCAAGTCCATCGAGTTTTTCATTTCAGGAATCAAGCCAGCCGCAGTGTTTCCTGGCATTTTTCTGCCGTCATTTTCAAACTTCTCAATGATTTCCTTGCACATTTCCTCTGTCAAAACCGAATTCTTTTCAAAGACCAAGTCCATTGTATTATAATGTACTCTGGTCTTTAGATAGTTATTATAGTGACATCTCCTTGAACAGCTACTCTGTACATGAAAGAGTGAGGAACAACAAAACCATCACCTTTCTGAAATCTAGTCCTTTCTCCATTTATATTGAAGTGTCCGTAACCCTTGATGCATGCTACGAATATATACGGATATGAGTACTGCTGAGAATAACTACCGATATTGAAATAGTCCATATTATTTGTAAGTACTCGTCGGAAGCGCCAGGGCAACTCACCCGAAGAAAAGTTCGACTTGAAATTTTCATCATACTTGAACAGCATAATTGATAGTAAACGCTTCAAGTTGTCACTTTTAATAAATTCATTTTTTTCACCAATAACTTCTTGGCAGACTTCATCACTCACTAGTTTGGATTGGTAAACAAAAAAGTAATTCCTGTTTTGTTCTTTTTGTTTAGAAATTTCTGACAGAATGCCTTCATGAATAGGGTTCCACATATACAGCAAATCTCTGTCTTGGTGAGGAAATAGAATGACTCGTTTCTTACCTTTTACTTGACATAGCCAATTGTCCCAGCCATCACAGTGTAAAGTGGTTGTGGTTTCCCCGCCAAAATTTGCCCAAAATGAAGACATTATAAGCTCCGATGGATGAGTCGGTGCAAACTGTAAAAAATAATCTTGTTGCCCTTGGACAATATATTGCCTCCTACTTTTTGTTTGCATAAATTCGTCAAATGTCATATAATCTTCACTGACCCAATTTGGATATCTATGCTCTACTGTAAGAGACGGAAATAAAGAATTTTTGCTTCTGTATACAAGCATCTTTCCTCTGTCTTTAAATATTTCAGGTAAATCTACATCTGGAATGTTGTGCTTGGAGATTTGGTGCTTATGCTCTATAGTTGTAACCGCTGTGTACCAGTAATTTACGGCAAAATTGAACCCATCGTTACATGAAACTACCAAGTGATACATTCCTGCGGGTATAAACAACATCTCCCCTTCATTGAGTTCGACGACAGTTTTGTGAGCAGAGTAGTACAATGGAAATGTAGTTTTGTCTGGAAATTCAGTAACTATTTGAGAATATCTTGATTCTGAGACAAAGGTTGACAGATTCATATCTTTCTTAAAGATAAGATCTTTATTTATCTTATGAAGCACATCATTATTGGTGCCGGTCCAGCCGGTCTTCAAATGGCATCCTTTCTTGAAGATCATCTCATTCTTGAAAAAGGTTCCAGCGTTTGCTCATTCTTCCGCCACTTTCCCCGTCAGCGTGGTTTCATTTCAATAAATAAAGGAAGGGATCTCCGTTTTGACTGGAACTCATTCTTGGGTGACCCCGTGTCTTTCAGAGATTATTCCGAAGATCTGTACCCTAGTGCAAACGACTACCTGCGTTACGCGGAAGACTTTGTCAAGCGTAAGAATTTAAATATACAATTCAACTGCGAAGTCAAAAGCATCGAGCGACTCGATGATGGCAAGTTTTCGATCAACCAAGGTGAATTTGTTGCGGAAAATGTATACTTTGGGATAGGGCTGGTTCCCCGTGAACCAAGCATCAAGGTGCATCCCTCCATCCAAGTATTCACTTATGCAAACATGCCTCTTGACAAGGAGGTCTATCGAGACAAAACTGTCATCATCATGGGCTCTGGCAATGCTGCTTTGGAAACTGCAGATTACATCGCCCCTGTCACTCGATTCACAACAATAAACGGCCGTGAAACAAATGCTTGGTTCACACATTACCCTGGTCACGCACGGTCTAAAAACTTTACATCGATCGACAGTTTCTTTTTGAAAGCCGGATCATTCAATGTGTATGCATCTCAGCCGGTCGATAAATTTACTGATTCTATCGAATATCAACTGGTGAAAGAATATCTTGAATTTGCTAAAAGTGACATTATTAAAAAAGTTGATATTGTCATTTTCTGTATCGGGTTTCGGTTCGATCCGTCACTTGTGAAAGATCTTGTTGACATTTGTCCCAAATCTGGATTTCCTCTTTTGACCGATTCGTTTGAGAGCACGAAAACTCCTGGTCTCTTTTTTATTGGAGCGAATTCACAAGCCAAGGATTACAAAAAGGGGACATCTGCTTTCATTCACGGTTTCAGGTACAACTGTGAGTACATATCAAGACACTTGAAAGGAATCGAATCAAGTGTCTTGTCACGAGAAGAATTGATTCATATGGTTTTCAAACAGATGAATACGAGTTCTTGTCTTTTACACAGATTTGACTATTTTTGCGACGTCGCCGAACGACTTCCGGATGGAAACTGGAAATATACCAAAGAGGTGCCTTACCCACGAGACCCACCCGAACAAGGGTTTACCATGCGTCTCGGGTACACAAATCCGTTTCCGAACAAAACTTTTTTACAACCTTCGTACATTCATCCAAAAGATTCGCATTTGTGCATTTTTATCCATCCAATTTTCCAGACTCGACAAGCTCAATTTGAACTTCCCGAAGATATTTATAACGAATTTTCAGATACAAATTGGCACATCACTCCATTCATGTACTTTCTTGATTTTGTAGAAGGAAACAAGACTGCAGTTCAAGTGAGAGATCTTATACAGCAGATTCCGGACAAGCGGGGGGGGAGACGTGAATTTGTGTAAGAGCCTCCAAGAGTGAGGGTGCTTTTTCTATCTCTGCGTACCATTTTTTCTGATCATGTTCAATGTAAGCAAATTCACTTTTGTAATATTCTTTCCAATCTATAGATTTAGGGAAACTATTCATCCAAAAATACGTCGGATCGTAAAAGTAGTATTCAAACCCATGTGTTATTGCGTTTATTCCGGGCCAGTCCGAGTACCATCTCGAAGTCACATCATATGAAGCGAAAGCAAATCTATTTTCAACTGGAAAATTTGTGGCTCTTATATTTTGCCAATATTTGGTGTCTACCCTTCCACTCAATGCATAATGTAAACTGACGAAATTTACAGTTTGGTCCCATTGCATTTTGATATTCTCGTTAAACAAGTTTCGATCATGTTGTGACATAGGGGCACCTCGATACAATATTCTTAAAAGAGAGTATGCAAATTCGTGAGTGAACCAAAGACCAGTTGATTCGAGCGGCTCAATGAATCCGGCAGCCAAACCTATCGCAACCACATTTTTATGCCAAACCTTTTCGTGGATTCCATTTCTCATATGAATTTTTTTGTACTCGAGAATGTCCGGCTCTCTTCCAGTTTTCCGAATATGATTCTTAAATTCACTGAGGGCTTGATCATCTGTCACAAATTTGTTTGAGTATACATATCCCGTCCCAATTTTGGACCATAGAGGAATGTTCCATACCCAACCATTCTCGATAGCTGTACAGTTTGTATAGCCGACAAGTTCTTTTTCTTTATCAATATATGGCATATGTGTCGCCCAAGCCATGTTATTAGGTATAACATTTGAGTAATCCTTGAACGGAACTCCTAAAGCACCTTCCAAAAGGATAGACTTGAAACCAGTACAATCTATAAACAAATCTGCAGTGACTCGAGTTTTGTCCGACAATTCGAGAAACTCAATTCCATTTTCACTTGTTTCTATGTTCACAACTTCCTTCTGGATATGTTTGACTCCTCTTGGTCTACAATAGTTGTCACGTAACCACGTTCCGAATTTCGTCGCATCGAAATGAAGTGCATAACAATCATGCTGAAAAGTGTTAGAATCGCATTTGAACTTGTTCTTTCGGACAAGAGCCATATTTGCAAAAAATGAATCAGCAAAAGAATTGCAAGTCTCTGGAGAAATAAACTTTTGCTTTGCCCATGTAAAATATTTCTTCTCTTCTAAACTTACTGTTCCGAATGGATAAAAACACTCGTGCCCGGGGCCTAAAAAGTCTTCGAATTTTATGGCAAGTTTATATGTCGCATCTGTATCTTTCATCATGTCGAGTGGATGAATTCCAACCAAATTCATCCAATTTACAAATCCGCTGATAGTCGATTCTCCAACTCCAATAATCGGAACGTTCGGAGACTCTATGAGAGTCACTTCAGCTTTCGGAACACCTAAAAGTGTAGCCGCTGAAATCCACCCTGATGAACCTCCACCGACAATTACAATCCTCATTTAATCTCAAAAAACAATATTTTTATTTTATTTAAACGGAGGTCCTACTGCCCATCCAACAAGTGAATATCTCACCCCTTTTGTGACTGGTGTGACACGATGTCTTACGATCGAGGGAAATATGATCAAGGTCCCTTGTCGTCTTGACATGGTATCAACTTCGTCATCTAAAAGACCAATTTGTAAATCACCACCTTCATATTCTGTTTCTGGAGACAACTGTATACTGACACTCAACTTTCGACAACATGTCTCTGGTGAACTTCCGGTATCTGTGTGCCACTTATAGTGATCGCCTTTCTTATACCGAGTAAACTGTAAGACTGGAAGATGTTCATGATCGATGAAGAAACAATATTTTTCATAATTTAATTTTTGAATTGTACCCATGATTCTTTTGTAGATCCAATCATTGTCTGGCATCGGATCGATCCAGTGTACATCACTGTTTCTAATTGCTTTGTTTGTTCCGTGAAGCATAGTTCCACGCGTAACACACTTGGAAGAAAATGAGTCTATAACACGTTTACATTCTTGTTGTGTAAATACATCTGGGATACAATAATAGGATCCAAGTTCCATTAAAGAATTCAAGACAGAATTCTTTAATGTCTGTTAGTGTTCACAAAGATGTATTTACACAGTCAGAATTGCAATCTATATTTACAGGTATATTCCATCCTAACAATGAGAGTCGCTGGAGTATAAATAAACACTTTTGGGAAGATGGTATACAAAACAAGTCACTGGGAACTGTGAACATGTTTAGAATAGAAGGTCCGCTTCGCACAATGATTGAAAAGATTCTACAAAAGCACCTTTTGCCCGGTGAAGTCTTTCAGTACATCCAGTACTATGAGTGGAATCAGTTGAGTCAGATTAATTGGCACAGTGACAATGGTAAAAAAGCAGCCATCACAGTATATCTCAACGATCAGTGGGATCCGAATTGGGGTGGATTTTTCTGTTGGCAAGAAAAGAATGAAATAGGTCACATGTTGGTTCCCAAGTTCAACTCGGCTATCGTGCTTCGAGGGAATCCTCCACACCACGTCTCACTTATAAGCCCATATGCGCCAGTTCGAAAAACTCTTCAAATCTGGATAATCGAAGCTCAAGCTGCTCCCGCTTCGCCACCTCCTCCTTTAGAGCCTGTACCAGAAGAGCAGTGATGTTTCCGTATGCAACCGAATACATACCCTCCTTATCAGCGACAACAACCTCTGGCAAAACTTCAATAACTTCCTGTGCGATGACTCCAGCGAATCTACCTTCTATATCGTTACGCTCAAAAGTGTACCCAGATATCTGTTTCACTTTCTCAAGTGCATCCGTGATTGGCTCTATGTTCTTCTTCAATCTCGCGTCGGAACCGGCCGAAATGTTTCCGGTAGCAGTCAAGCTTCCGTTGTGCGTCCAGGCTTCATAACTTATTATTCCTCCAGTTCCACCAGCTGCGTTGTTATAGTACTGCAGGTACATTGTCTGACCCGTTCCTGCATCCAGATGACAGTTTCCATTGGTCGACAAGAGTCGAGCCTGTCCAGATACTGTATTTCCGGGGTTCCCAGAACCCAAATACAGATACGCCGACCAAGTTGTGTTCGGTCCGAGGATTACAGTCGAAGTGTCACCGTTAGAAAATGTTGCTGTTTTACCGCTAAGGGAACTACTGAAAGTTCCAGTCGACGCTGAAAGTGTATTCGACCCAGCAAGTGCACCATACAGTGTACTCGCCACAAGAGTACCTCCATAAATTGTTCCAAATTGATTTGCGGATGTTCCTATATTTACAGTTCCTGTACCATTTTGAGGAGCAAATTCAGTCGAGTTGAAATAATATTTATACGTCCCTGCAATTCCAATGTATGTTGCATTGACTCCAGCCATCAAAGAAAGTGAACCGCCTGAATTTGTCAACGCGCCTCCAGTTGTAGAAGTACCGCTTGTCGTTCCGTACAAGTTCAAATTGAATGTTCCAGGATTGGTTGTATTGATTCCGACAGATCCGTTTGCACTTTGTAAATAAATGTATGGAGATGTCGATTGAGCTGCTAAACGCAAGTCGCCAGCGTTGTTTCGAAGAGTCGCAGAGTTCGCAGGTCCATCTGCACTAAGTGAAGGTCCATTCAAATACAGAACTGTTGTTGAGGATGATACATTTGCCAAAGCAAGTTGAGAGTATTGTCCAGTTCCACTGGTTTGAATTGTCGCTATGGCAGCTGCCGAAGAAGACATTTGATAAATGTGTAAATTGAACAGAGGGGCTGTTGTTCCGATGCCGACATATCCGGCCGATCCTCCGCTGTTGTAAATTGTCATAGCGTTCGACCATGCATTTGAATTTGCACGGTATTGGAAAATCAATGGTGCAATACCGGATGATGAAGTTGTTTCGGCCGTCATGAGACGATGACCCGCACCGGCTGAATTTGCACCCGTCTTGAACTCAAGTCCGCCAGGCGCATTGTAACTCGATGAACTACACTGAATTCGAATGATTCCAGATGTTTGTGCGTCTGATACATTCGAAAATGAAATGGCACCAGTACCACCCCAGACATCGAGCGGTGTACCTGGATAGGCGTTGTACCCTGCTCCGGCCGTTGCCCACGTTCCAGTGACTCCAATACCGACATTTGCTAAATTGTAATAAATAGGGTACGGTGAAATCGAAGTCATTTGGGTCCAAATCACAGTCGCAGTTGGACCACCCCATTGAACTCCTGCACCGGTCGTACCACCAGTCGACGTCAAAAACTGACCGTTGATTCCATCCAGACCGTTGATACGAATACCCGTGGATCCACCAAGAGCTGTCGCTGAGAAATTCAAGAGACCCTGCGTCACATTCGAGGCGTTCAAATTCGCAAGACCGCTTGCATTTCCGACATGTAATGTTCCACTCAAAATACCAGACACATTCAAAGTCGTCGTCACATTTCCTGTAAATATGTTTGCGTTGAACACATTTGCGTTCGAAGACACGTTCAGATTTGAGTGAAACACAGTGACGATGTTCGCCGATGCTATGTTTGCATAATTGGTGACTGCTAAATTTGTCGTGTTCGAGTATTGACTCACATTCAAATTGATAACATTTGCTAACTGTGTGTTTGATGTGTTGATATTTGCCGTCAGGACGTTCGCATTATTGACGTTGGCAATATACGTCACATTCAGGTAGGATATATTTGCACCTTGGTACACGTTCAGATTCTGGATGTTCGCCGTGACTATATTTGAGCTCTGAATGTTGGCTGTCAATACGTTCGCATTGTTGACGTTCGCGATATAGGTCACGTTCAGGTACGATATGTTTGCACCTTGGTACACGTTCAGATTCTGGATGTTCGCTGTGACTATATTTGAGCTCTGAATGTTGGCTGTGAGGACGTTCGCATTGTTGAGATTTGCAGTCATAGTTACATTCAGATAGGTGACGTTGGCACCTGTCGTAACATTTAAAAACTGGACGTTCGCTGTGACTATATTTGCATTTGTTATGTTTGATGTAATCAAGTTGGACAAGAAGATATTGGCTGATGTAAACACGTTCAAATAAGAGATGTTGGCTCCACTTGAAACATTCAGGTTGACGATATTGGCAAGTTGGACATTAGCTGTTTGTATATTTGCCGTGACGAGATTGGATGAAATCACATTGGCTTGTTGAAACACGTTCAAATATGAGATGTTTGCGCCACTTGAAACATTCAGGTTGACTATGTTAGCAAATTGCAGGTTGGCTGTTTGGACATTCATGGTCAAGACGTTCGCATTGTTGACATTAGCAATATAGGTCACATTCAGGTACGATATATTTGCACCCTGGTACACGTTTAATTGTTGGATGTTTGCAACTTGTAGATTAGAGTACTGGATGTTTGCCGTGAGGACGTTGGCATTGTTGACGTTCGCAATGTACATGACGTTCAGGTATGTTACGTTTGCACCCGTGAACACGTTGAGCTGTGAAATGTTTGCGTATGTGAGGACGTTGAGATAGGATGCGTTGGTCGTGACGGACAAAAGGTTGGATACATTGACTGAATTGGAAACAAAGACGTTTCCGACGATGTTCATGGATTGTTGAGCTATGGCTGAACCTATGTTTGCTGTTTGGAAGAATGAGTTTGCAAAAGGGAGGGATGGGCCACCGACACCTGAAATACCGCTCGATGATGGAATTATGATACCAGTGGTTGAAGTGTATCCGGACAAGAATGTGTTTTGCTGATGGTACACTGAGTTTCCGAATGCAGCGACGTTAAAGACATTCATTGTGATGACGTTGGCGGCAAAGATGTTTGCTTGGGTGTATACGTTCACGTTTGGAGTGAATACGTTCCCGATTCGAGAAGAGGGTGTACCTATTCCGGATGCAAGGTCTGAAGACGGGACGATGATTCCTGTATGAGTCGTCACTCCTGTGACTGTGAGGGTGCCTGCCAATGTCACAGCGCTGGATGCGCTGGTAAAAGAAGATGTTCCAGTGCCTTGAACTGTGACATTTCCAGTCATTGTTGTGTTCCCCTGTGTTGACACATCACCAAAGTTTGTGATGACGGGCATCTTTCTAATTTGAGTCAAGATTTTTAACAGTCTACGGTACTTTGAAATTTCGACTTGAGCACTCCATACAGTGAAGTGAAGAGTGGTTGGTCAGTGGTCATTTGACATTTGAGCTCCCTGGATTCAATAGGTGTACCACCTTGTATGCATGCCGTGTTACTCGTCCATAGTCCATACGTGCTTGTGACCATCCAAGCATTGCTCGAAGAGTTTCCAGAAGGAGACATACAGCTGACAATCATATTACAATACCGAAATGATGCATACAGATCGGTAATTGTTTTTCCGTTTCGAAGTGTAATAGCGTCATGAATCAAAAGACCCATTTCTATTCTTAACTAGATTTTAAAATTTCAATTTCTTGTTTTAGATCTTTGATAGCTTCTATGAGAAGTGCGACGATGTTTCCATATGAGACTGCGTATGTTCCATTATCTGTCATCGTGACAACTTCCGGAAGTACTTCCAGTACTTCTTGAGCCAAAACTCCTGCTTGTCGATCACATACCATATCGACCCTGTCAAAAGTGTACCCACCTATTTTACTGACCTTTTCAAGTGCATTCTGTATGGGTCGAATATTTTCTTTGAGACGCTCATCTGAACCAGCTGCGACACTTCCAGTAACAGTTAAAGTTCCGGTAGAATTCAGTGTCATCCTATCAGAACCGTTGTACCATCTTAAATCAGTTGAAGATCCTGGAACATA
>Ga0164296_1002100_pt1 | contig 20158 bp, 27 predicted proteins | sample GEODES057metaG_FD_113533 | JGI IMG/M metagenome (GOLD analysis project Ga0164296, IMG submission 113533) | Dystrophic lake water microbial communities from Trout Bog Lake, Wisconsin, USA - GEODES057 metaG | ecosystem: Environmental > Aquatic > Freshwater > Lake | place: USA: Trout Bog Lake...
AATATTCCTAACTTAGGTCGTGCACAGGAAAGGGCACAGCGTTTTAGAGATTTCCTCAAGCGTTGTAGTTTTCAGTTTCCGCATATAATTTATGTCGCCGGCAATCATGAATTTTATCATGGTCGGTGGCATGGCAGTATTCAGCATCTCAAAGACGAGTGCGCTAGGTTTCCTAACATTTACTTTTTGGAAAGAGATAGCAAGACTATTGATGATGTAACATTTGTGGGCGGAACACTTTGGACAGATATGAACCGAGGTGATCCGCTAACCTTACATGGTATTAAAGACATGATGAACGACTTTAAGATTATTAAAAATGATCTAAAAGGATTCACACGGTTTACTCCTATGGAGGCCGCATTACGTTTCAAGGAAACTGTTGACTATATTCGAACTATAGTAGAAACTGATCCACTTAAAAAGTATGTTGTCGTAGGACACCATGCTCCTAGCTTTAGTAGTATCAGTGCACAGTATCAAGGTCAAACTATTATGAATGGTGGCTATGCCAGTGACCTAAGTGATTTTATTTTAGACCATCCGCAAATCAAATTATGGACACATGGACACATGCATCAATGTTTTGACTATATGATTGGCTCTACTCGTGTAGTTTGCAATCCTAGAGGATATGAAGGATACGAACCCGACAGCCGTTGGAACCCACAAATTTTATTGGAGATTTAATATGAGTGAAAATTTAACGCCACCTAGTGTACCAGAAATGCTTAGATTGACTGGTGCTAATCAAGCCGAATTTATGATGCATGTTGCAGAGCATGTTGAAAAATTAGAGGAAGCAGTTAGTCAACTGCAAGCCCGTGTAGCTGAATTGGAGTCTAAAAATGGCGACAGTACTGAGACACAGTGATACTTGCCAGGTAAAGATAACAAAAAGTTCAAAATCAATCGAAGCTGTTGTTTCTCAATTTATTTTTGAAGATAAACTTGACATTGTTCTTAATAAGAGTGTAAAATTAACACTTAAATGGAACGGTAAATGTTACGAGGGTCGTAACGCCGGAATGGATTTTGAAAGTGCCGGGCCTGTTGTAAGTAAAACCCAGATTGGAAGATAATGAAAATTGGTCTTAGTTATAGCCGTTGTATCCGAGACATCGTCGATGGAGTGGTGGACATTGACGATGTTCTTGTTATCATTAGTCGTACGGATTTTGATCCCCGCATTGATGAGCAATGGCAAAGTATATGGGACGGCTATCGACAGCCTTACGGAATGAGTAATCCTGAATGGTACTACTACTCGGAAGAAGATGAGGATCGTTTTCGTTCAGCAAGTATTGAACTTTGGGAAACAGGCAAGTTGCATCAGCCACGTAAATTTGGTGCAAATGCTGTTCGACGTCAAGAGATTTGGTTAGAAGCTGTGTTGCCCAGTAGTGAATTGGCAAAAAATCCTGCCGCTAAAAATGCTTGGGAAAAATTCCAAACAGTAGCAGGCCTTACTAACGTAGAACTCGATGACAAATATCAATGAGATACATTGTACTAATGGCGGTAATTGCGTTGGCATCCTTAGGATCTTGCCATCGTAACAATAACACACCGGCTACTCCGTTACTGTTAACTTTAACAGAACTAGAGCACTTTAATAAAGACTGCAATAAAGCTAAAGAGCAATTAGAACAACTTTATTATATTCAAAATATCAAATCATTTGCAGAAGATCCAGATGAGTTGTCAGACGATGATCGAACTTACAATCGTCTATTGAAAGACACTATTTGGTGGTACACTTATACTTGCGGTAACCAATTATGAAAACTTGTATTTTGATTCTGGTAGTTGCTAGCCAACTTGCGTTTGCCGAATGTAATGTAAAAAATGCTAGTCTATTAGCAAATGAGCACGAAGTCGGAAATATCGAAAATCTTCATAAAATTATTACAACCGGTAAATGTGTTGTAGATTTTGATATTACAGTAGATGGGCAATCACATCATTTACACGAGTCCGAAACTGGATTAGAGCAAGAAGCAAGTCTTTGTTACTACGCTAAAGAACGAGCACGTAAAAATTTACTGTTAGATTTGGGTGGAACTTTTCAATCCGAAGCAGTAATCAGTTGCAAAGAAGGCGATACTCTTCCTCCCAAAATTAAAAAAGGTGATATTATTTTGGAGAACGAAGTTGCCAAATATAAAGTAAAAAAGTATTTTACATATAAAGGTTCACAATGCCGTATGTTTCAAGAACATTATACAGTTGATAGGGAACTAAAAGAATATCACGGAGTTATTTGCCAATCAAATAATTCGGATACAAACTGGGTAGTGGTGGACAAATGGTAATCAAAATTAACGTAGAAAGAAACTAATGGTGTATTTGAATCATAAAATTGTTAAAGAAGCGTTGACTCCTCTCAAGAAAAAGTTTTACATACCATATGACGGTACTAGCCAAACTCGATATGGTAATACAGGACGGTTTGGATTTTACGTTGAACGTACATTAGGAATCAGACCAAACAGTTCGAGATCGGCCGATACCGAATATGCAGAAGTCAAATCTGTTAATATTAAAAATACATTCACAATAAATCCAGTTTCAATTGGAACAATTCCTTATGCCGAATACAACTATCTAAAAAACAATTTTCCAAACGTATACTTTACTAGTAGCGATCCATATAAGAAAATGTTGAAAACTCTATATGTTTTTTATAGAAAAGAATTCCAAGACGATCCTGAATACAAAGTAGAACGATGGGTGCATGTTGACATGAATAACCTAGATGATTCAACTAAACAAATTTTAGAAAATGATTTTTGGTTCTGTGTTAAAGCGATGAAAAAATATACTTATGATACTTTGAGTAATAGAACCGATCTAAATCCATCAACACACTATTTAAGATTGGGCTACAAAGGGGATGGATACTATAATTATCCTTGCTGGAAATTCAGTCCCGAGTTTCTAAAGAAGATTTACGAAATTGGTGAATCAGTAGATTGACTTATATCTGAATCACTAGTATAATATAATTTTACACACACAGAGAGGCACACAATGAAGGCATTTATAGCAGGCACAGTTTTTGGACTAGTACTAGCTACTGTTGGATTTTCCGGCATTGCTCGTATTATGGACAAAGGCGTAGACACAGTTAAAACACAGAGTCAGGAAATGGCAAAATGAAAACAGCAATTTTGAGTTTAGTAATAATGACACTAACCGCTTGTAGTACTACAGCCGGTTTTGTAAAAGGTGTCGGTGAAGATGTTAAAGCAGGCACCGACTGGACCGCTTCTAAAATTAAACCTAGTTATAAGGACTAATATGAAAAAACTTTTACTTACAATTCCTCTTATTGCTATTTTGGCTGCCTGTGGTTCTACTAGTGACCCTTATGAACGTCGAGCAAATGCTGAACGTGAACGTGTAGAAAAATATGTAGAACGCAGTATCGATAAGGCTCCCGATTGGATGTTCAAACCTCCACTGAGTAATAGTGCTGTTTACGAAGCAGGTACCGCTATTAGTCAAGATATGAGCATGGCAGACATCAAAGCCAAAGCAGATGCTTATGGTAAGATTTGTATGGCCGCAGGCGGTACTGCTAGTCAACGTACAAAAATTTATAAGACAGACAGCGACCGAGCAAGCACTGAGTTTAGTGAAATGGCAATGCGTACTAGCTGTAAAGAAGTCGACCTTACTGGTGTAGAAGTTAAAGAAATTAAACGTATTGCCGAAGGCACTCGATATCGAACCTATGTGCTGGTAGCATTACCCACTGGCGATGCTAATATTTTACGTCGTGCTAAAGAAGAAGCAAAAGAAAGACAAGTTGCTGCCGGACGTCGTGAACAAGCATTTAAAGAGCTGGATCAGTAAATGTATAATGAAATTGAACTGACAGAAATGGCTCGAGATTATGAAGCTATGGAACAACAAGCTGTACAAGATGCAGAAGAGTTGCGTCAGCTTCGAACCGGCGAAAGGATCATTGTGCCTGTAGATGTAGAACATGCTCGAACAATGTTCAAATTAGCTTGTCATTATCTTAGCTACAATGATCCAACATTTGAATTGGAGTTAACAAGATGAAATTTAGAAAAAAACCGGTAGTAATTGATGCTGTACAATTTGTCTATTCTGATGAAGGTATTGCCGCTCTTCGAGAGTTTTGCGGTGATGTATTAGGCAACATTCGTAAAGAACGCCATCCCACTGCCAAAGGTGAAGCAGAAATCGGAACACTAGAAGATGGTGTACATTTGACTGTAAAACATATTGCCACAGAAGGTGACTGGATAATTAAAGGGGTGCAAGGTGAGTTTTATGCTTGCAAACCGGATATTTTTGAACAAACTTATGAGGAAGTAAAATAATGCCAAATTTGGTGCCAATGGTAATTGAGCAAGAAGCTCGCGGAGAACGTAGTTACGACATCTATAGTCGACTACTTAAAGATCGTATCGTTATGTTAGATACAGATGTAAATGAACATTCAGCAAGTTTAATTGTAGCACAGCTACTTTTCTTAGAAAGTCAAGGTAATGAGGATATTAGTTTTTTCATTAATAGCCCTGGCGGTGTTGTTACCGCTGGCATGGCAATTTACGATACTATGCAGTTCATCAAACCAGATGTCCAAACCATCGTTATGGGGCAGGCTTGCTCAATGGGTAGTTTACTCGCCACTGCTGGCGCTCCTGGCAAACGCAAGATTCTACCAAACGCTCGCCACATGATTCATCAGCCGTCGGGTGGTGCTGGCGGACAAGCTACGGATATGGAAATTCAAGTAAAAGAAATCCTAAAAATGAAGCAAAATCTTACCCAGTTGTATGTCGATCATAACAGCAAGGGCAAGACTTTTGATGAATTTTATGCGGCTATGGAGCGAGATAACTTTATGAGTGCCCAAGAAGCACTAGATTTTGGTTTGATTGACGAAATTATAACAAAACGCTCGTAATATGCGCATATAAACGTAGGGCATAGTATACTATAAATACTTTAACAGGAGTATGCTATGGCCCGTAAACAGTTTAACTGGAGCCTCTTGGATCGATATAACCTTTATGCAATGTTGCATGAGTTAGGTAATCATATTATTGACAAAAAAATTCCAGTTCTAGAGTTACAAAAACTCTTAAGTAAGCATATTAAAAGTAAAATTCCTGTTAAAGTAGTTCGTAAACAAAATGATCCCACTCAGAAACGCGGTCAACTTTATATGGGCGGAACGTATTACAGCTATAACGATTGGAATAATCAACGCCAAATTGAAATAGTTTTTAGCTATCATCCCGAAGATACTACAATTAAAATCAGCGAGTACCGTTGGGGAAGATTATGTAGTCTATTTGCCGATACTATATTACACGAACTTATCCATATGCGGCAGTATCGTAGTAGAGAATTTAAAACAATACCAGGATACGAAAGTACAGCCCATTATTATAAGCAACGCATGGATCAGCAGTACTATGGTCACAAAGATGAAATGGGTGCATTTGCATTTAATATAGCCTGCGAGATGTTAGACAAATTTGGCAATAATAAATTAACTATCCAAAAATATATGGATAGTTTACAAGCCAAAAGACATAAAAGAACAACATATCATAGATATTTGAAAACTTTTGATTGGAATTATAATCACCCGATTATCCAGCAACTCAAAAGAAAAGTAATTCGTAATTTAGACTACGCTGAAATTGGCAAACCATTTAAGACATCGACTCACTTGACTTACTGATAATTAAACTGTATAATATACACTTGTACAGTTAATCAGTGGAGTCAAAATGAGCGATCCTTGCTATAGAGTTATTTCTGATTTAGAAGACCATCCTAGTCGTTTAAACAAAGAAGCTATTATTCTAGCTCAAGCAGAGTTGGGTAATAATGAATTCTTCGAAGGTTGCCGCCTTGCACTCGATCCAATGATTACTTTTGGGCTTAAACAAATACCGGAGAAAACAGATGAAGATGGTACTGGGATGCCTTGGGATAGTTTTACTCTCGCTCTTACTGGCTTCGTTAGTCGCAACGTTACCGGTAATACTGCCAGAGATATGGTTGCATCCATGATGAAAAGTGCCACTAAGGCAGAGTGGAACGGATGGTATCGTAGAATTTTAATCAAAGACTTACGCTGTGGTGTAAGCGAAAAGACTGTTAATAAAGTAGTAGAGAAGAAATATGCAGACTATGCTATTCCTGTATTTGGTTGTCAGCTTGCCCACGATAGTGCTAATCATGAATCGAAAGTCGCTGGGAAGAAACTTATCGAAGTTAAACTTGATGGGGTACGTGTCATTACTATCGTTCGCAGTGATGGTCGCGTGGACATGTTTAGTAGAAACGGTAAAGAGTTACTCAACTTCCCGCACATAGCAGAACAGATTAGTTCTGTAATTAAACAAAAAGGTTCTAGCAAGAGTATGGATGTTGTACTAGATGGCGAAATTATGTCGTCTAGTTTTCAAGACTTGATGAAGCAAGTACATCGCAAAGACAATGTAGAAGCAGGTGATGCTATTCTTAACTTGTTTGACGTGTTGCCATTGGAAGATTTTGAAAAAGGTATCTACAACAAAGATCAAGCCACTCGTAGCCAAATGGTTAAGTTTTGGGTAGAAACTAATCAAGCTCTTTTGCCTAATGTAACCTATGTTGCAAATGAGCTTGTAGATCTTGACACCATTAAGGGGCAAGAGCGATTTAAAATGATCAATACTCAAGCTGTAGCAGGAGGCTATGAAGGTATTATGATTAAGGACCCTGATGCTCCTTACGAATGTAAGCGTAGTGTTGCATGGTTAAAACTTAAACCGTTTATCGAAGTTAGCTTGGAGGTCAAAGAAGTTGAAGAAGGAACAGGAAAAAATCTTGGACGACTTGGAGCACTTGTATGCGAGGGAACGGATGACGGAAAAGAAATACGTGTTAACGTGGGATCAGGCTTTACTGATTTTCATCGCGATAGTTATTGGAATTCACGTGATTGTTTACCTGGTCAGATCGTAGAAGTACGTGCAGATGCTATAACACAAAATCAAGATGGAACGTATAGTTTACGTTTTCCTCGATTTAAAGGATTCCGTGGATTTGAAATTAAAGAAAAAATATGAAACAGCACCCAATTAATAGTTTAAATAATTTCATTATGGGATGGTATATCGACCCTTCTATATGTGATAGACTAATTGATCATCATAAAAATAGTCCAAATAAAAATCCAGGGCTGTATGGTGTATATAATAAAGTCGATAAATCAATTAAAGAATCAATCGATATTGGATTTCAGCCTCATGAGATTCCCAAATTTTATCTCGATGCATTAGACCAATGTGCTTACAAATATCTCGAAAAATACAAAGAAGCAAGTTTAGGCTTTGATATTCACGAATACACTAAAATACAATATTATCCACCTGGCGGTGGATTTAAAGTGTGGCATATGGAGAAAGGTTCATTAGATTGGCCTATTGTAACCAGGCATTTAGTTTTTATGACATATTTAAATGATGTAGAAGACGGAGGTGGTACTGAGTTTTTGTATCAAAATATAAAAACAACTGCTGAAAAAGGACTTACACTAATATGGCCTGTAGAATGGATGTTTACACATCGAGGAGAAGTAAGCCCAACAGAAGACAAATATATTATTACAGGTTGGTTTAATTTGCGTAGGCCAAAACAAAGACAAGATATATTACCCCCAGATTTAAGGACAGATAAATGAATCCATTTAGAGACCAAGAAAAATTCATGCGAGCTTGCGATCAAAGTGTAGGCAATTTTAATGAAAAACAATATAAATTATATATTGATCTAATTGCAGAAGAGCATACAGAATTAAACGAAGCAATAGCAACTGCTAATTCAGTTGAACAATTAGATGCCTTAATTGATATTTTAGTTGTGACAATTGGTGCTATTCATTCGGCAGGATTCGATGCCGAAGGTGCTTGGAGAGAAGTTATGAATACCAACTTTGCTAAAATTGATAAAGAAACAGGCAAAGTGCGTAAACGTGAAGATGGCAAAGTTTTAAAACCTATTGGCTGGGTACCACCCGATCTAAAACCATTTATTGGAAAATAAAATGAGAAATAACTATTGGTCTTGTTCAAAGTTTGCAGACTGGGTACGGGGTACACCTAAACTCAATGCCGGTACTAGTGAAGAGTGGGACGAATGGACTACTACAGCCAAAATGCGTCATAACTTCCGTTATTGGGTTGCAGAAGAATTACTTAACGATATTCAAGGATTTTTATTTTACATACCAGAAAGGTTAAATGACGTTAGATATTACATTAATAATCGCTGGGTCTCTCGTAGCCACGCTCTTACCGCTCATCCTCGCGACATTAAACCCGGTCAGTGGCAGGATGTGGGTAATCGTTTCTTGCCTTGTCTATTTAATGAGCTTGTGGATTTTGTGGAAATAGAACAAGCATGGCATTATGTAATGTGGAATGACGAGGAACAAAAGAAATACAATGTTCCCTGGTACCGTAAAGGTTGGTTGCGTTGGCGTACTTGGCGTTGCCCAGAAGCCGGATTGGCTTACTTGAATTGGGCTATGGATCTTACCAATAAAGAGTTCATCGAAGAAGGTGAAAAGGAAGAGCCAACATACCAAGCTAAGGCTGCAAAAGAAATTTTGGAATTGTATCAGTGGTGGTGCATAAAATATCGTACTCGACCGGACACACATGATGCTAGCGGGTGGAGTGCTTACTGTGAGGCCGCACGTTTGGCCAACGATGGTAAATTAAGTTTTGGTGAAGATAAAACTCCTGAGCTTAAAGAAATGGCCGATAAAGCTCTTGCCAAACTTCGTGAAATTGAAGAAGCATACGAAAAAGAAGACGAAGAAATGATGATTCGTCTAATTAAAGTGAGACAAAGTCTATGGACTTAAATTTTAAAAGAGTCTGTATAATAGGAAGTCCACGATCAGGTAGTCAATATGTTTCCGAATTAATTAGATTATCTGTTATGAGAGCATCTGGCAAAGCTGTATATAATTTAGCAGAACCGTTTACAGACAATCAATTATATCAACTTGTGCTGGATAAAGATAATTATTTAAAAAATCAAAATATCAACAAGTTACCACCGATAGAAGAACGTATAGAAAATACAATATCTGTACTTAAAAATGCTAATTTAAATCAACAAATAGTAATTAAGTTGTTTCCTTACAAATATCTTGTTCCGCATTTAACAAAAATATTAGATACTTTATATAATGCTGATTTTGTTTTTTTAATTCTCAGAAGAAAAAATGTCGAAGATCAACTGTTAAGTTTTGCAGTAGCAGAAACTACTAATTCCTGGACAGGTATAAATGGGGAAGGTATTTTGAATTCCGAAATAACAATTAGTCCCGAAACCCTGAAAAAACTCAAAATAACTCACAAGTATTTAGACTATTTTGAGTATATATTAAATAAATTTACATTAAAACATTTACCAAATATTTATTACGAAACAGCAGTCGAAGATTTATATGACCTGTTGCAAATACCTATAAATACACGCGAAATGACACTTCAAAAACAAATACCTTCGGATCCTTATCAGTTTATAACTAATGCCGAAGAAGTAAAACAATTTATAGAAACATTAATAGATGGAAACCAATTACATAAAACTTGAACACTCTACTCCTGAACATGCAGATTGGTTTGTAGTAAATTGGTGTTTAGGCAACACTTGCAATTACGAATGCTCATATTGTCCTGCGGCTTTACATGATGGCAGTAAGTATTGGCCCGATCCTAGCGTAATTAAAAACTTCATTGCCCGTGTAAAAGATCATTATTTTCATAAACAAATATATTTTGAATTTACTGGCGGTGAAGTTACTATGTACAAACACTTCATTGAGATATGCCAATTTTGTACAGAAATGGGTGTAAAGGTTGGATTAATATCAAATGGCTCACGCACATTAAGATACTGGGAAGAAAATAAACAATACTTCGACCACGTATGTCTAAGTTATCATCCTGAATTCGCAGATGAAAAACATTTCATCGATGTTGTTAAAATGTTAAACAATGATGTTCGCACACATGTGAATATTATGATGAGTCCTGAAAAGTTTGATCATTGTTATGCCGTAGCAAATAAGGTAAAGAATTTAGGCAATATTAGCATGGCGTTACAACCATTAATACACGATTTCGGAGAAGTAGTTTACGATTATAACGAATTTCAAAAAAAGATATTCGATAAACAACACGAATTAATTACTAAACATATTAAATTTACTAAAAAATTCGATTATTACAGAGGTGCTATGAAAATGATCAATGTCGATGGAACTAGTCAAATCTCTAGTGCACATCGATTTATCAGTACAAAAACTAACGATTGGAGTGGCTGGAAGTGCTATGCAGGTGTAGAACAACTTATAGTCGACATGGATGGTAGCATTTATCGAGGGTGGTGTAAAGAAGGTGGCGCAATTGGGAAAATCGATGATGCTGTAATAAACTTACCGTCAGATCCAATAATCTGTAGTAAAACAATGTGTCATTGTAATTTTGATATAATGAGTACAAAAGAACTTTAATATGTACGGTCACGATATAATTAATACAATCTGCAGATATGCTTGGGATTATCCTGTTTTAGGCATTGCTCGAAATGAACTAAGATTTTGTTGTAGATCTCACCCAAACAAAATACCTGAAAAAGATTACCAAAGAGAACATCATCTATTCACTGGATTTATTCCTATCATTGAAGTTAGGAAAAGCTTATTAAAAGGAATTCGTCATCCTAACTGTGCCACATGTTGGGAGTTGGAAGATGCTGTTGGACGGTCTCCTCGAACAAATTTTGAAGAATTTAGTTTATGGGTACATAAACATAATGTATGGCCAGGGTTGTCTAGGTCGGAAGTGAGAGATAGACTTTTAAATTTAAATGACGATCTTATCGAAGATTTAATCAAAATTAATGTAACTAGAATGATAGAAATATCTCTAGGAAATACTTGTGATTTAAAATGTGTATATTGTAATCATCATTATAGTAGTCAGTGGGCAACTGAAAAATTAAAATATAAAGAAATTACTTTAGAAAATATCGAAGATGAATTGCCTAAAACAAATACATTGTATGAAGATATTTTTTGGAAATGGTTTGAAATTGAAAGTGGTGCATCTACACATGCAATTAATTTCATAGGTGGTGAACCATTAATTATTGATAAATTTTATACATATCTAGATAGAATAATTAGTTTTTATGAGATCAACCCTCCTGCAAAGGACTATATTGATATATCAGTAGTATCTAATTTTAATACTCCACCTAAACTATATCAAAAATTTTTATCAAAGACATTGGACATAATACTAAGTGAAAAAATTAAATTAGATATGAATGTCAGTATAGAGTCAATTGGTAAAAGAGCAGAATTTATTCGTACAGGAACAGACTGGGAATTACTAAACAGTAATATTAACAAGTTTATTTCGTACGTTGATATGACTGATCTTAACAAAGATGACAGAAAAGTAATATTTAATTTACAAATAGCGTTAAATGCATTGTGTGTCAGCGACTTGCCAAACTTTTTTAGATATGTTGTAGATCTCGAAAAAAATAATGAAAGAAAAATTCACATTAGACAGAATCAAATTACCGATCCTGGTTGGTTAAGTCCTGGTATTTTACCCCCGGAATATGTAGTTTATATAGACGAAAGTATAAAGATAATCGAAGAGCATTTAGCAGTTCAAGTAGAAAAAAATACATTGAGAGAATATAGCCCATTCGGCAGTTGGGATAGGTATGTTATATTTTTAAAATCTGTTCGTAAAAATATAGAGAATCCAAATAAAAATATTCAAGCACGTAAAGATTTTGCATACAATATTGATAAATTATGCGAGCGCAGAAAGTTAAACTTTCATGAAACTTTTCCAGAAATGATAGAATTTTATAACTTATGTAAAGGACTGAATTAAATTATGGATGAATATTTTTGCCACTCTCCTTTTTATCAACTGGAAATAACAACAAGAGGTAAGGCTCGTGTTTGTTGTAAAATGCCCGAAGTATTAGTTTCTGATAAACAAACTGGACGAGAATACTCTGTACAAGAAGATGGAATTACAAAAATTTGGGAAAGTGAATGGATGACGGATCTTAGGCAAAGATTCATCGATGGCGGGAAAAGACCAGAGTGTAAACATTGCTGGGACGACGAGGCCGCTGGAATAATTAGTCTAAGACAACATGTTAATAGGGTTCCTATAAATATTCAAGCACCTGTTATAACAGAACTAGTGTTAAAAATGACCAATAAATGTAATTGTGCATGCAGAATATGCGGTTGGGCTCTTAGCAGTTTATGGCAAAGCGAAATGGAGAAAACTAATCGTTTGCACAGATCTTCAAAAATTATAGAGATAGAGAGTATAGAATCTAATAAATTAAATGATAAAAATTTTGAAGATTGGAAAAAACATTTACATACTGTCACACGTTTATCACTATACGGTGGTGAACCATTAATTAGCGAAGAGATAATATCAATCTTAGAATATTTGATCGAAATTGATAGAGCTAAAGAAGTACTATTAGCATTGAATACCAACGGTACAGTAACTTCTGATAAAGTAATGAATTTACTTAAACAGTTCAAAACTGTACATTTACATTTTAGTATAGATGATGTCGATGAACGATATAACTATCAAAGATGGCCTGCAAAATTCAATAATATTTTTGATAATCTTAAAGAGGTACACGATAGTTTTGACCCATCTCAAATGGAAATATATATCTATATAACGGTTAGTGCATTTAACATACTAACCTTAAATGATGTACTAACGAGATGGTCAGAATTTTCAAAATTTGAAATCAAATTAGAAAATAATATTTTTGAGCCTTCTTTATTAAGTGTATTATCTATTCCAGAGTCAGTAAAGTTAAAGATCGAAGAGTATTTAGATCAGTTTGATTGGAGTCCTACTAAAATCAATTTTGGTAATAAAAAGCTAGACTACAAACAAATAATTCTTAATTTTATGAATTTGCACAAAAGTACATATTCCTGCAAGGAGTATTTGTACGAGTTAAACAAATGGTTAGAGCTAGACGACAAAAGGCGAAAACAAGATTGGAAAACTACTTTTCCAGAATTATATCAATTGTTAATAAACAATGAATAAACCATACTGCACCGCTCCATTTCATAGTATTCTAATAGATCCAGATAAAACTGTAAAACCATGTTGTATCTGGGATCATACTAAACCAATAGGTAATTTGAATACGCAATCATTATCTGAAATATTAAATGGAGATTATTTAAAAGAAGTACAACAACAAATGTTAAAAGGTGAAATACCTATAAATTGTACTCACTGTGCAGAAAGAGAAAATGTTACTGGTGTCAGTCCAAGGCTAAATGAATATAGCGAAAAAATAGTACCATACTTGAATAATAATAAAATTACATTTTTAGAGTTTAATTCATCAAATTTATGTAATTTAGTGTGTGCCGCTTGCAGTCCGTCATGGAGTAGTTCATGGACCGAATATGTTTCAGATCATTCAGATATGTTGAAAGATTTTAGAGAAATTAACGACACTGGAAAACCTACTTGGAAAATACACCCTCCACGTACTAATTTTGCTATTAATTTTTTTGACAATATCGATTTGTCCAATTTAACTAGATTGACGTTGAAGGGTGGAGAACCATTTTTAAATAAAGAAAATATTTTGTTGCTCGAACGGTTAGATAGTGAAAAAATCTTACCTAATATAGAACTATCTATTACTACAAACGGTACATTTACATCTGAAAAAATTCTAAATTTAGCAAATAAAACTAAACGAGTATTTTTTGGAGTATCAGTAGACGGTGTTAATGAATTAAATCAATACATAAGATTTGATCCAAAAAATCCTGAAAAATCTCATACTGATAATATTAAGAGAAACATATTAACTTATGCACAACTTGATAATGCGGCGGTGCAACTGCTACCTACAGTTCAAGTACATAACATTTTTAAATTACAACAGTTAGATAATTGGTGGATTGATGAAATATATTCTATGAATACTAACACAATTAAACCTTATCATAATTTTAATCACTTATTATTTGGGCCGAAGGAATTACGTATTAATGTGTTAAGTGATAGTACAAGACAAACATTAATTAATCATTATCAATCATTGAAAAATAGTGAAATATATAATGTTGTATGCGATGCTCTTAGTAAACCTGCTGTCGATATTCATACGCATAATAAATTTGTCAATTATACAAAAGTTTTAGATAGCACACGTTTAACTACATTTTTAAATTTAGTACCCGAAGCCATCGACGATATGGTTTATTGGTAAGTTAAATTTAAAATTCACGGAATAACTGTAAATTTTTTAATCGATCATTTTCGTTATATTCTAAAATAGCTTTGTATAAATTATTTCCAAAAATTACATTTCTATCTTCTAAAAAATGATTATGATGGATTTGATTATCTGTATCAGGGTTAGAAAAATTAAGTAAAATCTCAGCGGCTGTTGTACCATAATTAAAAATATAAGGGCTAAAACAATTAAGATGAATTACACAGGGTATTTTATATTGAATTAGTAACTGTTCTAGTTCTTTATACCATGCATGGGCCGCCCATTCCCAAAATGCCTGAGAATAAAGATATGTGTAATACTGTATAGAAGCATCTTTAATTGATGATAAACTAATATTTGGCATCGTGTCTGGAGTTGTTGCTATCATATTTCCACTTAAAATTCCAGCATTTAAACCAAGATTATAATCATTTGGAATTCTTTCGTAACTTGTGTGACAAAGAATCAATACTTTTGGTATACTTAAGGCTAGTTCTTTTAATAATATTTTCCTAACATACCACCATGCACACCCACCTGCACCTATTCCCCTGGGCGGAATTGTTCCAATAGTTTCAGTTAACAAATTTGTAACTACTACTGGCCAATCTGTTTGACTATCTCTATCTCTACAATAACTATCCCCGATAATTAGTATATCATTCCATTCGTAATTCATTTCCTATCTCCGAACAATATATAATCTTCCTTAACGTACCCTTCCATAACTTCACTACCTGATCCTTGATTAGGCTTACTATTTTTATTGTCCAAGCCGCCCCTAATAGGTACAATTGCCCAGGTACAATAATCAGTAAAATGTGGTAATGCTTTAAGTTCTTCTTCTAAACTAAGCGTTTCTTCTCTATTATTCGGAGCCATCATAAATTTAATTTCTAAATGTCCCGATCCACCGTTATTGGCTTTTTCATCAGCAATTGCTTCAACTACTCGAACAAACTTATTTCTATCATAAAATTCAAAATGTACACTAAGGTTCAAATCTCCATAGTGTATTATTTCTCGATAGTAATCCGGCAATCTGCTTCCGTTACTATGCAAACTAACATGGTGTCCCATAGCATTTAAATAACGTAGCCAATCTAAGAAATTTTTATTTGCAGTTGGTTCGCCGCCACTAATAATAAAATTAACTGCTTCACCTTTGGTAAACTTTTCTTCAATTAAACTAGTAGCTTTCATTAATTCTTCTAATGTCTTGTGCCTATCAGTATTATTATGAATCCACGGCCAACAGTAACTACAATCATAATTACAGCGACGACCTAATTCCCAATACACTTGTTTTTGATTACTAGCATGAGTACGTTCCATTGCAACAAAATCAGTTAATGTATTATCACACTTATCAGATTCTGTTTCCATACCGTTGCTTTTACGCAACATATTTTTAAACTCAATTTTACTAGTTTTAGGGATAAACAAATCTGCACCACAACTACATACATTACGTTTACAATCTATCCAATCTTCAGGAACTCGAAAATCTTCAAATACATTTCCTAATTGCCCACCAACGCGACAACTGGCAGTCCATACAAAACCATCCATATCTATGTATAAACTATCAACACCGGCACCGCATTTCCAGTTTGGCAAAAAATTCAATTTAGCGCCGACTAACTCATCTGTGCTCCAATCTCTCCAAGCGCCGTTTTCTGCGTATGTTCGAATCGGTTTTCCGGGTGTAAAATCCATAATTTTCCTTGTGTTTTATTTATTGTTGTACCTTTACAACAAATTTTTTTATAAAAATTGTTGACTTAGTTGTATTTTGAGTATATAATATGTATATTGTTTAATAAAACAGGAGCAGAAATTGGCTAAAACAGCAACTAAAAGTCGTACACCAAAAGATCACAGTCCAGTTTGGGAAGGACACGAAACATTAACAGCAGAGCAATTTGCATCAAAGTTTCGTGAATCTATGAATTATTACCGTTTGGAATTTTCGGGCAAGGATTTAAAGCCCGCAGTTATCAAATGGATGACTAGTATTGGCTGTACTAAAGAAGACATTGCCAATTTTAAACGTACCAAAGATAATCGTTGTGGTGTAACAATGGGTGCTATCGCTAGTAATCTTCTTCGCGGTATGCCTTCTATTCGTGCAGATTTTAATCAAGGTCGCGATACTAGTGCATGGTTGCGTGAAGAAATTGTTGCAGTCATCGAAGCAGGTAAAAACGATATTGAAGAAGTTGAGATTACTGAAACTAAACCCTTAGTAGTACAACCCAGCATTCAGGATCGTTTGCGTGAAACTGCTTACAGAATGACTGAAGAAATTGAAGATGCTATTGAAGGCTTCCAAACAGATCCAGAAACATTTGATCCAAAAGCGTTCAAAATGCTTAATTTGCTCAAGGGCAAAGAAGTCAAAGCCGCCCACGCTAGGGTTATTAAAACCCTCTATAGCAGGGATTTAGCTGAACTGGAGGAGTTGGCATCCGGAAATGCAGATGAGCAGTTACGTGAAGGTTACGCCCATCGTACAAAGAAACAAATTCGTAATTTGATTACATTTTATCAAGAAATTATGAGCGCATGTGATATGCTTGGACAAGAAGCCAAAGCAAATCGTAAGCCAAAAGCTCGTAAAGCACAACCAAAAGATAAAATTGTTGCCAAATTAAAATACATGAAGAGCAATGAACCTTTGAAATTGGTTAGTATTAATCCTACTGACATTATCGGTGCCAAGGAACTTTGGATCTTCAATACCAAGACACGTAAATTGGGCAAGTATGTGGCTGCCGAATATCAGGATTTAGGTGTTAAAGGCACTACCATTACTGGTTTTAGTGAAATGTTAAGTGTTCAAAAGACTGTACGTAAACCGGAGGAAAAACTTAAAGAGTTTAAAGCCGCAGGTAAAGTACAATTGCGTAAGTTTTTGGATACTATTAATGCTACAGATACAATGATGAATGGTCGTATTAACGAAGATACTATATTGCTCAAAGTACAATAAGCTTCCAAAACATGGATAAATACTCCAAAGAGAGTATTTATTCATGGCCCAATTATCAATACAGGACGGTATCTTACAATTAATAAATTTGGAATTAGCTAATTCCACTGGTACATTTACTCATACCGGTATCTATAATATTAACGGAACACTTAATGTAGATACTATTAATGCTAAGAATTTAATTACAGATCAAGGCGGGTTAGTCGGCCCTAAAGGAGATCAGGGTATTCCTGGGCCGCAAGGCGAACCCGGACCACAAGGTATTCCTGGGCCACAAGGCGAACCCGGACCGGCATCAAATGTATCAACTGGCATTTGGGAAGGTAGTGCCGAATCCGATATTAATGGGAAAGGTCTTAGTTGGTCATGGGATAACGGTACAGCACATTTAATGTATCGTAGCGGTGGAAAAATATGGACTAACGGCCATTATGACACAGGTCCTGGAAGTACATACAATATCGATGGGATTCAAGTACTAAGTCTAACTGAACTAGGGTCAACTATTACATCTAGTAATTTAGCATCATTAGGCAATTTAGAGTCTTTAACTGTCGACGGCGATGTTGCAATTGGTGAATTTGCACATTTTAATACCATAAGCAATCGATTAGGTTTAGGAACATCTGAACCTAGTGCTTCGATTAATATTATTGACAACAATGTCAGTATTGTAATTGGTAGTCCTGTTCCTGGATTGGCTACATTCGGTGCAGAAAGTAATAACGATGTTGCCATTGTTACAGATAACTTAGCTCGTATTACTGTTAAAAATAATGGTGTAGTAAATATCGGAGATCCAGTATACGGTGGCGGAGCTCTAAATGTATACGGTACACTATTTGCAACAACTGTACAAACTGATATCAGGATTGATCGCAATCATCCATTACAATTTAGTGCAAATCCTGATCAATCTATCTATGGATTAGGTCTAGTTTGGTCAGGTACTGGGTATACTCGTCAGTTGGTTATGATGAATGGTCCTGATAGATTATGGACTACTGAAAGTTTCGATTTGGGTCCGGAACAATGTTATTACATAGACGGTAAACCTGTAATAAGTGGAGGAGCTTTAGGTCCTACAGTTGTTAACAGTAATCTAACAACATTAGGAAGTTTACAGAATCTTACTGTTAGCGGTCCTGCGAAATTCTTAGATAGCATCACTGCTTTGGAAAGTGATCTATTGGTTAAAAATATTGTGCTAAATGACGGTGTGAATAGTTTAACCATTAGCAATACCCAAATTAATTCAAATAATAATATTAATATTACTTCAGCATTGACAACAATTATAAATGGTAATAGTAATCAAATCAGTATCGGTGATACAAGATTACAAACTCGACCAGTTAAAGTATTTGGACCGCTAAGTGTTAATATAAACAATCCAGATCCAACAGTTAATTTTGCAGTTCAAGGTGACGTTAGTATCGGCGGAAAAAGATTTACCAATGGTACAAGTGCTCCTATTACAGGAACATTTATGGTTGGAGACATTTGCTACAACACACAACCAGGAGTTGGCAGTTATGTTGGCTGGATATGCACAGTATCCGGAACACCAGGACAATGGTTTCCTTTTGGTGCAATTGTTAATCAATAAACTTGATTTGTTGTTATAAAAACGTATAATTACATTATGCGGCCTTAGACATTCATCCCGCAATATAAATTCTGCATGTCATTGTTAATAAAGGAAAACAACAATGACAACACTACAACCAGTAGTATACAAATATCAAAGCACAAAAGAATATGTAGATGCATTCCCATGCGCATACAGACAGTGGCGAGCAGATAGTCACTGTAATACTATTCACGGATATAGCTTTTCAATGAAGTTCTATTTTGGAACTAACGATTTAGACGTTCGAAATTGGGCGGCTGATTACGGTGGACTTAAAGAGCTCAAAAAAATCTTAGAAGATCAATTCGATCATACATTGTTAGTAGCAGAAGATGATCCTGAATTGGAAACTTTTAAACTACTACAAGAAAAGAAAATGGCAAAACTAACTATCCTGCCAAAATTAGGATGTGAAGGTTTGTCGGATATGCTTTACAAGTATATCAATGGTGTTTATATTCCGGACATGTGGGGTCCAAGCGAAGCAAGTCGTCTTTGGTGCTATCGTGTGGAAGTCCGTGAAACTCAGGCTAACATGGCATTTAGAGAAGGGCACCGCGAGTGGAATGAAGATTTACTTTCGTAAACTTTGGCGCCTTTGGGCAAAAGCATTGGGAGAAAAATCGGGTGATACGGACGAGGAATCGGACCGTATTGCTTGCATTCGTACCTGTATTGTGTTATCATACATACTTACAAATATTTTTATTATCTCAGGCGTTATAAGGCATTGGAATGGCTAAAATCGGATTTGCATGTAAATGGATTGACTTTGAACATCAAACAGATGGTATTAAAATCACGGATGATTGTAAACAATTTAATACTGGAACTACTACAATAACTTGGCTTCGACGCCAAACTCGTGAAGTAGCCGAACAAAAACTATGGGACTTAATGGTTCAAAATATCGAATCTACCCGCAAACTTGTAGAAAGAGTAGGAACACTAGATGACAACTTACGCATGGTTAGGTTATCAAGCGATCTTTTACCTGCATATACTGAGCCTAATTGGAGTTATTTTTGGCGCTTACCTGCCACAATCAATTACCTCGAAACACATTTTTATCAAATTGGTGAACTTGCTCGTAACAACAACGTTCGTCTCTCTTTTCATCCTGGTCAGTTTACTGT